>Ga0209137_1000716_pt1 | contig 34461 bp, 31 predicted proteins | sample SaaInl5LU_22_DNA_FD_184642 | JGI IMG/M metagenome (GOLD analysis project Ga0209137, IMG submission 184642) | Marine microbial communities from expanding oxygen minimum zones in the Saanich Inlet - ESP_105LU_22_DNA (SPAdes) (version 2) | ecosystem: Environmental > Aquatic > Marine > Intertidal...
GGCTTCGAGAAAGCACCCCATGCCGATTGTCAGTTGACGTTCGAATGGATCGGTTGCGGGGAGGTTTTTTGATAAATCTCGATAAATATTTAATTCATCTTCCCCAATTAGCTCTGCAAGCCACGGTTGACGATTGTGTGGGTTGGGCACTAGCACCGCATAAGATAAGGCAAACAGTCTTACATCTTGATATTCTCCGGCTTTCTGCCATGGCTTCAGCGCGACATTTGGCGTGCGCGTCAGCGCGAATCCACTAATTGCCGAAGCGGCAATTACAGTGCCGCCGCCGATCAGTTTAATTATTTGGCGTCTATGCATTTTTTTCTCCATCGGTTCTACATAGTATAACGTGGCGGCGGAAAAAAGCTGTCAGAAAATTAAAATGATTGGCCCACCCGACATGATTCGAACGTGTGACCTCTGCCTTCGGAGGGCTGAGGGAGATGATAAAAGCGTTTGTGGCAGGGCTTTACAGCAGACGTCTTAAAAAAGTTGACGAAAAGTAAATATTCGCCTTGCCCTAGATAAGCTTTTTTTCGACCTGCGACCGAGGGACGTGCGGACCACAACCCAATCGCCCAAACAGTTGTATGGGTTCACCTTTCGCCGCTAATCTATAATGAATTTCCTGATAGAGATTTTTCATATCATCGTGTTTTTGAAGCGCATGACTTACCGGAAGCTGCAACCTATTCATCATCTGTATTCATTGGATCCCGAACCAAGCTAACGCAGCTATGCCGCCCATAAGTATTGCGCCCGGCATTTTCATTAGTTCTCTATCTGTAAGTCCTAGAACAAAAAATAGCAGCGCGCCGAGAGCATTTATCCCAATTAGTGGATAAGCCACGATGGCATGCTCAGGATTATAGGCAATGTAAACTAAGGTGACAGCGCAAACGAAAAGGTGAATTGAGTGAAACTGCCAAGAAAAATGGCTTAGCGTTTTTCCCAATGGCTCCAAATCGCTTTTACTAATATTTGTCGAATAAATTTTTCCACCTATCAGACCGTGGAATAACATTCCTACGAAAGAAAGAGCACCACCCAAAACTAACAACCAATACGCCATTCACACAAATCCTTTATCTTTTTGGAGAATAAAATTTATCTGAGCTGCAGTGCAGAAGCAACAATTTTATTAGCGTGCTGCTGTGAGATGCTTCCTCATTGCCGCGATTTTTACCTCATTAGAGCCAGAGTGGCACCAATGGAAATTGGTGGAAAACATGCATAAGGCTAAGTCATTGAAATGATTGGCGCACCCGAGAGGATTCGAACCTCTGACCTCTGCCTTCGGAGGGCTGAGGGCGATGATAAAAGTGTTTGTGGCAGGGCGTTACAGAAGACGCCTTAAAAAAGTTGATGAAAAGTAGTTAGGTTAAAATGTGCGGGTCATTTTGGGCCGATGATTCATGCGAGGTAGCCGAAAAACACCCGTCAAAATAAGACGCGTTATCTAGCTGTTGGGGAGATAATCTCTTCCGAAATAATCGCGGTTGCCATATTTATTGATAGTTGTATGTTTTGTTATGCGTTCTTTTTTAGTTTTAGTAATATCGACATTTATACTGACTAATTGTCAGTCTTTAACAGACACCCCGATTCTTGATAGCACCTCCGAGAAGATTGAGACGCTATCGGTTGCATCCGTTCAATTGATTAACGTTGGTGATGGTCAATCTGAAGTAATAAAGTCATTGGGAATGCCCAATATCATTACTAAAAGTACTTCAGGAAATACGTCATGGGTATATGACAAAGTTGGAACCTATTTCGAGCTTGTTGAGGCGTCAACGGATGGGGGGCTTAGGCTGTTTGGCTCTCGCAGAGAAACGGGAACTGTGACGAAGTCGGTTGTAACCTCTAAAACATTTATCATTATCGTTGATTTTGATGAAAAATCTAACGTGGCAGAACTTTCTTACCGATACACGCAATATTGATTTAGAATAAGGAAAATCGCCATGCTCCGTTTACCAGAAATGGTTCTCTTATCAATTTTCGCAATAGCCTTGACGGCCTGCGCGAAAGATTTGCCTGTTGTTGTACAACCTATTGGCGGCGGCGTATTAATCACCAATGGGCTTGAGGACGAACGCGATAAATTAGCGAACCAATTTTGTGTCAAATCTTTTGGCTCGTTTTATGTATCGCAATCGTCAGTGGCAGGTGTTTATGCTTCATTCCCCAATAGTTCGTCGTATGTGTGCAATGTTCGCCCTCAAGAAGAGTTAACTGGGTTAAGGTTAAAGTCCCTGCAGATGAGAACCTTTAAAACCTCTAGTGGAACTTTAACCAAGGGTATTATTGAACACGGTCTTGACAGGTCTGGAAACTGCACAACACAAGACGAAAACTCTATCTTGAAAAAAGGGGTGGGAAGCGAAAGTGGCTTTCGCTTGGTCTGCAATATAGGTAGAAGCTGGTACCAGCACCACATAGATGAGAAAGAGGGCAAGGCATATTTAAGAACGCGGCTGTCTATGCCTAATGGTCAACAATTTTCATATGTGAATTCAATCACTGGGGTGCAGATTACCGAGGCACAGCCTTATCAAAAGTTTTTCAAAGAGTTGGCTGATCAATTGTTCATAGAGGCGATTGAGCTTACTCCCGCAGAAATGCGTTAATCTGAAAACTTTTTTATCGTGAAAAAAATGATCAAGCCCGAAATCGCATAGCATACGTTAACCTGCTAAGCACAACCATCGCCTAAGTCATTAAAATGATTGGCGCACCCGACACGATTCGAACGTGTGACCTCTGCCTTCGGAGGGCAGCGCTCTATCCAGCTGAGCTACGGGTGCTTACTTCCTATCCTTGGAATTCTTTGCAAATACCACGGTTTCGAGAAATGGTAAATCGCGTTTATTCCTAAAATAAAGGTATAAACAGTGTGCCAGTGGAGCACAATTGGAGCAGAGGAAGGCTACTTTGTTCCCAATGAGTGGCCTAAAAGCCTGCTACGCACCTGTTCTATGGCCTCATTGAAATCAGCATTGGTATTCTGTATCTCGACCTTCGGCTTACCGAAGCCTCTATCAAGCAAAGCCTGAGCAGCTGTGCCACGCACTCTGTCATCTCGAGCGTTGCGCATTAGGTCCACGAGTGTCTCGATAGCCTCTGTGGAGTAGCTGCGCGCTAGCTCAGCTATATTGTGCTCGTCTTTAGGTCTACCACCAGCGTTACCGCTATAGCCCTTTACAAAACGTCCTGATTTATCGCGCATCGTGTCCTGTCTCTTTATTGAGATTTAGTTCACTATCATTTTTACAGTGAAAAAAGAAGATTGGTTACTACTAAAACGTCTAGCCGTCTTACCTTTTGGGTCAAATCTAAGGAATTCATAAACCAACGGAATAAAGTTAAAAAAAAGGCGCCTCAAGGCGCCTTTTTCAATACTTTTTTGGCAAAAAATTACTTCTTTGGACCCCAAATAGGAAACATAATAAGCAATAGAATAGCTGCTTCGAACGCCATCATAATTGGCTCTGCTGGTACCAAAGAAAAGCTCGGCGGTGTGATAGTCCCCCCCATATTTGCGACGAATCCGACCGACAAGGCAGACAGTTCTGTTCCTGATGCTTGCAGTTCAGCCAATCTGTGAGCCGTTCCTGACATATTGAAACTGTAAAATGCGTAAGTCATGTTTAAGTAAAACAGTGCGCCAAGGCCAAAGACTGAAGCGGCCAATTTTGCGATAATGTTGTCACTGTGCTCTTTGCCAGTAACACTGGCAACGCGGAATGCAACCCAAATGGTGAATGCCATGGCAATTTGATATGCACCAGTGCTTTGATTTTGCTGTGCTTGAAGCATTAAAATGTCTAATTCGGTCATGTTTATCTCCTATGAAGTTTAAGGGTAAAAATCCCAACATGTTTTTTTTTCCGTGTCCACCTCCATTTTCGAGTCTATTGAGTGAATAAATATCAGCACCATAAAAAAAGGAAAATAGTGAATCTTTTTTATGCAATCGGCTGGAAAGACACAATTCTTAACGGTCAGTGTGACCTGAGTGTGACAAGCCCAAAAGCCTAATCCGCACCTGCTCTAACGCGTCACCAAAATCAGTATTCGTATTCTGTATCTCAACCTTCGGCTTCCCAAAGCCTCTATCAAGCAAAGCCTGAGCTGCAGTGCCGCGCACTCTATCGTCCTTCGCGGACCGCATTAGGTCTACAAGCGTGTCTATCGCCTCTGTGGAGTAGCTTCGAGCGAGCTCAGCTATATTGTGCTCGTCCTTTGGTCTGCCGCCAGCGTTACCGCTATAGCCCTTTACAAAACGTCCTGATTTATCGCGCATCGTGTATTGCCTCTGTATTGAGGTTCAGTTTATGCTTTCACGTGTTGTGATGTGAAACAGGAGAAGAGATGTCTCAATTATCCGCCATTGGCGAAGCTATCCGACATTATAAATTAAACGCCTCAGGCGGTTACCCCGAATGGGCCAAAGTGCCATGCACCAGCGACTATCGCATGCATGTGCCAGCTATGGGGTTTGACACGGTTGGGCCGGTTGAAAACGAACAGGTTATTTTTGCTTGGTTGGGTGAATTGGAAGCCCAGCAAGAGCTGGTCGATATCGTCGAGTTCGGGGCTTATGTCACCTGCTATCTGCGCATCACAGATAAGGATGGCGGTGTGCTGGACGTGGTCGAAGTGTTCAAATCTAACGACCAAGGCAAGGTTGAGGAAATCTGGGCGCTGTAAACCCTCAGATGTTGCGATGGCGCTTGAAAATACAGCGTCGATAGTTAAGCTGAAAATATGGCCCGCATACTAACCATCATCGCGCTTCTGTTTGCGACGCCTGCTTGGGCAGAGAAATTAAACCTATTCGGTAAAGAGTATGAGGTTCGAACCACGCTGACGTGCACAGTTCTAAGCGACATCAAGGTTAGAATGGACGATTTTGATATTTCCAGTCGTCAATATGACGGGGGCTTTCTCAAAGATTTCGACCCAACCACTGTGAAATTATTAGTGAATGGAGACCTTGTGATTGGGTTAGACCGCTTCAAAAGATACCTTGGCCAAAAAGGAAGTAATGAAGGCTTTTTTATATGGAGTGCTTTGCAGCAGATTGAATTGAAGAAGACCGATTTAGGCCTTTTGATGATTTGGAATGAACGGGACGCCTCTTGGGCTAGTGGTAAATTCAAAATTTGGAGTGAACACAAATGGTTCAGGTGTTCTCAATGACCCGGATCCTAACCATCATCGCGATACTGTTTGCGACGCCTGCTTGGGCAGAAGAAACTAAGTCTGTTAAAACTGCCAAGCTGTCGAAAAATATTCATGCAACTTTTGAGTGTATCTTTCTTCATGCTGAAGCCTTCGAGCGAAATGAAGAAAACTCAAAAATGGTCGGCGCCGCTATGGAGCGAGCAATGAAACAGGGGCACCAGTTTTTTGAAGCGCTAAAAAGCAATGAAATAAAAAGGGAAGATTTACGCGCCCATGTTCCAATGTATTGGTTTGGTGTGTTTTCTCGAATGCCTACAGATTTTCAACTCGGTCAGATTTTTGAATCCAGTTTCGATAAAAGCAAAGAGCTGGGGGACTATTTTTCCTGGAAACAAAACGCCCAAAGAATTTACCAGGAAAAAAACTGCGATTTAATCTTATCGAGATAGTTTTTTAACTTTTATGTTTTTTTCTATCTTCTATTACAGGCAGCAACCCCAGCAGAGTTTCCATCAGCATAACCGCGGGAATAGTCGGGGTTGTCCCAGTCTCCTGAAATTAGTGTTGTCCTGATTTTACAAGCTGTGTTGTATCCAACAGCATAGCCATCGTCATAACCACGGTCATAGGACGACTCTTTGCTTTCTCCACAAGCAGCAAGAGAAGCAACAAGAAGCAGTGGAATGAACGAAAGTGATTTATTTAATCTCATTCTTTTTTCTTAACATCTTTCTAAATCCCGCAACAGCCAGATTAAAATCCCCCCCTATAGGGGGGGGTTTATCTGATGCTGTCAGGCATATTTGACGCCTACTGTCGTGTATTTTAGTTCATTGTCGTAAGCTTCAATTTCAACCAAATTAAACTTTATCTTTCTTCCTCTCTTTCCTCCTCTATCTTTTGCAACCTCCAATTGAAGGTTGTTTTTTAAAGAAGAGAGAAAGAAACAAGAATCCATGGCTGCGAAAAGAGAGCTGTGACCCCTAGGTCCATTTTCTTTCTTCTTCCCGCTGTGATGGACAATAATGAGAACCCCCTCACATTTACCACCAGAGGCGAAACTTATAACGAGTGCATGTTACTGACACGGCTTATCGATGTTCGGTTATTAAAGGTTTTGAGGGGTGGGTCAAAATTCGCTTAAACCGAATGAGTTTGGACATTGTGATTGAAAGGTGGATACCGAATTCGCAGTCGGGGCTAAATGATAAATTGCTATTTGAAGGCAGCTGCCAAAAGGCTAAGCAGCTGGACCGTAAAAGTCACCCATTTCAATCTTTCGCCACTGAAGAACATGGGGAGGGGCTTCATCCAGCCATCTCGCCTCTCCTCCTTCAATAACCAAAATTTCTTCCCATTTGGCACCTACACCATCTTTACCAGCATGTGGTTCCACGAGCCAGAGGCCATCATGAGGGGCATGCTCCGACGCCTTTAAATTGTTCCATAATGGGCTTCGTCTACCCAATCCTTTCATTGCAAGTTTGTCCTTCAATTTAAACCAACTAATTGCAAAGGCATCGAAGCCCTTCATTCTTGGGTTAAAAGGCAACTTACTCAGACGCACTGCGCGGTGCCCCAATACTTCACCAATATGCTTTGTGTGGACAGGCTCGAAGCCATGACTAATCATATTTTCGATAACGCTATCTGCTATTTGACTGAAAGAAGCGCCTTGATTGACAGAGGCAGGTATCGAATCTCTGTATTGAGATAGATGTTTCATCATGTCTCGATGAGCTTGACTATCACCAAAACAGAAACTGTATGAGGTATCCACTAGAAATCCATCTTGAATTGGCGATGCATCAAGAATGACGCTGCTGCCTGCATCAAGCGTCTTACGTTTAGGATAGAATTTTTCAACTGTCCAATCTTCTGGAAGTGCGGTTCTTTCGCCGAAAAGAACAACGGGTAAATGAAAAAATGAGGTAAAGCCAGCCGAGTAGTAATCTTTTACCAACTGTTGAGCCACCTCTTTTTCAGTTTCGCCGCCCATGAGTCTAGAGGCAGCCGACTGAAGAATACTAAAAGACAGTTTCTGCAACTCTAAAAATTGAGCCAATTCTTCAGAATTAAAATTCTTAGTTTTAACAAACATATCTTTTTCCCGATTACTCCCACTCAATTGTAGTGTAAGAAAAAGCCCTGTGTTTATGGGAGTTACAGAGCGACAAGTGGTAGTTTACAACTCGCTTTTAAATCTACCTTCTCATTGTGTCTCTTTCAATCCAAATCGATTGGTAGTTCAGTTGCTCTAAGCAGCAGCTTTAACCAATCACTTCATCAACCGCATCCATCGCAGTCGTGCGCTGGCTAATTTAGCTCTTAAGAGCCATTTAATTTCGGCTTATCCCCACTCTCCACAAGCTCCAAAGAAAATAATTTGGTGAGGCGGTTCTTTCCGCTAGAGCCCAACCGCGAACTGCGAGATTCTTTACCTATCCGATTGTTCGGATACGTAAGGAGAGACAGATGAGAGATACAAAAAACGGACGCTCAGACGCTAAGCCGACACCCTACTTGGATTATGCAGAGCAGTTATTTGGAAATGGGTTCACCCCGCTTCCTGCTGACGGCAAGGCTGTTAGATTAAAGGGATGGCGTAAGTTCCAACTACCCTCAGACGAAGCCAAACGCGCTAACTTCATTGATAAAAATAAATACAAAAACATAGGCATAAGAACGGGTGAGGTCTTAGCAATAGACAACGATAGTGACGACCCTACAGAAGCTCGTCGCATCAGGCAGATAGTGTTTGATATTTGCGGCCCAACTCCGTTTATTCGTCAGGGCCGTTACCCTAGAGAGGTATATCTTTACAGGATGGCAACCCCCGTCCCAAAAATTGAGGTGGGGGATGTTGAAATTCTGGGTGATGGCCAGCAGGTCATTATTCATGGGGTACACCCATTAACCCAAAAGCCCTATGTTTGGCACCACGCATCGCTTCTCGATGCAACTTTGGAAGACTTGCCCCAACTCGAATTGGAAGCGCTTTATGACTTTGTTGAGGCTCTAGGCGGTCAAATAAGAACGGCCCTCTCTCCTAAATTGGGCCCGCAACAAGATGGCGCGCCTGTTGCTTTTCAAGGCGCTAGAAACAATACACTTTTCAAATTTCTTGTCGGGATTGCTTTAAACACTGCCTCACATGAAGATTTGTTGTCCAGAGGCATTGCATTCAACAACAAATGTGAGCCTCCCGACGAAATAAGAAAAGTCCACGACACGGTAAAAAGCGTTTGGCGTAAAAAAGAGAGAGGGGAGATATATCCGCCAAATGAGCAATTTAGCTCCATAAGCCGCCGCGCATTTGACCAATTATCTCCAAGAAGCCTCTATCTTTACCATCACCTGAAATTCACTCGCGGAACGGGTGAGTTTGGCGCGGCTCAAGGTGCTACAGCAAAGTACCTGAATTGGGGTATCAAACAATTGAGAGAAGCACTGCAAGAACTATTAGATTCGGGTCTTTATCAGCGTGCTTTGGCTCAACCGTCTCTTATTTATGACAAATTAAGATTAGCCGTGGCCTTTGCTTGATAGGCAAAAAAGAGGGCGCATTGAAGCGCCCTCCTAACTGTCACCATGTGATTAGGTTTTAGAAATTTCTAATCAGACCTAAACGGATAGTCTCAACGTCAAACTCTTCGTTTTCATCGTCGGTAAATTCGTCATAAGTCATTTCGAATCTTAGGCCAAGATTTTCGTCCAAAGCATAGTCTAAGCCCACGCCATAATAAAAACCATCATCATCAATTGAACCTGAGCCGCTGGCGCCGGAAAAATCGAAGTCAGTAGCTTCATAGCCTAAAAGGACGAAGGGTTTCGCAAAACCTAGGTCATAGGCAAAGACGGCGGCAATCTCAGTTGATGTGGTTTCGCCATTTAATGGGTTTCCATTATCACTTGTGAAGTCATCATCGCCATGCTCGGCGTAAGTAATTTGAACCGCCGTGTCGACATTTGACAGAAGGTCAAGCTTGCGCCCCACGGTAATGGCATAGCCGTTACTCTCGAGTGTCGAAACTTCAGAATCCACATAAGACAGACCAGCATAATATGGCCCGGCAATTGCTGAGGTCATGACACCCAGTGTGACGGCCCCGCTTAACATGAATTGTTTAATCATTTATCGCTCCAATACAGAAATACTCAATTTTACTAATATAAGAGAAAACACTATTCCTCTTTCATAAAATAGATTTTGTTGGTTATTTTTCAAGTCTGAAAAGAGGTTTTTTGGTTTCTGACCACAGCCCCGAATTGGTGCTGGCAATAGCTTTGACCAATCGCCGTCAATATCAAAAACAAGGTTGATAGAGTTGATAGGGGGGAACCTAAGATTATAATTCTATTGTCTTGAGGGTCCTTGGAATGGAATGTTTAAGCGGGTAATGCTATATCCCGAACGGAAGCTAGCGGCAGAACGAAAATGCTCCTTTCTATTCTATTCGTAAACACCAACGCCCTTGGGCGGACCCTACATCTACTCGAGGTAGACGCCTCCGCTGACCCACCGTGGAAATAGGCGCTAGAAGGACCCCGTACTTCTCTTGAGTGATGGCAGAAGATTTTATACTTTATCAACTGTACTCATTCGAAGGCACAGAAGTGCCCAAATTGATTTCTCAACGATAGAATGTTCCTTTAACCACAAATTTTGTTAAGAAAAATCGGAAAAATAAGGCGAATTTAACCTTTCAGTATCCCCTCATCATCGCCAAGCTTGTGTTAGGGTATTAGAAGTTTGTTACAATCCCCAAGCTGATATAATTGCGCTGATAATCTGAGTTATTAAAAATAAATTCAAGGTCATTTCGGCCTGAAATTTTTGTTCGGGTTGACGCATTGAAAGAGTAACCCAAATGTTCATTTCTAAGTTCAGTCCATTCAAGACGGATATGAGCTTTTGTTTTAAACCCGATATTTGCAATCAATCCTGCGATCAGGCTGCCATTTAGCTTTTTGAGGTCTGGGGACTTATCTTGCAGGCTGGCGCTGACCATAAAATAGGTATTCACCTCTCCCCCCAAAACTCGGTTGGCGCCGATCCCCCCCGTTAAGTATGTTTTCAAAGGGGATGTCGCACCCCCTCCGTCTCGTTTCGTTCCAGCGGAGAGGTGCCAAACCCGACCCGGAATAAATCTTTTAGGGACGTCGGAAACCCTCAAGTTTTCAATTTCTATTAATGTAAGCTTCTGCAAGCGAAATAAACTATTCTTCTGCGTAAGTTCTATTTTTGCCATCAACAAAGTACTATCAGCTATCTTTCCAATATCAGGCGCCAAGCTATCTGTGTAAGCAGGACGAATGGTCACTTTCGAATGTCCGCCCGCATGCTTGTCCGAAACCGCGCTGATTGAAACTGCGCTTCCATTGCGACCACTAGAGTGAGGGTCCTGAGGTGTTTCTGGCTCAATAATTTGAGCCTCTATGTCTTGTAAACCGAAGAGTTCGAATAGTATTTTTTGACGATCCTTTCCCAAGGCTTCTTTGTTTTTTTTGTCAGCTTCTTGGGAAACCGAATTGCGGAGGTGAATATCTGCCGCAATCAAAACGCGCTTTTTTTCTTTGGGACTTAGGTCACCCATTACGGCAGAAGGATCGGTTAATTTTTGGTCTAAAGCCCTCCGTTCTTTCGGTGACATATGTTTAATGGCAGTGAGTAGTTTAGTTCTGGGTGAAGGTAAATAGCGCACATTTGTAATTAGGTTAGCTCCATCTTTATTTTTTTTGTTCCCAAGTCCGCGCAACAACTGCATAGGCATAAACCAGACTCCGTTGTCATCTGCAACAGCCTCTCCTAAGACTTCGGAAATTAGATCTCTGACTCTGTGTGTGCAATTGTCGCTGAAAAAATAATAGTCGAATTCTGCATTCTGCAATTCAATAGCCCTTCTGGCTATCTGCTGAGATTGTTGCTTGTCTAAGTTGAGGTCATATGCCCAAAAGTCTCTATTCTCCTGATCAGCATATTGCACTGTGTTAAGAAAAAATTTATTCGACTGAAAAGACCCGCTGTAAAAACCAAAAACACCTTTCAAAATATAGGCGACTGGGTTCTCCGCCTTAGGAATTTTGGCGCCATAATTTATGGCTGTGTCTAAAAGGCCTAATTTGTTTTCTCTTGGCACCTTTTCTTGATTAAGTTTAAGAAGAACATGTCCGTAGTAGGAAGCTGGGTTGCCAAAATAACCGTCTGCGAATAAGACTGAAATTGATTGAACCCTATCAATATCTCCATTAACCGGGCTTCCTGCACACAGGGATTTAATTTTCATATGCTTTTTTAGAAATGCAATACGGGCTGGGTAGCGACAGAAACTGGATATCTGTTCAGGTGAGTGAAATTTTAATTCGGCCAATTTAATGAAGTCTGATAGCTCTTTTTGGGGGTTTGTTTGTCCACTCGGAGTCAGAAAGAAATCGGCATTTCGAATATGGGAATTCCAGCCATCGTTATGGTGTTCATACGCATTCAAGCTCAGCCACTCCTGATCTGTGTAAATCAGAGAATTCGCATGAGCATGATTAAAACAAGCTAGTAAATACAAGCAACTCGCTAGGAATGATTTTGAGCACGATTTCACCAGAAAACAGCCGCCCTGTTATTCAACAGAGCGGCCCATCATAATCTAATTTTTTAGAGAATTGTTTTGCAAACTTTTGCATCCGTAGTTTTCAAAATATCATAAAAGGCAGAGGCTTTTTCAACCTTTCCTGCAGATTGATATTCTTGGCTGGATACATATGAGACGTATTTCTCTGAGGTAGTCTCGGCCAAGTCTGTCCCAATTTCGCATTGCATCAAGCTGGCTAGAGATTCTAGGTATTCTCCTTCACCTATAGCTACATCGCTCTCTAGATTATCAATAGTTTCTAGAATGAACTTAGCAGTATCTACAGTTTCAGCACTGCATGTGTCGGGAGAGAGAGTTGCTGACGTCACAGCGGTCGAGCCCAAATCCCAAATTACATTTGAAATTGCAGCTGCCGCTCCATTCTTAGGGAAAATAGCAGCGCCAATTCCGCATTCAGAGTAAGGGTTCGCGGCTTTTGCTGGCATTGTTCCCAAGCTTAAGATTGCTAAAAACGCGAGTATCATGTATTTATTCATAACAAATTCTCCTTTTATGATAAGAGACTTCATGATGAACAAAACAAAACTATTTATCAATGCGATTCTGGCCTTGACTTTGTTCTTTTCTTCACCTTCTTCCGCCTTTGATCTCGTCGGGCTAGAAAAAATTCCCGGATCGAGTCTTGATGAGAACTCTTCAGGATTACTCAGAGAAATCTGCTTAGAGAAGAGATTATTTCTCCATTATGCTGGACGTAAATCTGGAACAGTTATCCAACTTAAGGAGGGTTCTTCACCTGTCCAGTGCGGGTCCGATGATTTTGTGGTTAGGAAGCAATTTCCGGTGCCATCGGTTAAGTTAGACGCGTCCCAAGCCGGCGTTATAAGAAGTTTTGACTTAGGAGGAAGTAAGGTCATTTTATTTTCTTCGAGAAATGGATCCTCCACACTAATCCAAGTTGAACAGTGAGACCGATGATTCTTTAGCGTGAATATAAATTTAACTTTTATTCGCTAGCCTTGAAGGCTAAGGCTTTGCCTTCTGCAGTAATTGAACTCCAACAGTTCTTTTCAACGCTAAACCCTTCCTCAAAATATTTTACGTCTAAGACGCCGTCTGCTCCCAATTTATCAGCATTTATCGTAAGTTGTAGAAGGGCGTCACCACGAGAGGGGGGCGGGTCCCAAGCTAGATTTTTACATGAGTAGCCCCTCACTTCCGATATGATTGTATGTTGGGGCGCGCTACCCGCCTCGGCGTAAACGGGAATAAGCGGCTTTGACGAGGTTTCATTTATTTCTACTAGTGGCCCTACGCAACCTACCAAAAGTAATGCGATTGCTGATATCGCAATTAATTTCATTACTGTTTCCTCAAAATGCAAATTAATTCTTAGACTACGACAGCTAAGTTTTATAACAAATAGAAAAATAGCGTTTTCGACGATCCTGATTGGGACTCTTAAACCAATGTCAGTGCATAGATTATTCTGAAATCAATTCACTTATGCGTCTCAAATCAGCATGCGCGTATCGAAACAGCATTGCTGGTGTTTTATGTCCGCTGATAGAGGCAACCTCGGGGACGGTCAGTCCTTTTTCGAACAGCCGAGAGATGGCCTCGTGGCGCAGGTCGTGGAAGCGGATGTGGTCGATGTTGGCCTTCTTCTTCAGGCGCTCCCAAGCCAAGCGAACGGCGTTTGGTGATATCGGGAAAACAACATCACTTTCGGCGTTTCCGTGTTGCAGGGCTTCGCAGGCTTTGTTGGTCAGCGGGATATAACGGCTCTCACCATTCTTTGTTCTGGGCAGGAGTGCCTGTTTTCTTGCGAGGTCGATATTGTCCCACTTTAGGGAAGATGAATTTGTTGCCATGCGCACGCAGCGGGACCATGGGTTGGATATGCCAAAGCTGATTATGCCGTCAATTCAGGTCAATATGCGGGCTGGCCACATGCCACCCACTGAGGATGACGGGCAGGTTTATTTGAAAGTGCCCGTTCAAGATCCGCGCAAAAACAAATAGCCGACGGATTGTCTATCTAAATTTTGGCCGCGTGCTATAAGGCGCCATGGATATGGATGAACAAAATTACGATGTGATTATTATTGGCGCTGGCGCCGCCGGGCTGATGTGCGCCATTGAGGCGGGCAAGCGCGGGCGCCGTGTCTGGTTGATTGACCACGCCAGCAAAATAGCCGAAAAAATCCGTATTTCCGGCGGCGGGCGCTGCAATTTCACCAATATTAACGCCAGCGCTGCGCAATTCTTATCGGCCAATCCGCATTTTTGTAAATCAGCACTGCAACAATATAGCCAGCATGATTTCATCGCTCTGGTGCGCAAACATAAAATTGATTTCCATGAAAAAAGCCTCGGGCAATTATTCTGTGATATCAGTGCGCAAGATATTATCGACATGTTATTGCGCGAAGTTAATCACGCTGGTGTGCAGTTTAATATGGAAACCGAAGTCAGCGATATCGCCTATGATGACAGTGGCTATCATCTGACTACTTCGCGCGGGATGGCCCATGCGGCCTCGCTGGTGATTGCCACTGGCGGCTTGTCGATTCCGAAAATCGGGGCGACGAAATTTGGCTATGAAGTGGCCAGCCAATTCGGCATTAATGTGCTGGAGCGCCGCGCCGCGCTGGTGCCGCTGACCTTCCAAAGTCAAATATTGGAGCGCTGTAAAGCCTTGGCTGGCGTGTCGGTGGACGCGATTGTCAGCTGCGCCAAAAAGCAATTCTCCGAAGCCATGCTGTTCACCCATCGCGGCCTATCGGGCCCGTCGATTTTGCAGATTTCGTCTTATTGGCGCGAGGGCTTGTCGGTCAGTGTTAATCTGGCGCCACGCCATGATGTGACGGCGCATTTATTGACCCGCAAACAGGCCGCCAAACAAGAGAGCGTGGTCACCGCCTTGGCTGAAATTTTGCCCAAACGTTTGGCCCAAAGCATATGCGACGACCAAGGCTTGGCCGGTCGTTTGGCCGAAGTGTCGGGCAAGGCGCTTGAAAAACTGGGCGCGGCGGTTAACCAATGGCAATTAATGCCAGCCGGTTCAGAAGGCTATCGCACGGCGGAAGTGACGCTGGGCGGGGTCGACACCAATGATCTATCGTCTAAAACCATGCAGGCGAAAAACCAGCCGGGGCTATATTTTATCGGCGAAGTCGTCGATGTGACCGGCCATTTAGGTGGCTATAATTTCCAATGGGCGTGGTCGTCCGGCTATGTCGCGGGACAAAACGCTTAATCCTTTTTCTGCTCTGCGATGAGCTGCTCAATCAACAAGGGCACATCATATTCTTCGTCGCCATCATAACGCGGGGCGTAGGTGGCATAGGCTTTGGCTAGGGCCTCAGCCCGTGGGGCCATGCGCTCTACATTATAAGCATGTGACACAATATAGGTTTCACCGGCTTCTACTTGTTTTTTGACAATGGCGGCAAACCGGTCGGCGTCCATGGCGTTATCAGCAATTGGGCTGCCGGCCGTCATTGGCGTGCTGACAAAGCCCGGGAATATCACCCCATAATGGATGAAATCTGGTGCATCGTGCTGCAAGCTCTCGGTCAGGCCAAGCACCGCATGTTTGGCGGCAATATAAGCAGCTGAATAGGGCACGGCGACGAATAACGAGTTCTCAGAACCGGTATTATAAATTTTGGCCGGAGTCGCTTGCTCGATCATTCGCCGACTGAAAGCCCGACAGCCGTGCCAGACGCCGAAGAAATTAACATCAAACACATGCCGCACGGCATCCATATCGCTTTTGTCAATCGAACTGCGTGGCGCGCCAATGCCAGCATTATTGAAGAGAATATCGACCTTACCAAAGCGCTGCCATGCAAAGTCAGCAAAGGCTTCAACCGCCTCATTATCGGTGACATCGAGCACCATGCTATCGGCCTCAATACCGATTTGCGTCAATTGTGCGACGGCCTCTTTCAACACTTCGGCGCGCGGCTCGCCAATCAAAATTTTGCCGCCATCCGCCCCAAAGGCTTTGGCCAAGGCAAAGCCGATACCGGTTGCCCCGCCGGTAATAACGATGACTTGATTGTCGAAGTTTTTCATACCTCCCCCGTATTATTGGCGTCGGCGGTTAGGCAGCGTGAGAGCCGGTTAATTTCATGAACACGGTTTCCAATTCGGCACCCTCAGTGTCGAGGTCGGCGATTTCAATGCCGCTATTGGTGATTTGGCTCAGCACATGTCCGGCTGGCGTTTCGCCTGGATTATATTGCACGGCCAAACGCCCATCGTCGAGAATTTGGCAATTTAACCCGGCAATGTCAGGCACGCCAGTGAGCGCCGTGGCTGGCCGAATGAGCATGGTTTTATTGTCAATCCGGCGCAGCAAATCGCTGGTCGACTCGCAAGCGACGAGAGTCCCCTTATCAATAATCGCAATTGTGTCGCATAATTCTTGCGCTTCTTCGAGATAATGTGTGGTCAGCATAATGGTGACGCCGAGCTTGTTGAGCTCCAATACATAATCCCATAATTGTCGCCGCAATTCGATGTCGACGCCCGCCGTTGGCTCGTCGAGCACCAGAATTGGCGGATTATGCACCAGCGCTTTGGCAACCAATAGGCGCCGCCGCATGCCGCCCGAAAGCGTGCGCGAATAAGCGTCCACCTTATCATCGAGGCCGAGAGCGGTGAGAATTTCCATTGTGCGGCGTTGTTTGCGCGGCACGCCATACAGGCCAGCTTGCAAATCCATGATTTCACCAGGGGTGAAAAATGGGTCAATGCTCAGCTCTTGCGGCACAATGCCGATGGAGGCGCGCGACTGACGCGGGTTTTGGTCAATATCAAAGCCCCAAATTGACGCGCTGCCAGATGTCTTCATCACCAGACCAGCGAGAATATTAATAAAGGTCGATTTGCCCGCCCCATTTGGCCCCAAAAGGCCAAAAATAGAACCGCGCGGCACGTCTAAATTAATCCCCTTTAAGGCTTCTTTTGGCGGTTGATTGCCGCTCGCCTTATAGGTTTTTTGCAAATCACGAACACTGAGCGCGAATGCCGACTGATGGTTGGAATTTGTCATAAATCTCTCCTGGCCATCAGGTGTAGCATTTTTGTTCTGGGGAATAAACGTCGAAACCGCGATTTAGGGCCTGTCATTTGAGGCAGCAATGCTAGATTAACTGATGCGACTCAATCTGACCAAAGGTGATGGATGACAAAGCTTGGCAAAAACGACCACCTGTATTTGGTGGATGGATCGGGTTATATTTTCCGTGCTTATCATGCGCTGCCGCCGTTGACGCGAAAATCAGATGGTTTGCCTGTGGGGGCAGTGTCCGGCTTTTGCAATATGCTGGTCAAATTGCTTAATGAAATGGATGCGGCTGAAAGCCCAACCCATTTGGCAGTGATTTTCGACGCTTCGGGCAATACGTTTCGCAATGATATTTATCCCGAATATAAAGCCCATCGGCCACCGGCACCGGAAGATTTGGTGCCGCAATTTTCTTTGGTTCGGGAAGCGGTGCGGGCGTTTAATATTCCGGCCATTGAAATGTCTGGCTTTGAGGCCGATGATTTGATTGCCAGCTATGCGGTGCAAGCGGCGGCCGATGGCGCGCATGTGTCGATTGTTTCCTCGGATAAGGATTTGATGCAATTGGTCGGCCCGAATATCGACATGATCGATACGATGAAAGACAAAAAAATCAATGCGGCGGAAGTGGTAGAAAAATTTGGTGTCAGGCCGGAGCGGGTGATTGATGTGCAATCTCTGGCCGGTGACAGTGTCGACAATGTGCCCGGCGTGCCTGGCATTGGCATTAAAACGGCAGCGCTTTTGATTGAGGAATATGGCGACCTCGATAGTTTATTGGCGCGGGCCGGAGAGATTAAACAGAATAAGCGGCGCGAAAATCTCATTGAGTTTGCAGAACAGGCGCGCCTTAGCCGGCAATTGGTAACCTTGAAACAAGACACGCCCTTGCCGGTCGGTTTTGAGGAAATGGCGCTCACCCCACCCGATGCCGCCACGCTGATTGGTTTTACCAAAGCTTTGGAATTCAATACATTAACCAAACGCTTGGCGGAGCGCTTTGCATTTGACGCCGATGCGTTTGAGGCGGCGTCAGATTTGGCCTCGGCCTATGCACCGACGGCCAGCGCACCGCCGGCTGGGGCGCCAACGGGGGCGCAAGAGTCACCGCAAGGCGCAGCATCTCCAGCGGTTGCCAGCAACCTACCAGCGCCAATGCCGGCTTTATCAGAGGCAGTTTATGAGACGGTGACGCAAGAGGCGCAATTGCACGCTTGGGTGGCGCGCGCCTATCAGGCCGGGGTGATTGCACTGGATACGGAAACCAATGGTCTGGATACCATGCAATGCCGTTTGGTTGGTATTTCACTGGCCACGGCGCCAGGTGAGGCCTGCTATATTCCGCTGACGCATGGGGTTTCCGATGGGTTGGATTTGGGCGATGAAATGCCCCATCAAATTGAAATGGCGCAGGCGCTGGCGATTTTGAAACCGCTGCTGGAAGATGCCTCAGTGTTGAAAGTGCTGCAGAATGCGAAATTTGATTTGCAAATTTTTGCCCGTCACAAAATTGCGGTGGCGCCGATTGATGACACAATGCTGATGTCTTATGCGCTTGATGCCGGTGCCCATGGCCATGGTATGGATGAGTTGTCGCAACTCTATTTAGGCCATCAGCCAATATCGATTAAACAGCTGATTGGCAGCGGTAAATCGCAAATTACCTTTGACCAAGTGCCGATTGACAAAGCCGCCCCCTATGCGGCGGAAGACGCCGATGTGACGCTGCGTTTGTGGCATCATCTGAAACCGCGCCTGCTGGCCGAACACATGGTGGGTGTTTATCAAACAACGGAGCGGCCGCTGGTGGCGGTGTTGCGGCAGATGGAGAGCGAAGGCATTTTGATTGACCGCTCTGTGTTGTCGCGCTTGTCGGGCGAGTTTGCGCAGAAAATGGCGGCCATGGAAGACGAAATCTTTCAGCTGGCTGGCGAGCGCTTCAATATTGCCAGCCCCAAGCAATTGGGTGATATTCTGTTCGGAAAAATGGCCCTGCCGGGCGGCAAGAAAACCAAAACCGGCGCTTATGCAACCGGTGCCGAGGTGCTCGAAGGCTTGGCTGCTGAGGGTTATGATTTGGCGGCGCGGGTTCTCGATTGGCGCGGTCTGGCCAAATTAAAATCAACCTATACAGACGCGCTGCCAGAATTTATCAATCCGGAAACCGGACGCATTCACACTTCTTATTCTTTGGCCGCGACGACCACAGGGCGATTGTCCTCGTCAGATCCGAATTTGCAAAATATTCCAATCCGCACGGAAGATGGGCGCCGCATTCGCACGGCCTTTGTTTCGTCGCCAGATCATGTTTTGGTCAGCGCCGACTACAGCCAGATTGAATTGCGTATTCTTGCGCATATCGCTGAGATTGGCAGCCTACGGCAAGCCTTTGCCGATGGGTTGGATATCCATGCGATGACGGCGTCGGAAATGTTTGGCGTGCCGTTGGCTGACATGACCGGCGACGTCCGCCGCCGCGCCAAGGCGATTAACTTTGGCATCATTTATGGCATTTCGGCTTTCGGCTTGGCCAATCAATTGGGCATTAGCCGCAGCGAGGCCAGCGACTATATCAAAGCCTATTTCCAAAAATTCCCCGGCATTCACGACTATATGGAAGCGACCAAAGCCGAGGCCAAAGCGCAGGGCTATGTCACCACTTTGTTTGGCCGCAAAATTCATTTGCGCGAGATTGACGCCAAAATACCGGCGCGACGTGCGTTTGCTGAACGCGCCGCCATTAATGCGCCAATTCAAGGCACGGCGGCCGATATTATTCGCCGCGCCATGATTGCCATGCCAGCGGCGCTAGCCAACCACAATCTGGCAACGGCGCGCATGCTTTTGCAAGTGCATGATGAGTTGATTTTTGAAGTGGCTGAAGAAAAAGCCGATGATTTGATTGCTATTGTACGTAAAACCATGGAAACCGCATGTATGCCGCGACTGGAGCTCAGTGTGCCGCTGATTGTTGATGCGAAAGCAGCTAAAAACTGGGAAGAGGCGCATTAATACTATTAATAATAGTATTAAATAAATTATTTAATAATACTTTAATGGAATTTTAAGCAATAAAAAAGGCAGAGCTAAAACCCTGCCTAATTTATTCATGATATTCCTAATTAAATAAGAGTATTATTCAGCGGACAATGCTGCGGCGCGTACATTATCATCGACGTGATCGAGGAATTTTTCGAAATTCGCAACAAACATGCCGACCAATTTCGTGGCTTGTGCATCATAAGCAGCTTGATCAGCCCAAGTATCGCGTGGGTTGAGGATTGATCCATCAACACCGGGCACAGAAACTGGCACTTCAAAGCCGAAATTGTCATCTTGGCGGAAATCAACATGATTCAGGCTGCCGTCAAGGGCAGCAGATAGGAGAGCGCGGGTTTCTTTAATCGGCATACGATTGCCGATGCCATAAGCCCCACCTGTCCAACCGGTGTTAACCAGCCAGCAGCTGGCGCCATGTTCGGCAATCAAATCACGCAGCAGATTGCCATATTCTGACGGATGACGCGGCATGAATGGCGCGCCAAAGCAGGTCGAGAAGGTTGCCTCCGGCTCGGTGACGCCTTTTTCTGTGCCAGCAACTTTCGCTGTATAGCCTGACAAGAAGTGATACATGGCTTGGCTCGGTGTCATCCGTGAAATCGGAGGCAGAACGCCAAAGGCATCAGCTGTCAGCATGATGATATTTTTGGGATGACCGGCGGTTCCGGTCTCAGAGGCATTTGGAATAAATGACAGCGGATAGGCACCACGTGAGTTCTCAGCCAATGAATTATCGTCGAGATCAAGCTCGCGAGTTACCGGATCCATCACCACATTTTCCAGCACTGTGCCGAAACGTTGGGTCGTGGCATAAATCTCCGGCTCAGCTTCAGCCGACAGATTGATCATTTTGGCGTAACAACCGCCTTCGAAGTTGAACACGCCGTTCTCTGACCAGCCGTGCTCGTCATCGCCAACCAAAATACGGTTTGGGTCGGCTGACAAAGTTGTTTTGCCTGTGCCGCTAAGGCCGAAGAAGACGGCGCTATCGCCGGCATCGCCAACATTGACCGAGCAATGCATTGGCATGACGCGTTTGGCAGGCAGGGCGTAATTAAGCATGGAGAAAACAGATTTTTTGGTTTCGCCAGCATAAGATGTGCCAACAATCAGCACCATTTTCTTAGCAAAGTTGACGGCAATCATGGTTTCGCCGCGGCTACCGTGACGCGCCGGATCAGCTTTGAAGCTCGGGAAATTCATAATGACAAATTCAGGGTCAAAACCATCCAATTCTTGTGTCTCTGGCTCAATCAGCAGATTTTGAATAAACAGCGAATGCCAAGCCAATTCAGTCACAACTCGTGTGGCCAAGCGGTGGGTTTTATCGGCGCCACCAAACAGGTCCTGCACCAGCAATTCATTGCCCTCCGCGTGAGCCAGCATGTCGGCGTGCAGCGCGTCAAATTGTTCGGCTGTCATCGACTTATTATTGTCCCACCAGATGTTGTCTTCTGTGGTGGCATCGCGAACGATGAATTTATCTTGCGCAGAACGGCCCGTATGGGCACCGGTTTTCACGAGCAAGGGCCCACTGCCGGCAATTTCAGCTTCGCCGCGTGCCAGAGCGAGTTCATAAATTTGAGATGGTCGCAAGTTCCAATATACGGTTCCGGCATTGCCGAGTCCCTGCAGGTCCAAACCATTTTTGCTCATGTGATAACCAGTCTGTTTCATCGCGTTTTCCCCCGACAGGATGATAATATTCAAGTGACCCCCTAGGGGGAACTTTGACGCGGACTATATGCAGTTTGTCGGTCTGTTGCAACCAGCCTGCCGTAACAATGACACAATTCATGTTGATGATTATTTTGCTCAAAATGAGACAAAAAACTTCCCTCGCCCATGTGGCAATGCTTAGTTATCAGTTGAGGAAAACACAATGCCGACAATTGTACTTGTTGATGATGATGCCAATATTTTGGCGTCTGTAAAAATGGCACTTGAGGCTGAAGGTTTCGCCACGCGGAGCTTTACCGATGGCAATACAGCGCTCCAGGCCTTGGCTGAAAAGCCTGCTGATATTGGCGTGTTTGACATTAAAATGCCGCGCATGGATGGCCTCGAATTATTGCGAAAATTGCGTCAAACAAGCCAAATGCCTGTGGTTTTTCTGACCTCTAAAGATGATGAAATTGACGAAATATTCGGTTTGAAAATGGGGGCCGATGACTATGTCACCAAGCCATTTTCGCAACGTTTGTTGATTGAACGCATTCGGGCAGTGCTGCGCCGCACAAAAGCCCGCGAGCAAGCGGCCAGCGGGCAGGTCGATAAAGACCATGCCATAGAACGCGGAGACTTGCGCCTTGATACAGAGCGTCATGACTGTTTTTGGAAGCAACAACCAGTAAGCCTAACGGTCACAGAATTTATGATATTGGATGCCTTGGCCCGGCGCCCAGGTGTGGTAAAAAGTCGCGACGCGCTGATGGATGCTGCTTATGATGAGCAAATCTATGTTGATGATCGGACAATCGACAGCCACATTAAACGCTTGCGGCGTAAATTTCGCGTCGTCGACAAAAGTTTTGACGCCATTGAGACCCTCTATGGGGTTGGTTACAGGTATAAAGATCAGTGAGTTCAGTGCAAACACCATCTCCTGCGCCATCTGAAAAGGCCCGCGACAAAAATCGCCCGAAGCAGAAATTGCTGGCCCGGCTGATTGTACTGAACATGCTCGGCTTGTTGATTTTAGCTGGCGGTATCTTGACCCTTTCGGAGTCACGACAGGTTTTAACCCGCGCCTATACGAAAAGCCTGCAAACTCAGGCCAGTATTATCGCTAGCGCACTCAGCCAAGCCACACAGCAAAATAATTTTGAATTTTTTGAACCCTCTATCCTCAAACAATTAAATGGTCGCCGCACCAATACGTGGCAGGTCCGCCAGGCGCAGAAAATTATGCGCGACATGCGCAATGTCACGGATGCGCGTTTGCGGCTGTATGCCAATAATGGCAATTTGATTATTGATAGTGGCCAGCTGGATCGCTCAATCAATGTGGTGTCGCGCGACTTACCGCCTTTGCTCGACAGTGCGACAGTGCCGTCGTGGTTGGAGACAATTAAGAGCCGCGGCCAGCACTTTATTTTTGGCGCCAAACCCGTGCTCAATGAAATCACTGCGGCTGATGGCTTTCGCCTACCTGAAGTCGCTGCCGCCCTTAAAGGGCAAGCCGCCAGCTTGCAACGGCAGAATGAAAATGGCCATGATGTGCTGACCGTGGCAGTGCCCGTGCAGGGCTATCGGGCTATTGTTGGCGCGCTAATGATCTCGACCCACCCTGGCGAGATCGATGCGATTATTGCCGAGGAACGCCAATTGGTGTTTGAACTATCGGCTCTCGCTTTGGTGATTAGCGTCATTACCTCCTTACTTATCGCCGGCACAATTGTGGTGCCGGTGCGTCGCTTGGCTTCTGCCATGCGCGGCTTCGGTGGCAATATGCCACAATTACCCGGCTTAGATAGTATTCCTGACCTCAGTCGCCGCGGCGATGAGATTGGCGATTTATCTTTGGCGCTCCGCGATATGATGCACAAACTGCTCTTGCGGATTAACACAATTGACAGATTTGCCGCCGATGTAGCGCATGAGTTGAAAAACCCACTGACTTCTTTGCACAGCGCCGTACAGAGTCTGGATCAAGCACCCAGTAAGGCTCAGCAAAAAGAATTAATGGCGATAATTGACAATGACCTTCATCGTCTCAACCGCCTAATCTCAGACATTTCCAATGCCACGCGGCTGGATGCAGAACTCAATCGTGGTGAGAGCGACATCTTTGATCTATCTGAATTGGCGCAAGAAATTGGCCAAGCCTTGGCCGTGGGTTATGGCGAAACACAAAATATTAAGCTCATCGTGCAAACTAATGAGCCATGTCTGGTAATGGCGCAAAAGCCTCGCATTGCACAGATTATTGATAATCTGGTTGGCAATGCAGTGAGTTTTTCAACTGAAGGCGATCGCATTTTCATCACCACGCGGGTGGAAAATGGCAAAGCTATGCTAATCGTCACCGATGAGGGCCCGGGATTGGCCGATGGCACGGCTGAAAAGATCTTTGACCGGTTTTATACCGATCGAACGCAAGCGCCAGTTAAACCTAAGGCCAGCAAACAATTCAAGGCCGGCAATTCTGGTCTCGGCTTAAGTATTTCGCGGCAGATTGCCCGCGCCCATGGTGGCGATGTGATTGGCAGCAATCGCCCCGATGGGCAGGGCGCTTATTTTACACTGACTCTGCCATTACATAACCAAAAGGCGGCCAACTCATGAGCCATGAATCAGGCCCCAGCGTGCACGCAAGTGTGGTGCAATTTAATCAGGGGGCGGTGATGCTGATGGGGCCGTCGGGCAGCGGCAAATCGACTTTGGCCTTGGCTTTAATCCGGCAAAAAAATGCTCATCTGGTGGCTGATGATCGGGCGCTTTTACAAATTGATGCTGAGCAAAACTTATGCGCCACAGCACCCGAAAATATCGCTGGTTTGATTGAAGTGCGTGGCATGGGATTGCTGCGTATTGGGACAGAAGGGGCGGCGCGGGCGCCAGCTATTATTCGTCTGGCGGTTGAACTGGTGGCGCGCAAAGATGTACCGCGCCTGCCGGCACAAATTTATCTGCCGCCACAAAATGACTTGCAGCACCAGCCAATACCGTTATTACGTTTACACGCTTTTGACGCTCAGACGGTTGACGTTATTATGTTGGCGCTGGCCACTATAGGCCAGCAGGGTTTTGCCGAGGATGATATTCACACACTGCCAAAGGACGCTTGATTGTCAGGTCGTTCCTAGGCACATTGGAGTGAAAGAGGATAAAATGATTGGACTGGTACTGGTAACGCATGGTGGGCTGGCCGACGAATTTCGGGCTGCCGTTGAGCATGTGGTGGGCGCGCAAACCCATATGGCGACAATTTCCATTGGCCCTGACGATAATATGGAAAAGCGCCGTCAGGATATCATTGACGCGATAAGCGCGGTTGATGATGGCGCAGGTGTTGTCTTGCTGACCGATATGTTTGGCGGCACACCATCAAATTTAGCGATTTCACTGCTAGAAAAAGACCGTGTCGAGGTGATTGCCGGCATTAATCTGCCAATGTTAATCAAATTCGCTAGCATTCGCGAGAACAAGAAATTGGCTGAGGCTGTGTTGGAAGCCAAAGAAGCGGCGCGCAAATATATTTCCGTCGCCAGCGAAGTGCTCGGCAGTTAACTGCCAGCAGACGCCAATGTCAGAAACGCTTACCGCCCAGCTTACAATTTCCAATCAACGCGGATTACACGCCCGCGCTTCGGCAAAATTTGTCAATTTGGTCGATGGGTTTGACGCGCAAATTCAGGTGTCGCGCGAAGGTGAAACCGTTGATGGCGGCTCAATTATGGGGCTGATGATGTTGGGCGCCAGTCTTGGCATGACCATTGAAGTCGCCGCTAGCGGCACCGAAGCAGCTGCTGCCCTGCAAGCCATTAGCGATTTAGTGGCCCGCAAATTTGACGAAGAATAGTCATATAACGACATAAAGAATTCGTTATATGTGCTTGCGATGGTGCTTTTAACCTGCTAAACACAAAGAAATTTTACAGGGGTATAAGATGAGCCAAGATTACAAAATTGCCGATATCACGCTGGCCGATTGGGGTCGCAAAGAGATTGCTATCGCGGAAACCGAAATGCCGGGGCTGATGGCCCTGCGCGAAGAATATGGCGAGTCCAAGCCGCTGAAAGGCGCGCGCGTTACCGGTTGTTTGCATATGACCATTCAAACCGCAGTTCTGATTGAAACATTGACCGCTTTGGGCGCTGAAGTGCGCTGGTCGTCATGTAATATTTTCTCGACCCAAGATCACGCTGCTGCGGCGATTGCTGCAAGCGGCGTTCCTGTGTTTGCTTGGAAAGGCGAAACCGAGGAAGAATATTGGTGGTGTGTTGAGCAGACCATTAAGGGGCCAGATGGATGGACACCAAATATTCTTTTGGATGATGGTGGCGATCTGACGCAAATTTGCCACGAAAAATATCCAGAAGTGCTTGATGATTGCGTTGGCGTTTCTGAAGAAACCACCACAGGTGTGTTGCGGCTTTATGATATGGCCCGCGATGGCACATTGAAAGTGCCAGCCATCAACGTCAATGACAGTGTTACGAAATCGAAATTTGACAATCTATATGGTTGCCGCGAAAGCCTTGTTGACGGCGTGAAGCGCGCCACAGATGTGATGATTGCCGGCAAAGTCGCGGTTGTCTGCGGTTATGGCGACGTTGGTAAAGGTTCGGCTGAAAGCCTGCGTTCCCAAGGGGCGCGGGTGATGGTGACAGAAATCGACCCGATTTGCGCCCTGCAAGCAGCGATGGAAGGCTATGAAGTCACGACCATGGAAGATGCGGCGCCAATTGGTGATATTTTCATTTCCGCCACTGGCAATAAAGACATTATTACGCTCGACCATATGCGGGTTATGAAAGACCGCGCAATTGTCGGCAATATCGGCCATTTCGATAGTGAAATTCAGGTTCATGCTCTGAAAAATTATCAATGGCATAATGTGAAGCCGCAGGTCGACGAAGTCGAGTTTCCTGATGGCAAACGGATTATTCTTTTGGCCGAAGGACGTTTGCTCAATCTTGGTTGTGCTACCGGCCACCCTAGCTTTGTGATGAGTGCATCATTTACCAATCAGGTGTTGGCGCAAATGGAGCTCTGGCAAAATGGTAAAAACTATGATCTGCAAGTTTATGTCCTGCCGAAACATTTGGATGAAAAAGTCGCACGTCTGCATTTGGCCAAATTGGGTGCCAAATTGACTCAGCTGTCCGATGATCAGGCCAAATATTTGGGTATTCCAGAGCAAGGCCCGTTCAAGCCAGAACATTATCGCTACTAAACAAGCCAGCCAGAGGCTTGCCAAATGATGCCGGATGATTACAAATCGGCAGATGAGTAAAGCCATGGCCTGTTTTGATTTTATCGTCGATAGCCAAGCCGCCACCCATCGTGTGGCGCATTGGCTGCGGCCGCTTTTGGGCGGGAGCGGATATATCTCGCTGGTCGGTGATTTGGGCGTCGGCAAGACCGAATTTGCCCGTGCTTTTGTCCGCGCCTATTGCGGCGATATTATCGTTCCTAGTCCGAGCTTCACCCTGGTTCAGCCTTATGAGGGCGACAATGTGCGCCTGTTGCACGCCGACCTTTATCGATTGGGTGAAGCCAGTGAGATTTATGAACTTGGCCTGATTGACGCCATGGACGACCATATTTGCTTGATCGAATGGGCCGATAAAGCCGATGGTTTGTTACCACAGGCGGATGTCACTTTGCGTTTTGATATGGTCGCCGGGCACGATCATCAGCGGCATATTGAAATCAGCGCCCAAGATGAAACCCTAGTGACCGCCGTGCAAGCTGCCTATCAGCGCGATCAACAGGTCGAACAATTTCTCGCCACGACTGAATGGTCGCCAGCGCAAGCGCAGCGCCAGCCGTTGGCTGGTGATGCTTCGACGCGGCGTTATGATCGCCTAACCAAAACCAACGGCCATTCGGCGGTATTGATGGACTGGCAATCCGGCCCAGATGGGGCGGCTGATTATGATGGCCAGGCTTATTCGCAGGTCGTGCATTTGGCCGAGGCCATGCCCGCCTATTGCCGCATGAACCAATGGCTGGAATCTCATGACATGCGCGTACCGCAGATTCTGGCCAGTGATGAGGCGGCGGGCTTTGTGCTTTTGGAAGACCTTGGCGATATGACCTTGGCGGCACTCGACAAAGCAGGCGATGAAAGACAAAAGCCGATCGTCTATGCCGAGGCGATTGACAATCTTGTGCATTTACACGCCCAGCCCGCGGCCGATTTTCTCGCCGCCTATGATGGCCGTGTGCAAGCCATTGAAACCAGCCTGTTTCTTGATTGGTATTTGCCATGGCGCGGCATCAAAGTGTCGCAAAACGCGCGGCAAATTTGGATGAGCCTATGGCAAGATTTGGGCGATAGTCTCATGGCCGCACCAAAGGTCAGCGTTTTGCGCGATTTTCATTCGGTGAATATGCTATGGCAACCGCAAGCACAGGGACGCTATCGTTTGGGCTTGATTGACGTACAAGATGCGCTGGCTGGTCACGCCGCCTATGACCTCGTCTCTTTATTGCAAGACGCGCGCCTAAATGTGTCGCCAAAGCAAGTCGACCACAGCTATCAAAGCTATGTTGACGCGCGTTTTGATTTGGCGGCTGACCAACAGGCCTTTGCGCGCGCCTATGCGATTGCCGGTGCGCAGCGCAATTTTAAAATCGCTGGCATATTTGTTCGACTTGCCCAGCGTGACGCAAAACCCAATTACCTCAATCACTTACCGCGTATTATCGGCTATATTCAGGGCAATCTTGCGCATTCTGCCTTAGCTGATATTGCTGCATGGCTCGAAGCCGAAGCACCGATGAGTTTAGCGCTTGATGCTGGTGACGCATGAGCGCGCCGATAACCACAGCGATGATTTTAGCAGCTGGGCGCGGCACCCGCATGCGCGCCCATGCTAACGACCCGCCCAAACCATTGGTTGAAATTGCCGGTCAGAGCCTACTCACTCGGATGATTGATCGATTGCAAGCGGCGGGTATTGAACGCATTATCATAAATCTGCACCATAAGGCCGCGTTCATCACCGCGCATTTGCAAGCCCGCACACAGGGGCCGGAGATTATTTTTTCCGATGAAACGCAAGCCTTATTGGACACTGGCGGCGGCGTTAAAAATGCCTTGCCGCTTTTGGGCGCGGCCCCTTTTGTGGTCTGCAATGCTGATGTTCTCTGGCAGGAAAACAGCAATAATATAGCCGCCTTAATGGCCGATTTTGATGCCCAGCGGATGGATGTTTTATTACTCATGGCTGATAAGGCGAGCAGCACGGGCTATGATGGCTACGGCGATTATTGCCTCACTGCCGATGGTCAATTGCGCCGCCGTTTGGATGAGGACGACGCGGCTATTTTTTCTGGCGTGCGCATTGTGACACCGCGAGCGGTTGCCGGCATAGACGATACAGTGTTTTCATTCAACGCCATATTTGATGCCGCCGAAGCCCGCCAACGCTTATTCGGGCGGCGGCTGGATGGGCGCTGGATGCACGTCGGCACACCTGAGGGCCGCGCTGAAGCGGAAGCAATTATCGGCTAAAACTTATATTGTAGCCCCGCATAGGGTCGACGCTGTGGTATCATCAGGCATGAACGATTCTGAGCGCCTTAAAATATATAATATCGCCGCCGGACAACCTTTTTTGAGCGTGCTGGCTGACAGTATCAGCGATGACAAGCAGCGGCAGGAGGTTTTCGGCCCCTGTCAGCTGGAGGATGTGACAATTCTATTGCCCACCCGACGGGCGGCCCGGCATTTGTCGCAACTGCTTTTGTCGCGCGCTCAAAGCCAGGGTCAGCAGGCGGTTTTATTGCCGCATATTGGCACTTTGGGTGATTTGGATGAGCACAGCTTTGAGGCCGGCCTAGGATATGGTGCGACGGCTCTTGATTTGCCGGCAGCTATTGACCCGCGAGCGCGGCATTTTTATTTTCTTAAACTTATTCGAAAATGGGCTGAGCAAACCGAGCAGGAACTCAGTGCTGTGCGCCTGTCAGCCTTGGCTTACGACCTTGAGGGGCTTCTGGATCAGGCACAAAATGAACAAATTGATTGGGCTTCCTTGCCGAATCTGGTGACCGGTGAGTTGGCGCAAAATTGGGAAATCACGGTTGAGTTTCTGAAAATTATTACTGAGTTCTGGCCCGCCTTTTTGCGCGATAATGACTTATTAGATCCTGTCGAGCGGCGCAATCATTTGCTCGCCGCCCGCACCCAGATATGGCGCCAGCGTCCACCTGATGGTCCAGTCATCGCTGCTGGCTCGACCGGTAGTATTCGTTCAACCGCCGATTTATTGCAGGTGATTGCCAGCCTGTCGCGTGGCGCAGTTATTCTGCCGGGGCTGGATATGATGGCCGATGAGGATTGTTGGCGGGCGATTATTGCCGATGCTTCGCACCCGCAAAATCTCATGGCCGGCCTATTAACCTATTTGGATGTTGATCGCGAGCAAATAAAGCCATGGCCGGGCAGCGCCCCGATGGCGCCAATGGCGCAGCTCATTAATCAAGCCTTGGTGCCAGTGCCACAAACCGCTCTCTGGGCGCAAGCGACTCAGCAGCAATCAGCTGATACGCCGGAGCCGTCTTTGCAGATGACGCATTGCCATTTAATTGAAGCACCTGACCAGCGCAGTGAGGCGGGGGCTGTGGCCATGGCCATGCGTGCGGTTTATGAAAAGCCAGGACAAACAGCGGCTTTGGTAACACGCGACAGAAATTTGGCCCGCCGGGTCGCCGCTGAATTGCGCCGTTGGGACATTGAGGTTGATGATTCAGCCGGACAACCTTTAACGCAAACACCAGCCGCCGCTGTCCTGCGATTAATTTTGCGTTGTCTGCAAGATGGTTTTGCGCCCGTGAGCTTTTTGGCGTTGATGAAACACCCGATGGTGTCTTTAGGGATGGCCCGCGGCCACCATTTGACCGCCGTGCGTAGTTTGGAGGCGGAAATTCTGCGCGGCCCGCGCCCGTCAGCAGGATTGGCTGGCATGCAGCGGGCGTGGCAACAAACGCAAGCCGAACCCAATGAGCTATTAACCGCATGCGCAAACGCCTTTGCAAATCTTCTGGCTTTACCGCGGCAAAGCAATATTGCCGAATTGGCACCAGCCCTGTTGCATACGGCTGAGACCTTGATTGCCAATGACAAAGGCGACCACCTGCCATTGTTTGAAAATGGTGAGGATGGTCGCGCCCTGGCCGAATTTTTCGACAGTCTTATGCAACATGCGCATTTGGCGCCATCGGTCGACCTTACCGATTGGCCAGAATTATTTGATTTATGGTTGTCGCAACATAGCGTGCGACGCCTGCCACGCTCGACGCCACGGCTCTTTATCTGGGGCCCTTTAGAGGCTCGCCTGATGCAGCCCGATGTAATGATTTTGGGTGGCTTAAATGAGGCTAGCTGGCCGCCTTTGCCAGAAACAGGCCCATGGTTATCGCGGCCGATGCGGGCGCAAATTAAGCTGAGTCAGCCAGAGCGGCAAATTGGCTTGGCGGCGCATGACTTTGCTCAAGGGGCGAGCGCGCGGCAAGTATTTTTGACTCGCGCCATGAAAGTCGATGGTTCACCAAGTGTGGCGGCGCGCTGGCTGCGACGTCTGGAAACATTGTGTAATGGTCTGCCGAGAGAGCAGGGTGAGAAATATTTGGCTTGGTGGCAGCAATTGGACAATCCGCCGACCTCCGATGGGGCAGCACAACCGGCTGTGCGCCCGATGCCGTGCCCGCCAGTGGCAGCGCGGCCAAATTCATTGTCGGTGACGCAAATTGAGACGCTGTTATTTGACCCTTATAAAATTTACGCCCGTAAAATTCTCGGCCTCAAAGAATTGCAAGCTGTCGACGCACCGGCGGGTGCAGCGCATCGCGGCAATTTATTGCACGACTTGTTCGAGCAACTCATCCGCGACGGGCGCCATTTGGGTGACACGATAGCCGAAGACATTATGAGCTACGCCAAGGCAGCCGAGGCCAATTTCCCCGGTGGCGCTTCTGTCATGCGGTTTTGGCAGGCGCGGTTGCAAGCTGTGGCTGACTGGTTTGCCGACTATGAAACCCTGCGGCGCGCCGATACCGCTGATAGCGTGGTCGAAGAAACCGGACGATTGACTCTGTCAATTGACGGGCAAGATTTTACCATCACAGCAAAGGCCGATCGGATTGATAAATTGACCGACGGCAGTTATGCGGTGATTGACTATAAAACCGGTGCGGTGCCATCGCAAAAATCGGTTGCCGAACATCTGGCGCCGCAATTAACTCTTGAAGCGGCTATTTTGCAGGCCGGTGGTTTTACGGAGCATGGCTTGCCGCCTGCGCCGGTCAAAACACTCGATTATTTGCGTCTTACCGGCCGCCATCCGCCGGGTGAACGCTTGTCTATTGCGGCCACGCCAGAGCTCGTGCAGGGCGCTTTAGACATGTTGCATAAGCTCATTGCCAGCTATCAAAAGCCTGACCAGCCTTATGTTTCGCATATGCGCCCGAAAAATCAAAATTTTGTCAGCGCTTATGACCATTTAGCGCGGCTGGCTGAGTGGCGCAGCGCCCTTGATGAGGGGAGGGGTGATGAGCAAGATTGACAATCAACCAGCCTTTCAAGCTTCCGACCCACAATATTCGGCGTGGGTGGCGGCCAATGCGGGCTCTGGCAAGACGTTTGTTTTGGTGACCCGCCTGGTGCGTTTGATGTTGTCGGGCGTCGCTCCGGAAAAACTCTTGTGCTTGACCTATACGCGCAGTGCGGCGGCTGAAATGCAAGACCGTTTGTTTACGCTATTGGCGGAATGGGCCTTGCTTGACGATGCGGCTTTGCACAAAGCCATTGGCGAGCGTCTCGGCACGCCAGACGAAGACCATGATTTGCCATTGGCCCGCATGTTGTTTGCTCGTGCGCTGGAAACGCCGGGCGGCTTGCGGGTTCAGACCATTCACTCATTTTGTGAGAGCCTGTTGAAAAGGTTTCCGCTGGAGGCTGGCCTGTCGCCACAATTTGATTTGCTGGATGAGCAAGACGCACAAGATTTGCAGGCGCAGATTATTCGCCGCCTTTTAAGCCGCGACGATGATATTGCTTTGCGCAGTGCACTCGACGCTTTGACTCGGCAATTAAGCGAGCCCGACCTTGATAAATTGGCCCGCACGATTTTATCGCAACGCGATCAGTTTGACGCGGCGCGGCAGACAGAGAATTTGAAACAATTGGCCCAAAGCAGTGGTCTTGGCCATTTGGATGCTCAGGCGCGTGATCCGGCGTCAATTGCCAATACCCATATGCAAGAGTATGCGCCTCTGGCGTCGAGTTTGGCTAATTGGTTGGCCGCGTCAGAGCAAAAAACCAATCAGCAACGTGGGCATGACCTCGGCCAGTTCATTGCGGCTATGGAAAAACATCAATTGCCGCAAGCTTGGGCGGCCTTATCGCAGGTGTTTTTGACCAGCGAAGGCCTCGCGCGTAAATCATTGGTCACTAAAACCTATGCCGAGGAACAGCCTAAATTGGCAGCTGATTTGGTGCGCTGGAGTGAGCAATTTGACGAAGTCATGGCGCAATATCGCGCCAGTTTCGCCTATCAAATGACCCATGCGCTTTATGTTTTTGCCGAGAATTTAATCCAAGACTATGCCGCTATGAAGGATCAGCGCGGCGTGTTGGATTATGATGACTTGATCTCGTGCACCAATCAAATGCTCTCACAAAAGCGCGCCGCTGCTTGGGTTTTGTTCAAGATTGACAATGGCTTAGAGCATATTTTAGTGGATGAGGCGCAAGATACGAGTCCGGCACAATGGCGGGTTATTCGGGCGCTGGCCGATGAGTTTTTTGCTGGTGAGACGGCTAATCCCAAGCAGCGGACAATTTTCGCCGTGGGTGATGAAAAACAATCAATCTTTAGTTTTCAAGGTGCTGATCCGGCTGGTTTTAACGCGCAATATGAACATTTTAATGCGCAAGTTTCTGATATTGGTGGCGCGGTCAATTATGTGCGCTTGCTTAATTCATGGCGCTCGGCCCCACAAGTGCTGCAAGTGGTTGATCAATTATTTTCAACAGCTGAAACAGCACGTGGTTTGTCGGCTGCGGGCGCGCCAACCGAGCATATTGCTCAGCGTGATAAGGCGACCGGCTATGTCGCGCTATGGGAAGCAGAGCAGTCGACGCCGATAAGCGGGGCCGGAGAGGCTGGCGAGTTGACGGATATGCTGTCGCTGGATTTGCCGGAAACCACCAGACAGAAACTAGCGCGTCGCATTGCCGATAAAATAGCTGCCTGGCAGGCCGATGCGGCATGCGATATTCGCCCCGGTGATATTTTAATTCTCGTACGCAAACGCGATGATTTTGTCGACGATATGATCCGCGCCCTCGACCGGCGCAATATTCGTGTCGCCGGTGCCGATCGCATGGTGCTGCTTGAGCAAATCGCCATTATGGATTTAATGGCAGCGGCTGAATTTGCCCTTAATCCGAATGATGATTTAACCTTAGCGTGTTTTTTGCGCAGTCCATTGGGCGGGCTGGATGAGACGGCGCTGTTTGATCTGGCCTATGGCCGCTCGGGCAGTCTATGGTCGGCGCTGACGGCGGCGGTCGCCGCCGGTGGCGATGATAAATTAAAGGTGGCGCATCAACGGCTGAGCTGGCTGTTGGGACAAGTCGACTATTTGCGGCCTTATGATTATTTTGCCCAATTGCTCAGCACACAAAATGGCCATGCCTTATTGCGCGGGCGTTTGGGAACCGAAATTGACGATGCGATTGGCGAGTTCCTGCGCCTTGCTTTGGTGTTTGAAAGTCGCCATGTCGCCTCCATGCAGGGATTTTTGCATTTTTTACGTCAAGGCCAGCAAACCATTAAGCGCGATATGGAAAACCG
>Ga0209137_1000719_pt1 | contig 34298 bp, 55 predicted proteins | sample SaaInl5LU_22_DNA_FD_184642 | JGI IMG/M metagenome (GOLD analysis project Ga0209137, IMG submission 184642) | Marine microbial communities from expanding oxygen minimum zones in the Saanich Inlet - ESP_105LU_22_DNA (SPAdes) (version 2) | ecosystem: Environmental > Aquatic > Marine > Intertidal...
TGAGCGCTTGTGCCAGTCCACCAGTCGCTACGGGTGGCAGTGCAGTGAACAATGATTTCATTGAGTGGTCTCATAAACATCCCCTATTTCGAGAACGCATCATCAAGCAGGATGATCTCAAGGCGCTGCACCTGAAGCTGAAGCTCGTTTGTGGTTTTGATATTCCATGAGAGGAGAGCCACAATGACGCTGACAAGCGCAGCAGAGATCACCTTGTTGTCCATCACTTTCTCAGCGCCTCTTCTATGCCATCCAGCTTCTCAAACACACGCTTGAAATTATCGCGCACTTCTTTGAACTCACGGTCGTGTGCAATTCGTGTGGCCTCGACCTGCGCCTTCAGCACTTCGATCTCTGTGTGGTGATTGTTGATCTTAGTGTAGATCATCCAAACAAAAGCACCGACTGGCACGACGATATACTTGAGGAATAGGTCAAGCGTTTCCATTTCTTACGGCTCCTCTGGCCACGTTACGTTGTTTGGAGACCAAGCCTTCAGTTCTTCATCCCACATGTACTTGTCGCCATCGGGCGGGTACGGCAATGGGGGGAGCCAGTCACAGGTCTCCGCATCCAGCACCCAACTCGCATAGGGCGGCTTAGAATAGAAAGCGTCAAGATTGCTGTCGTACAGGCCGCCGACTGTGGCGTAGTTTTTACGCATCGGAACGCCACCCAGCAGATGCCTGCCGTGTAGAGTGTTGTATGACGTTTGCACCCAGTGGCCGTCTAGCTCGTCAATAAATTCCTGCTCTGCCACTATGACATCAGTGACAACACCATTCTCAATTTTTGCATAATGCGCCATTTCAATCCTTATCCTTGGAACCTGTAACGTAATATAACAACACCAGAGCCACCAGAGCCACCAGTTAGGTTGCTTACGTTTATACCAGCCGAGCCGCCGCCGCCCGTGCCCTTATTTGCGGTTCCAGCGTATCCACCGCTATCGCCTGCGCCACCATTACCGCCACCACTGCCGCCGCCTGCGCCTCCCGCATAACTGCCGCCACCGCCGCCTCCGCCTGCGTAAGAAACTGAGGCCCCTGTGATGGAGCTTGTGCCCGCTGTTCCGCCCGCTCCACCATAGCCATCGACGGAGGCTGTGGAGGCTCCCACCCCGTTCTTGCCGCCGCCACCGCCGCCTGAAGTTGGGGCGTAGTAGATTGTGCCCGTGCCACCACTATTGCCCTGCCCGCTATAACCTGAGCCAGCAGACCTCGTGTTGCACCCGCTGCCGCCGCCAGAGCCGCCAGAAGCGCCAGCGACATTGTAAGCTCCGCCGCCACCGCCGCCGCTTGAGGATATTCCAAGCGCAGATGAAGCGCCGCCCGTGCCGCCTTGGCCTGCGATCCCTGTGCCGCCGCCGCCACCTCCGCCGACAGACACGGAGTAAGAAGTCTGAGCCGCCGTGACAGTTCCTGTAAGCATTCCGCCAGCGCCGCCGCCGCCACCCATAGCGTAGTAGTACCCACCACCACCGCCACCACCACCGCCAGCGACGACAAGGTACTCGACAGAAGCGTCATCACCAATCTGCGTGATGTTGAATGTTGAGGAGGAGGTGAATGTGTGAACCTTGAAGTCACCATCTGTGGTTACTGTGCCGCCAGTGGCTGATGTGTACACGACATTCGACTTGCCCCTGAAGTCATTGATGCTAATTTGCCCGCTAGCTGGAATACCGCTAGCCGCACCATAGTACTCTGACAAGCTGATAGGATTGCTCCCACCAAACTCATTCTGGATGTCCAGCATTGACGCTGTGCCTGTAGGGACTGCCATTAAACTGTCCCGTAGGCTGTGACGTTTCCTGTAACGGTGAGGTTTCCAGATGCGTCAACTTTCATTTTGTTTGTGCCACCAGAAGAAAAATACAAAACACCACCTGACTCTGTGATTTTCCAGCCGCCAAACTCTATACCTAGCGGAAAAGATACAGGGCCTGTGCCAGCCTCGTCTGTGATTGTGTCTACTCGAATGGTGCTCATGCTGAAGGCTCCTCTGGCCATGCAACGTCATTTGGAAAGCCAGCCTGTTGTGGCACATCCAAGAGTGCTTGTCGGTATGCAGCCCATGCTGCCTGTGTGTCAGCGTCAAGTGCAGCCCAGCGCAGTGCATTGCCAGCAATGGCGTCTACTGTGAGCAGGAGGCTGTCACGTTGAGCACGGATGTTTGCTGGTTTGAGTGCAACGATAGCTGCAACCTCAGCTTCTGTGTAGGGACGCTTTGTGACTTCTGCTGTGCGGGCGTCTGTGATTACTTCAAAGTATTCCATTATGCCACTCCGTAGACTTTGATTGAGCCAGCGCCAAAGCTATCCGTAGATGCTGTAAAGGTTATAGAGGTGGAGGATGTGGTTAAGCCTGAGTTGAAACCATAACCGATAGCAGTGAAGTATGCGCCTCCCTCAAGAACAGTCACGCTTGATTGTCCAAACCCAGTCGTAAGGTTTACATAAGAAAACCCCGTGCTTGGTCTGGCAGGTGATGATCCATAAAATCTTGATATAGGCCAAGAGTTAATTTCAACCCTTCCATTTACTGAGGCTGAGGAGCCATTAACGCCCTCAATAACAAAGTAAAGCGTAGAGTAAGATGTCAAATCAAGGCTGCTCAACGTAACAGATGTGCCACTTGTAGTGGCAAGAGTCCCAAGGAGAGTTGCCCCACCAGAGGGAAGGTTGTCGGCAGTCAGTAGAACCCCATCAGCATCAGGAAGCGTCAACGTCCTGCTTGTGTTGCTGTTAGGTGAGGCAATGGTGAACGTGCCTGTGCCTGACGCATTAGGTTCTAGCGCTATCTTGCTCATGCTAAAGGCTCCTGTGGCCATGTGATGTTGTCAGGAAAGCCTGCTTGCTGTGGGACATCTAGCAAGGCCTGACGATACGCAGCCCACTCAGCCTGCTGCTCTGCACTCAGAGAGGCCCAGCGCAGTGGGTGTGTGACAATAGCGTCTACATCCATCAGCCTCTCATCTCTCGCTGCACGAACAGACTCTGAGAGATAAGCCGTTAAAACCTCTTGCGTTGGCTCAATCCACTCAGAGCCACTCCAAGTGTGAAGGTGGCTTGGACGCAATGGCGTCTCGACGGTATTGCTTGGGTAGGCTGATACAATCTCATCGCTGGGGTCAGTGATCGTCTCCCAGTAACCCCGCTCAGGATGGAAAAAACCCTTGCTCATTATCGAACCTCCGTCCAGAATTCGTCTGTTGATGAGACAGCCCCGTATCGGTAATACCAACCATTCGGAACCACTGCGCTACGGGTCGAGCGTGCTCCGCCATCTCCAGCGGCAGTGGTGATCCATGAAGAATTATTAGATGACACCTCCATACGGCTGTTGTTGCGATTGTTTTGCATGGCCGACACAAATATAGGCTTGCCCGTTGTGTTTTGGTAGGATGTGCCAGCGTAAGATCGGCTAAAAGCTTGAGGTGTCTGGTCAACCCCAAGCCCGTTCAAAGGCAGGTTAGTTAAAGCCGAGCCATCAATAGCTGGCAGTGTACCAGTCAGATTGCTGGCATCCAGAGCACCATCAAACTCAGCGGCTGTGACACCTGTTGTTCCGTCTAGTGTAATAGCCATCTTAGATTACCACCCATCTTCCGCCAGTCTCAACAGTAACAGTGACACCTGAGTTGATGTCGATTGGACCTGTCGTCATGGCATTTGTTGTTGCTGATACGGTGTAGTCTGTTGTGACAGTCTGTCCGTTCTCAACGAATATCTTATCTGTGCCACCACCTGTGGCTCCAGCAGAAATGCCTGTGAGGTTTGAGCCATCACCAATGAAGGAGGTCGCTGTCACGGTGCTGAGAGTGTGGATTGCCCCAGTTCCAGATATTTGTGCAACCGTAGTATTGGTGTTGTTGCGGAACAGGAAGGCATCCGCAGTGCGGAACAGAGTATCGCCATTGTCGTAGTAATAGAGGCGAGGTTTCCCATCACTGGAATAGTGATACGTAGCCGTGGGGAGGGTCAACCTGCCGCTGAGTGTAGCGGTATCAGCCGTCACTGTGCCAGTTACGTCTACACCTGTGCTGGTGGTGGCGATTTTTTCGGCATTGTCGTAGAATAGACGGACAGCACCATTGCTAAAAGCGTCAAGGTACGTTTCGTTTGAACCATTTTGCAGGTACATACCACTTGCGCCAGTTACAAATAAACTGCCACTGCCTGTATCTTGAATGAAGCTATTTCCACCAACAGCATAAATCTGCAAATCAGACCCAGCACCGAAGATGGCTTTGTCGTTGTCGCCGAATGTGGCGTTGCCAGTTGTGTTAATGCCAGCAAACGTAGGTGTGTCATTGGGTTGCACGGCACTGTCTGCCAAGGCCCCCTGAGCAGCCGTGGCGTAATCAGTCGAGGCTGTAATGGCGGCAGTGCCAAGGCCTAGATTTGCGCGAGAAGCCGCAGCATCCGCAAGGTCTGACAGATTGTTACTGGCAAGCAAGGCTCCTGAAAGAGAAGCATAGGCTGCAATCCATGTTGAACCTTCGTAAACTTTCATAGCACTGTCTGTAGTGTTGAAGTACAGAGCACCAGCTACGAGAGGATCACCATCATTGTCTGCCGCAGGGTCTGACGCCTTCTGGCCCAAGTAAAGATCATCAAAGCTGTCCAAGGCTGCGAGTGCTGCATCAGAAGCAGCCGATGCTGTAGTGGCCGAACTTGCCGCTGCCGTAGCTGATGAGGCTGCACTGGTCGCTGAGGTAGCTGCGTTAGTTGCGTTTGTGGATGCTGAGGCTGCGCTTGATGAAGCATTGCTCTCAGATGTAGCTGCGGCAGACGCGGAAGCAGCAGCATTGCCCTCGCTGGCTGATGCCGCACCCTCGCTTGCCGCAGCGTTAGCCTCAGATGATGACGCTGCGCTTGCATATGTCGCCGCATTACCCTCCGATGTGGCCGCGTTAGCCTCGCTTGTGGCCGCAGCCGATGCCGATGACGCCGCGCTTGACTCAGATGCAGAAGCATTAGACTCAGCCGTCTCTGCGTTAGCCTCAGCGGTTTCGGCGTTAGCCTCAGCGGTTTCGGCAGCCGCCTGCGCAGCCTGTGCGGCAACGGCAGCGTTTGTTGCAATGCTTTCAGGCGCAACCCAAGCGGAGCCTGAGTAAAACTTCAGAACACTGTCAGTCGTGTTGAAATAGATGTCACCCTGCGTCAGCGGGTCGCCGTCATTATCTACAGTCGGGTCAGATGCCTTGGGACCGAGATACTGGTCGCCAAACTGGTCAAACAGAGCCTCAGTCGCAGCCTCAGCAGCCTCAGCGCCAGTCCGCGCCGCCTCAGCAGCGACTACGGCTGCGTCAAGATCAACAGTGATATCGTCTGACACATAGCCTATGCCGTCATTAGAGGTAAACGTGAACCGACCTGTTCCAGTGTCATAGCTAACGCCCGTCCAGCCCTTGCCAGTCGGCCCACGGCCTGCGGAGACCTCAAGCGCGGCGTAGGTTGAGCCACCAGAAAGGCTGACAACATCTGGGCCAGTCACGTTCTGAAGTCTTACAACATCTGGGCCAGTCACGCTCTGAAGTCTTACAGTGTAAATGCCCATACCAGTCAGTCCCTTGTGATGTCGCGCAAGACAGACAGCGTGAATGTCTCAGTCGAGTTGACCTCACCGCCGCCCTCAGTGAACTCAATGTCCATCTGGTAGTTTCCAAGGCCCCAAGCCTCAGTCTGCGTCGATGTGGCTGACACGGTAAACGCGCCGCCTGCCGCGTCAGTCTTTGTCACGGTGAATGTCTGAAGTATTAGGTCGGCCTCATCACGAGCCTGACTTGTTATAGTCCAGCCAGTGATGTCAACTGCAACGCCCAAGTTCTCAACTGTCGCTGAGAGTTCAAAGGTGTCGCCGCGCTTGTGGGTTATAGTTGCCATCTATGGGTCTCCAAATGCTGACTGCACGTTATCACAAAGGGAAGGAGTAGTAAATCAGGGCGGTGGGGTAGGCCAAATTGGATTACTTGGGTCGCGTGCGCCGTCAGGCAGGTCTCGAAGCTCCTGACGGTATCTAGCCCATATTTTGTCTTTAATCTGGTGCAAGTAGCAATGGGATTGCCTGACCTCCATATGGGAGTGGGGGTCCACCCGCTGATATAAAAGACCCTCCCCCCATTGCATAACCAGTGCTTGTCCGTTTTACAGAAAAACTAGACACATTGGTCCCCCCCGAAGGGTCTGAGGGATTAGGTGTAAAGACATAGCCGTATGTTGAGAATGACATCCAAGGGTCTGTCGTCGTCACGGAACCAAAAAGGTCAACTATTTCTGTGACAGGCGTTAGTGTCCCGTTGTCAGTAAAGACCCTGTTTCCACTTGGGTCATACACTTCCAGCCCATAACCACTGCTTGCGGGTAAATCTTCAACAAAGGCAAGCTCTCTCGTAAGAATGGACGATTGATTTGAACTATATGTACCACTTAAATACTCAATCAACATATGGTCTCCAACCCCAAGCTTAAAGAAAAGCAGAGTACCCGTTGTGAATTTTGCGTTTATCTGAGAGATAGTTAGAACTGACTCATTGATAGTGTATAGGGGTGCGTATGTGTCATCAATGACCACCTCACCAGCCGAGTTTGTTATAGAAAGCCCATAGCTCATCACTTTATCCTAAAGACATAAATCTTATTGTTGGTAGCTGCATTTTGAAAAGCTGCAAAGTATTGAAGTATTCCAGTACTTCCTATAACCGCCCTGCAAGCAGTCTTACCTGCGTTTAAGGATAAGGCCATTGGGACACAGTTAGCGCTAGTAAAGCCAGAAGGCAACTGAATTGAACCAGATGAAGTTGAGGTGGTATATTCCGCAACTTTTTGGAGGGTTCTGTAGTTTATCTCCTCACCATTGATCTCAACCCCATAAGCCATTACGCCAAGTTCCCAATCTTAACTCTGACTGTGTTTGAGGCATCATAGACAACAATCTTATCATCCTCCAGCACAAGCCTTGCTCCACTAGACGCACTAGAAAAAGTCCCAATAGTGGCCGTAATAGCAGACAGCTCAGACACACTCATCTTATCAGCCGTGACCGCACCAGCAGCAATTTTAGATGCCACTACAGCACTGGCTACCAACTTATCAGTAGTTACTGAGTTATCCTGAATGTCAGTGTAGAGTTCACTTGACCAAGCCGAGCCTGTCCAGCGATACAGAGTGTTGTCAGTCAGCAAGAATACTATCTGCCCCACAAAGTCGCCCGATGCAGGCAAAGAGTTGACAGGTGTCACGCCAGCCTGCTCAATGGTCTCCAGAAGGCTCTGTGTCAGGTCTGCCCCTTCGATAAGCGCGGTTGTGGCGGACACTGGCCCCACAAAGGCAGATGGATTGCCAGACAGGTCAAGCGAGCGCACCCAGTAGAAGCGAGTAGCGTTGTTTGACAGGTTCGCCCGAATAAACTCATTGCCAGACGTCCTGCCGATGCTTGATGCGCTGCCCAAGTCGCTAATCGTGTTTTCATAGACCTCAACTTGGCTGAAATCGAAGTCTGTCGGAGTGTCAAACGAAACTGTGATGTATTTATAACCGCCAGTAGCCGAAAGGTTTGTCGGCACGGCTGGGGGGACAGTATCACCTCCGCCTGTAAACGTGACTGACGCAAACGGTCCGCGATAACCATTGGCAGAGACCGCTCGCACCTTGAAGGTGTACTGGACACCATCAATAATAGGGGAAAGCTCAATATCGCTCTCGGACGTAAAGGTAGAACTATATGATGTGTCCGCAGTCGGCTTCCACTGAACCTCATAGCGCTCAAGGTATGCGTTTGTGACATTCGACCAGTCAACGATAGCCGTCGAAATGCGCGTTCCATCGCTCTGCGTTAGGCCGCCCTCACTGACCGTCAATCCCAAGATACTCATGCCAGCGGTATATACAGGCAAGGTCGTGTTGTTGCTGATCAGTGCAGTCTCTTCTGCATTCCAATCGAATGCCGCCGCGCTCGTTTCCTGCAAAGTCAGGCTTACCCGAAGGTCGCCCGCGTCCTGATTGGACTCAAAGCGCCAGCCCAAGACCTCAAACTCTTTGCCATCAAAGCCATAGCGCTCGTTGTCAAAGGCAATGATGTCACCAACTTCGATGTCAAAGGCATTCAATCCAAAGTCAGCAGAAATGCTGATCTGCTCACGCGCACGGTAAAGTGTCAGCTTGGCAAGGCGTTGAGCCATCGACGCGGAGGTTGTGAAGGGCAGCGGCAAGTCAAGCATAAGCTCGTCACCGCCATCTTCAGCCTTGAATGTCTCGCTCTGGATCGGCGGGTAGTCAGCCGTGATGAAGTCCTGCTCAGCATCGTTGAACGTGCCACTAACACCGTTGAAGCTGTCACGCATTGATGTGCGTGTCTTCATGGAGATTGGCCCGCGAAGGTCATCCAGTGTGAGAGTTTTGACGGGCGAGCTATATGCGCCGGCCTTGAGCTTCCAGTAGCCAGAACCCCAGAACAGCGTGCCCGCGCAGGCCGTTGACATGTCGCCAAGAACCTTGCCGATGGGCGAGCTTGACTTCACGATGCCGTTGATTGTGTAGCGCTTCTCGGTCCCGCCGCCAGAGAGGGCGACATCCTCATCACTCTCGTTGGCCGCGACTGAAAAGCTCACATCATCAATCGCGCTGTCGTTGAGGCCATACTCGGTAGAAATGAAGTCGCGCATACAGAGGGCTGCGTTATTGCTGTAAGCCGTTGTATCCGTGCGCGGGTCGTAAACCTTCTTGCCTTGGATTTTAGCTGTTACAAGCGGAAGCCCATTTGCAAACACATCTTGGTCATACTCATAGCGAACGTAGAGATAGGCAATCCCGTTGCCAACAAAAGATGATCCAGCAGAAGTTTCGCTTACCAGATCGGCATCAGCCGTGGTTTGATCGCCAAGGTGTTTTCTAATTCTGATTTTGCTGTCCCAGTCGCCTGAGACCAAGCCAGTTGAGGCATTCCACGAGACAACCTCATCATTGATGTAAATATCACCAATGGCGTTGACCTCATGGCCAGCAAGCGCGATCACTTGGTGCAGGTACTTGTTCTCAACACCAGTGCTCTCATAGAACACAACAGTGCCGCCCTTTCGGACCTCGCCGTAAACAAAGTCGGCGGCAGCAGCGGCTTCTCTGGAGTTTACGAGAGTGCCCTGCGAGCCGAATGAGGAAAAGTCTGGCTTTGGAGCGAGAGCGGATAGCGCCCAAGATGTTACGGCAGAGACGGCCACATAGCCAATGACGCCAGCAAGACTGATCCCCAGAAAGGTTGCAGAGAGTGTGGCTGAGCCAATCCCAAGGGCGGACCCAATGGCGGTGCCTATCGTCACTGGATCACGCGGAACCCGATCCCAATCATTCCAGTGCTTCATGGTCAAGTCACCCAGTCTGTATTTCATGCCTTAACCCACGCTGAATCAATGTCATCCATAGGCAGGTATATCACACCCACCTTATCCAAGAAAGCGCACTTGCTGCCTGCGCAAACACCCATCGCCACTCCAGTGACCCACTTTCTCGCCTTAGTCGTCGTCACTAGCGCCCCAAGAGGCGGCACATGGTCAATCCGCTTTAACTTGTCGTCAACAGCCTTGCTGAAGTCACGATAGCCAAACTCTAGCTTCAGCGCCTTCCTGCCAAGCACCTTTTTGCCGTCCATATACCTGCCAAGCCAGTCATCCGCCCAGCCATAGCCATACATGGCCCTATAAGCGTCATTGGTGAACGTCAGGCAGTCATGGCTACCCCAAGCAAAGGGAGTAGTGCTCACGGCCTTCAGGTAGGCGCTTAGACGTTCTCTCGGCCCCATACGATGTCCCTGTCCTGCAAGTCAGTCACAAACGAGAAGAAGGTATCGCCGCTGTGCCGAGATTGATGACTCCCCTCGGTATAACGCCAGTTTGACGCTTTTTCTAGTCGCACCAGCTTACTCTCAACCGTCAGCGTGATGGTGCTCGTGTCTCCGCCATCCTCAATATCCATCACATCCATACGGCCACTGAAGACCTCAATGGGCGTTGTGGTGTCAGTCGTGCCAAAATAGACCTTCGCAGGTCTGTTTTTGTAAGGCTCTTGAAGTGCGAGTGAGATCAGCGATGCTGGCACGCCAGAAAGCTGCAAGGTGATCCGCTTGGATGAGAGGTCGTTTACCTCTTCAAGCCCGCTGATGTTGAGCAGGTTACCTGTGCCGAGGTAGGTGTCAACGCCAATCGTGCGGTCTCCGTAGCCAGTCCAGAAGCGAACTGGAGCGCTGTCGAAAATCATCTCAACGGCATAGAACGGGTAGACCTCTGGCTGGCCAAGTGCCGTCAGGAGAGAGACTGGTGTGCTGCGTGTCATACTGCCTCCATCGCACTGAAGCTGATGCTGTAAATGCCTTGGCTGTCCGATGGTCGCGTAATTAAGTTGCCAGAAAGTCGGAAATTCCCAACTGTATCGCTTGCTGCAATAGCGCCACTGCGTGTGCCTCGAATGTGCGGCCAAATTTCCAAGGTCACATCACCACTAGCGTTTGTGCTTGCGTCCTGCAAAACCTTGTGCAGTGTTGCGCTTGCGCCAGTGCCGATCTGTATATAATCGCCAGCCAGTAGCCAGCCAGTCTTGCTTGTAGACGCGCCTGTAACACTTATTGTTCCACCGCTTTGATTTGTGATGACAGGCGTTCCGAGGAATGAGGACGCGAGGCCGCGCGATCTGCAACCAAGTGAGTCGCCGATCAGGAATGTCCCGACCTGCCCTCGCAAGGATGTGAGAAACGCTATCCAAGGCTCTGCCTCAGAGCGCTTCATTGGCCGCAGAGTGGCATCAAGCTGCCACATTTGACCTGAGTATGCGTGCGCCTGACCTGCGAACGTGAACGGGCTTTGAGAGTATGCCACAGCGTTTTGAGCAGTCAGGCTGAATTGAATGAAGCGACCCGTGCTTGGGACGCTGAGAGGGTAGGTGATGGCCATTATCCGAACGCCTTTCCATATGATCCGCCTTGGCGTTTTGCGTCCATGACAGCAGCCTTCGATGCCTCAACAATCTTGGGAAGCATCGCGTTAATCTCGGCGCGGTTTACGCCATTGCCAAATGTGTTGTTCTGGATGACAGTCACGCCGCCATCACCGCCGCCGCGCTCAATGTTGTTCGTCTGCGCAGCGCTGAGGATGCGGCCACTTTGCGAAGGCACGAAAAGCTCTCTCCCGTGCTCACCCGTCATATATGGTTGACCCGCCTGAACTGCACCACCTGAAGCGCGGCCAGCCAGTGGCGCAAGCGCCCCAAGAATGCCGCCGCCTCCAGTCTTAAACGAGCCGACAATTTGCTGCACCACCAGAACACGGTAAAGCTCTTTGATGATGTCAGCAGCCATTGAGCGGAATGCGTCCTTTGCGCTCATCGTGCCGTCAATCATGCCCATGAAGGCGCTCTCCATGCTTGACTGCATGGTGTCAGCAACAGTGGCAAGCTTGCTCGCAGCAAACTGAGCGTCATTCATTTGATCCGCTGCCGCAGCAATTAGCTCATTGCCGCGCTCACGAGAGATAAGGCCAGCAGCGACAATCTCGTTGATCTTTTCTTCCTGCTTGGCGAAGTCCCTTGCTGCCTTAGTGGCAGGCTCCAGAACATTAAGCAGGCTGTCAAGCTCAGCCGCCATTTTTGACAGACTGTCAACAGTTGAGCTACTCGGAATGCCCGTTCCGCCCCCAGGTGTCACAGGCAGTTCAATCTGACCAAGTGGCGTAGCTGCGTTCGTTCCCAGATGGCTCAGGTATGCTTCCGTCATCATGATTTCACCGTTCAAAGTGTCAATCTGACTGAGCGCCCTTTCTACAATTCGCCTGCGCTGCACATCAAGCTTTTCTACGTCACTTTCGCCGCCAAACGCTTCGTCCACTCGTTGATATAGCTTGGCGCGCTCGGCCATCTTGGCAGCAAGCGCAGCCTCAGTTGCAGCCATATCTCTTTCCAGCGATGTAGCTTTACCAGCTTCGCCAAATTCAAAAATGCCAGCCAGACCGACCGCAACTTCCATCGCAAAGACGCTGAACTTTGACCGCATACTGTCAATAATTTCATCCCAGCGCCGCCGCAGGTTGACTGACTTCGTGATCAGGTCTTCGTCGATCACAACACCAAGGTCACGCCCCGCCGCCGCAAGCTCATTTAGCTTGGCTGCGTTGTTGGCCATGAGTGGGGCAAGGGCTGTCGCATCTGAAGCGAGCGCCTCCATGTAGAATGTAAGCTGAGACTGGCTGACACCCGCATCCTGAAGCGACTTCACATAAAGACCCAGAGCCTGATCACTCGACAAACCTCTAAAAGCGTCAGCCGTCAGGCCAACCTTCGGAGCTATGTTGTCAAAGAAGTCAGCAAGTGGGCCTGCGCCCGTTGAGAAGTAATCACCGAACTTGTCATTCACATCTTTGAGAATGTCAGAAAGCTTCTCTTGCCCGATGCCAAACTGATTTGCCGCATAGGCCATCTCCTGAAAGCGCTCAACGCTTGTGCCAGAAATGCGTGATAAATTGTCTATCTCAATCGCCGCGCGTGTGGCGTTGTCTATAATCCGTGTCATGCCAGCAGCCAAAGCGCCAACGGACAAAACCCCACCGAGCTTTGTAGCAGCAGCGCCAAGACCACCAAAAGACTTTGATGTTCTGTCTAGCTCTCTCTGCGATTTCTTGGCAAACATCTCAACGCGCCGCTGGCTGCGTTCCATCGCCTTTGCGAACTCTTTGTCACGAGCTGCGAGAATGATGTTTAGTTTTTCTGCGCTAATTGCCATCTATTCGCTCCACAAGCTCACGATATTGTTCCGCCGTCATGGCGTCCGATCCTGCCTTCTTAGGAGAGTGTGCATCATTCCACCCACCAAACACAAGCCAAGCGTCTTTCGGTATCATATCACGAATTTCCTCTGGCTTTAAGCCAGCAACAATACCGCTCTTAATCATAGTGCGGACATCTAGTCTTCTAGGGGTCGGCTCTGCGTCTTTTTTTTTACATCATCCAAGCCTTCAGACATAGCATCAGGCATGAATGCCACGCCAAGAACAGCCTGCCCAATTTGAAACAAGCGCATCAGGTCGGCAGGAGAGCATTTTGAGATCACTTTGTCAGCCTCATGATCTTTCATGCCGCCACCAACGAGAGCAAGCGCGAGCATATCCCTGACCTCTGAGCTTGTTGGCTTTGCACCGCGCCCAAAGAAACCGTCCCAAAGCTCAAATATACCTCGGTGCTTGTCCTCAAACCGCTCAATCTCACGATTGCGGAGCAAGAACATGTAGGAGGTGTCGCCGATATACTCGACAACACCCCCACGCGGCGCTTCAGCCGTGATGCTCATTTATGCCGCCGTAAAGGTGACAGCACCGTTGCTTTCGAGTGAAAGCGAGTATGTCACGCCGCCTTCAGTCTCGCCGCCGAACTCAAGCGATGAAATGCGGAACGCACCAGCGTATGTGCCGAAGTCTGGAATAACAATCTGCATGTTGACTGCGTTATCAGCAGACATCGCAACAGTATTCATACGAGCCTCTGCTGTGCTGTCCTCAAAGAAGCCATCGCCAGATGCAGCTACGTTTTTCACGCCAGCAAGAGTTTGCGTCCAGAGCGCGCCCTCTGGGGCAGTGCAGTCTGGCGTTGTAACATCAATAGATGAGTTGTTGATTGTGAGTGACTTTGAATTAAGTCCGCACAGGTTTGTGAATGTTTCAGATGCTTCGCCATCGCCGATCTTAACCAGCAGGGCGCGTCCAAGTTGTTTAGCCATGATCGGCCTCCTTTAATAGCGCTTGCCCAGAGCGCGGAATTTAGGCGGTATCAAGCATCGCTTGAAGTGAAATGACAGCGGTATAGCCCCGCCCATCATTATCTCTTGTGACAGAAATTGCGTCGAAAATCAATTCGACCAGAGTATAGCCAGCAATCGTGACTGACGCCTCCTGCCTGTGCAGAGCTGCCTGAACGGCCTCCGCTATCTGTGTGGCCTCAACCCGACCAGAGGCACTGCGAGAATGAGCCTCCAAGCTGATGTCTACCAATGAGCCTTCCGCCGTGTCTGTGTCAAAGGCATTTGGCTGGATTGTGTTGAAGCGTAAGTAAGGAAAAACAACGTCCTGCGGCGGCTCGTCATAAATTCGGGTTGAGACTAAGCCAGTAACCCCGCCCGCCGCCTTCAGTGCTGCAAGGATGCCCTTTTGTGTAGCAAGCGCGTAACCATCAGCCATTCATCGCATCCTTGATCGCCTTGTTAATATTGCGTGTCACCGCTCGTCTGTGGCGGTCACCAATCATGATTTTGACTGTCTCAATAAACTGGTAGCCAGATGTCTGGCCAGTCGATGAGAGCGCCTTCAGGCGAGTTCCCGCAGAAGAGCGAGCGTTTTTGCGTCCATAGTTCACAGCGCCGACCTTAACTGCGTCTTCTTTCGTGCCGTCAGTAAAGTTGACGAAGCCGAAAATCTGCCCATCCTTTTGGTGCATATGGCCGTTGATGCCCTCCTTGAGTTCACCGCTGTCCACTGGAACAATAGCCTTTGCCTTCCGAACACCCAAGTTCACAGTGCGCTCAATAGACTTCTCAAGGGCCTTGTGTGTCTCTTTAGGCAAGTCGCCAAGTTGGCGCATGAGCTTTTTGTGGCCAGTCACCCTCATGACGCAACGCCCTTCTCAAGCACAAACTCAATCATGGTGTCTTTAGCATCAACCTGCATGACATCCTTGATAGCCCAAGTGATGCCTCTGGCTACGACCCGATCCGCCGAAGTGATTGCAGATGTGGTGCTGTCAGATCGAACTCTCATCGTGGCGAACGCCGCATCCTGCAACGCACCTCCAGTAATGCGCTCACGACCCTTCTGCTCCCGCAAATCAGCCGATCTGGTGGCCAAGTCAGACCATCCGCCATACACGTTGCCATAATCGTCAACAGCGCCCTCAGTGAGGCGCTGAAACGTGACACGTTCCCTGAGCAGACCAGCCTTAACCATACCACGCCTCACGATGGATATTGAGAAGCTCCATAAAGCCGAACGGAATATCCGAAAGCTCGTCCATCTGCGCCTGCTCTCGGTTATCGTACCAATGACCGATCAACAGCATGAGCGCGTGGCGTATGGTGTCTGGCACATCTGAGGCGCTGTCTCCGTAGCCGACAACATACTCGATGCTGATGGCGTCATCACGGTCCTGCGCTACAGGCCAAGAAAAGCCGCTTTTAGGCTCAACCGTTGTTTTGCTTGGCAGGCCAAACACATTGTAATTCGCCAGAGTATCGGTTTGCAGCGTGCCATCAACATCATAATATTTTATAGCCGATACGCTCTGCACTGGACCAAGCAATAGGAGGGCGGACTGGCTTGGGTTTGGCCCCATCCACTGCGCCCAAGTCTGTGTTATCATGGCGCGCCCAAGAATACCTTTAACGTCAGTCATGGCAATAGCCACGCTGATCAGTCGCGTCAAAAGCGCGTCATCGTCGCTGTGCTCCACGCGAAGCTGTTCCTTCACCTCCGCCAGTGTGATAGGCGTATATGCTGGAGCCGAGACGATTTGAGTTCTCAGGTGATCTTGGAGGGCCATTCGGGTCAGTCCTTAACGGCTTTGCGGGTGAATGCTTTCTTGACCGCTTTTTCTGGCTTTTGGGCCTCAACAGGCTCAGCGATACCCGCTGCGATATAGCGCAGGGCTTCAGCCTCATTACAGTCGATCTCATCACCCTGATTGTGTGAGAAGTCAATTCCAGCCATTGACGTAAGCAGTTTAACCTTTGGCATTTGGGCCTCCTTTTTGGCTTAATTAGTGGGCCAGTTTCCCAGCCCACCGTAAAGCCAATTAAGAAGCGGCTGTGATCAGGTGCTTGATCGCGGCTGTGTTGGAGAGAACACCGTCGAAGCGGATGTAACCCAAGATGCCGAAGTCAGGAGCGAAGCGCTCACGAGCAACGTAGATCGAAGGCGCGCCCACTTTGCGGACGTAGAACTTCGACATATCACCGAAGAGCATGACCTTCTTGGCTGCGCCAAGGCTATCCATAGCTTGGTTTACAACTACGTTGTAGCCGAGCAGGTTTTGTGGAACGCCAGCTTGATAGTTGCCCATCTGCCAGAGGTAGTTGCCGTTGCCGTCTTTGAGCTTGCGAACTGCGGCAAGCGTGCTGTCATTCATCATGATAGCAGTCGCAGGCGAGTTGCGGTACGCAGGGTCAACTGAGTGGATGAGGTCAATGATCTCGTCCGCTGTAACGGCTGCTGTTGCTGCTGCTGTTTTACCAGCGGCAGAGTTGGTCACAATGCCCTCAACGTCAGAAGAACCTGAGCCAGTTGTCAGTTTGCTGTTGGCGATACGGCCAAGGCGCTCACCGATAAGCTCGCCAAGAAGGCTTTCCATGTTGAGGATGCTGTCTGCGTTGAGTTCTGCTGACCAGCGAATCCACTCTGAGTCGAATGAGAACGCACCAACATTCTTTTGACCGAATGTAGCGTCTGCACCGCCATCATCTGTAGGCTGTGTGCCTTCAGTGTGAGCAACAGCAGAAACGGCTGTGTCATCAACAGTTGGGATGTTGAATGGACGGCCATCGGCTGAGTTGATCACTGTGAAAAGCTCGTTGCCGTACATCGGGCCAGTAGCAATCATTGACTTCTCAATGAATGTAGCAAGCTCTGTTGGAACCGTGTAGCCACCAGCCGAGTCAGTTGAGCCAACTTGAGCGCGGTGCTCGCGGAGCACGTTGCGAACTTCTGAATCAACGTAAGCGTCACCACCTGAAGCAATCATCTCAGCGAATGCAGCGCGGTAGTCCATTTTGAAGCCTTCGTCTACCGCAGGGGCAGAACGGTCTTCAAATGTAGGGCGGCGGTCAAGGTCAACAGCTTCGCCAGCGCGAAGTGCGGCTTCAACTTTCTGAAGACGCTCAGCTTTTGCGCCAAGTTTGTCGTGATCTGCCATCATGGCATCAAATTCACGCTCGATCTCAGCCGCACGGGCTTCTGGCGTGTCGTCTTTAACTTCGTTCAGTTTGGAACGGGCCTCGGTGGCAATATTTGCCATTTGCTCCCGCAGTGTTTTAAGATCAGCCATGCTGGCCTCCTTGTAAAATGCCTTGCCCAAGGGCGGGGGAATGAAAGGGCCAAACAGCGGGAACCGCCGTTATTCTTTACAGCTTGCCCTTCATGCGAAGTCGGCGCGCTGCCTGTGTCTTGTTCTCTTGCGCTCGGTGCTCTTCAAGTGAGCGAAGACCGATCTCTGTCCCTGCATATGCAGGCGTTGTGACGATTGCCACATCGTAAAGCTGCAAGTCCTGAATTTTACGTTTCGGCATGTCGCCAGTGTCGTCCCACTCTTGGCGGGTCGGCACAAACGCAAAAGACATCTTATCCAGATCGCCGCGCTTCATCTTGGGAACAATGCTGCGAACGTCTGGATCAGAGCCATCAAGCTCTGTCTCAATATACAAGCCACGCTCGTCTTCAGTCAGCTTGAGCGTGCCAGAACGAGTGCGGGCGAGCGGCAAGCCATCGTGGTTAATCAGAAAAACAACGTCATCCTGACGCTCAAGAGCGCTGGCAAACGCGCCGCGCTCGATCACCTCAGTAAACATGCCTGCGATGTTTGTTTCTTCACCAAAGATAGCGGCATAACCCGAAACGCGGATCGCCTTGTCTTCATCCTCACGAACTTCGAGAGGCTGCGCCATTGCGCGGATTTCACGTTCAGCCATCTTGGCCTCCATATCTTTTGGCAAATGTAACACAGAAACCGCACCTGCGTCCACATTGCTACGCTCGTCGTCTTCCTGCGCCAAGATGCGGCTGGCCCAAGATTGACCCGCATCGCCTCCCCAGAGCGCCCACGCTATGCGACCATTGCTGGGATAACCATCCTCACCGCGATTGAACCCCTCGGCCTCTTTATCAACCTCGTGGCGCGCGAAATAGCTCGACATGCGCTTCACAGTGTCGATACTGAGGTTCTCTTTGTTGGAAATGTCACGAGCGCGAGCAATGCCGACCTCAGTGCCACCACGACCAAATTCTCTACGCCAAGCAAGGCCGCGCTCGGCCTCCTCCGCCATTGCATCATTCGGTGTTGGCATCAGGAACCCCGCCTTGGCCAGCAATCGGCACGGTTGCGCCCTGCACCATCAAGCTGTCACCACCCTCAAGTGGCTCCATATTCTCGATTGTGCGAACCTCATTCGGCGTTCTGATGGCATTCTGGATTGTTGTCGCGTGCGCCTCCATGCGTGTCTTGAAGTCACCACGCAGAAGGCCGTCAACATTGAACTCGATGTATTGCTTTGATCCACGCGGGAACAGCTTCAAATTCATTTCTTGTTCAACTTGCTCGATCCAGCGCTTGAGTGTGTGCTTTACGAAGTGCAGGTCTTGCTGCTCTGTGTTGCTGAATGTGCCGTGCGTCAAGTCCTGCAAAAACACAGGCGGCAGGCTGTATATGCGGGCGATTTGCTCGATGCTAAAGCGCTGAAGCTCAATCAACTGCATCTGCTCAGGGTTGAAGCCGATCTGCTTCATTTCGTGGCCCATTGGCAGTGCCATCACAGGCCGCCCCTCACGAGCCAGCTTGGCTGTTGTCTTGGCTACATCATCAGAAGCCCTCGCCGCAGCAGCTCCGCTTTGGAATGGCCCTTGCAGCACAACAGGCGGGATGCCCCCGCTCTGGAACGCCTTGGCCCCGTAGCGGCTTGCAGCGATGGCCATACCGATTGCATCACGGTTGGTGGCGATTGGGCCTCGCACATCCAAGCCATTAGACTTGAGCATAAATGGAATGTCGATAACTTCGCTGGCCTCGTAGGTCACACCCTTGCAAAGATATACCTTCTTCTGGCGCTTACCCTCAGTCCGATGCTCAACTCGTGTATATTTTGGGTCGAGCGGCCACAAGTTTTTAACAGCGCCATTGCCAGAGCGCTCGATATAGGTGACGCAGCGGCCACCAGTGAACACCTGATCAAACATGTATTTGCGCCACTCAAAAGACGACATGCTGTCGTTGGCCGCGTCATGCAGAATGTTTTCCAGCGGACCAGCAGAGCGAGCGCGACCCTTTGAGGTCTTTCGATAAACGTGAAGAGGTAGGCCAGCAAGCGTGCCGCTCAGGAAGTTGACCGCAGCCCAGACAGCAGGAACACCAAGGGCCGTGTCTGTGTTGACCGTAACGCCAGCGGAAGCGGACATTTCACCCCAGCCCATCACTTGCAAAAAATCTTCTGCGGAGACAGGTGAACTTGGGTTTTCCAGATTGCGACTTTCCGTTTTGCGGAAGCGGTCAAATAATGCCATTACGAGCGTCCTCGATGTTTCAGACAAATTAGCACGTTAAGACGCAATCGTAAAGGTGGGGTCATCCCAAGGCGATGACGCAACCAATCCCTCACCCATCGCCTCCACCCCAAGGGCCATCGCAAGCGCCACCAGTCCGTCAATTCTGCCGATTGATTTTGCCTTGTTAAGCTTTCTGTTGCCAGCAGGGTCACGCTCGGCAATCGCATTGGCAGCGCACATATTCAAGACAGGATTGTCGCCATGCAGGAGCTTATGGTCTACCACCAGCCGCTCTAGCTTATCAACGGCAGGGGCCATGTCCTTAAAGCCCTGCCCGTATGGCTGCATCGGAAGCTGCACGCCAATGGTATCCAGTTCCCGCGTAAAATCATTGATCCGCCATCGGTCATAGGCGAGAAGCTGGAGGTCAAAGTTCTCCGCAGCCTCGGCCACATGCTGCGCAATGACAGCAGGGACAATCACAGGACCGTCAATCAGCGTGATAAAGCCCTGCTTGGCCCAGACATCATAGGGAACCTTGTCTTCTTTTGCTCTGTCTCTGATGCCATCCGCAGGCATAAAGAACTGAGGCACAACGTGATATTTATCGCCATCAGGGAAAACCATCACAAATGCCGTCAAATCTCGGCTGGACGACAGATCAAGCCCCGCAAAGCATGTCATTCCGCCCTCAATCTGAGGCGCGGCCTTGTTTGCCTCCCACTCCCCACGGTTCAGGAATGGGCTTGTCGCCTCAATGCGCTGGTTTAAGAACAGCCACCTGAAGCTGTTCTCCTTCGCAGGAAGCCGAGCGGCTTGCTTTGCGAAGTCTTCCAAGTCCTTCAGGCCGCGAAACTCTCCAAGCGCGGGGTTTGCCGCCTTCCAAGCAGCCTTATCCATAACCTCACAGTCCTCTGGCGCGGTATATACATGGCTCACAATGCGCTTATCCTTGGCGTTTGCGGCGTCATCAAGCCAGATCGAAAACAAGTCGCCATCAGTCGCAGCCTGCGTGCTGATTGCAATCAAGAGCGGGTCGTCGTGAGCGCCTTGGGCAGTCTCAATAGCCTCAATGAAGCTGTCAGTCGGGCCTCTCACCTGCCCGACCTCATCCAAGATAGCCAGAACGGGGGACAGGCCGTGAGCCGTGCCTGCTTCGGCACTGATTGCCCGATACTCAACATTCATCGGCAGGCCGACCAAACTTTTTTGGCTCGGCACAATCTTGATAATTTGAGACAATCGCGGAGACAACCGAACCATCTTTTCGGCCAGCTTGAATACAAGGCTCGCCTGATCTCTTGACCGTGCGCCGCTAATGATCTGGCTGTTTTGCCTCGCTTCTGGTCCAACAATATGCGCCAGCAGGATTGCCGCAATCAGGGCCGACTTGCCGTTTTTGCGTGCAACCGACAAATAAGCCCGACTTGTGCCTTTAGGGTTATCGTAAATATCCAGAATAAACTGCCGCTGGAATTTCATTAGCTTAATTGGCCTCCCAACAAGCTTTCCCTCTGGCACAGGACAAAGTGTCTCGACGAATTTGCAGACCTTCTCGCCGCGTGTCACATCTCCAGCCAATTAAACACCCTCCTCAGTAAATACGAGCGCACAAGGCTCACCGCCGTGAACGCCAGACCGATGGCAAAACTATCACCAAGGGTGACGTTGTAGCCGAACACAGGCAAGATCAGCACATTCGCCAGCACGCTGACGAGGTAGCCGATGGCTACATTCGTGGCAGCCTCAAGGGCGGAGCTTAATCTGCTTTGCATTTCGCCCAGTGAAGCTTTTTAGATGCACGCCCAGCGCTTCGCCGCTCCGCCCCATCTGAAAATATTACATCCGCCGCTTGCCTGTTTGTCAGAATGGCGTCGAGAAGCTTTTCAACCGCATCCGCCTCATCTTGATGGAGCGTTAAGGTTATCATGTCCGCTCCGCCTCCAGATCAGCAAAGGTCTGCTCAGTGCCTTCAAGTGTAGCCTGCTCACCTGTGAAGTCTTGCCAGCGTTTGATGATGACATCGCAATACTTGGGGTCTAGTTCCATCACATGCGCATCGCGGCCCGTCTGCTCAGCGCCAATTAGCGTTGACCCAGAACCGCCGAATAGGTCAAGGACCGAGGTTAGTTTGATGTGGTTGCCAAACGCCCTGACTGACAAAGCGACAGGCTTTTGCGTGGGGTGGACATAAGCTGTGTCCTTCTTAACTTCCCACAGGTCGCTTTCGTTCTTAATGGCGTCATCAACTGCTCCGTCAAACAAGCAAAACTCGTGCTGGTGACGGTATCCGCGCCCCAGTCCAAAGACATTTTTGGCCCATACAATGCACGCCTTGTAGGGCAATCGGCCCTGCAACTCGCCGTAAAATTTCCAGTTGCACCAAACGTAAACAGCCTTGGCGCGCTGTGCGGCAATAACAGAGCAAACCTCACCGATGAAGTCTGTAAAATCAGATGAAGACAAGTCATCGTTCTTGATGACCTCATGCTTACCGCTGCGCCCGTTGAACGCCACGTTATATGGAGGGTCCGTAAAAATCAGGTCAACTGCGCGGCCATTCATCAGCCGCTCCACCGCATCAATGCTCGTGCTATCCCCGCACATCAAACGATGCTGACCTAATATCCACACATCGCCTTCAACCGTGACAGGAACCTCTGGCACCTCTGGCACGGCGTCCTCATCGGTCAATCCTTCCGTCCCCTCATCGCTCTTGAGCAGGTCCACCAGCTCATCCTCAGAGAACCCCATCAATTCGCCAAAGTCGCCTGCCAAGTCTTCCAGCTCAACGCGCAGGGCTTCTTCATCCCAGCCCGCGTTCAGCGCCAGCTTGTTGTCGGCAATGACCAATGCCCTGCGCCGCCTATCATCCAAGCCCGTCACAACTACCGCAGGGATGCTTTCCATCTTGGCCTTGCGAGCCGCCAGCACACGGCCATGCCCTGCAATCAAATTGTTTGCTTCATCAATCAGGATTGGGTTTGTAAATCCAAACTCGCGGATGCTGGCCGCAAGTTGCGCCACCTGCTCATCGCTGTGCGTGCGACTGTTCAGCGCATAAGGAACCAAGTCTTCAACCGCCACAATCTTGTGTTCATAAAATTCCATCAGTTTGTCCTTGGCATTGCGATCAAGTCGTCATCAAAAGACTGTATTGTGTTTCTGGCGTCAACCGCATTCCTCGCCGATCCGTTAATCGTGCGCGGATCGCTGCCCATCTGGTTCAGGCTCATCGAGCGTATCACGGCCATCTGTCGGCGCTCCAACGTATCAATCACCGAAAGCAAAGGATTGGCAACCAGCGTGCCTCGCTTGTTCTGGATAAGCACCCCTGAACGGTCTAATGTTTCTTGGTGCTTTCGAATGTCTGCCTCCATGCGGACCACCTTGGCCAACAAAAGCAAATCCATGTCCCGCCAGTCCTCCCTCGCGCGTGCGCGCGTGAACTGATCCCAGATTACCACTTCCTCATCAGAACGCAACTCTACACCCTGCGGTAAAGGGACGCTCTCCATAGCTCCCTTAAAGCCACCCAGAGCGGCTGTGACGCTATTCTTGTCGCTACGCTTCTTTTGGCTCATGTGTTTCTCCTAAAAATTCCGTAAACGCGAAAAAAGTCAGTTACGAACGCCGGTCTCCTGTTTTTTGCCCAAGAGATCAGACCCACCCCCCCCGTGCCTACGTCTCGGCCTCAAGCATGATAACCTCCATATCCACACTGATGGCGTTGGTGCCATTGCTGGACTTGGCAAGAACGCCGATGTCGGTCAGCTCTGGTATCTTGAATGGGATGTCAAAGGTTATGTCTGATGTCCCTGAAAGGCCAAGAAACTCTTGTATCTTAACGATAGGAGTGTAAGGCGCAGCAGTCTCAAGGATACCAGACCGCTTCATAAGCAAGACATCCATTGTCTTGCTGCCACTGGCGTCCACCGTAATCTTGACTGAGGTAATCAAGCCAACATGGTTGCGCGGTATCGTCAGTGAGCCAATGCAAGTTGATGCAGATGGGAAGCCATTAAGCAGAATGTCAGCCCATTCCTCTGTGCCAGAAGCATTCTCAATAGTAATATCACCAGCATGAGAACCAGCAGCCTGAGTGCCATATGTCCCACTCTGGTAAACTTCCGCATGGTAAAGTCTGGTGAAGCTGTTCGTTGTGGCGCTAGACGCAGACGCACCAGCAGTGTCGATGACCTCAGTTATCTCATCACCTGTAGCGTTTATTCCCCACAGCTTAATAGATCGCGCACCAGAGCCATCTGAAGTGTCGGCAGCGTTACCACCAGCCTTGACGCGGAGTTGCGTCGCTCCTGCCATCTGTGGAGTCCGATAGGCACTGTTGTCAGACACGGGGACATAGGATGTGCCGCAGGCTGCATTACGACCAAACTGATGGTGAACGTGTGCCAGCCTCATGTTGCCACGGGCTATCTGTGCTCCCCAAGGCAGTGTGTTCTTATCTCTGAGTTCCATTACAAGTTCCCTGTGTGATTGGGGTCAATGGGCCAGCCATCCTCGCCTATTGTAACATCAAAGCCCCTGCTTTCAATAGACTGGATGTCACCAGAGTGGCAGGTCCAACAAACTGATTGCAGGTTGTTGATGTCATAGAACAAGTCAAGGTCTCCCTTGTGAGGCTTCAGATGGTGAACAACAGCCGATCTTGGGGAGTTTCTGCCGCGCTTGAGTTGCGCCTTACAGCCCTTGTGTTGGCATGTGTAGAGGTCTCTCAGCAATGCCTGCTCCCTGAGTGTTCGCCATTGCTTTGTGTTGTAGAGCTTTCTGTACTCGGCTGCCTCTGGTGTTCTCCATTTGTCCATCAGTGCACCATTGGCATATTATCTGCGTCATCAAGAACCATCTGAATGATCTTGCCAAACGCGACGACACACTCGTCTGCTGTCGGGTCTAAATCTTTGGCCGCAAGCATGGCCTCGCACACCAGAAGGATGACCCTGCCAACAACAACAGGATCAACCGCATCCATGTCTATCTCATAATCCATCACGGCCTCCAGATATGAAAAAGCCCCCACGCCGAAGCGCAGAGGCGAAGTTGGTGGCCGAGAGACGGGAGGAGCAGTGAAGGGCCACAATCAAAGCCTAGCACTCGCTCAACTCTGCGGCAAGAGCGATGTACGCAGCGCCATCGACAAAACTATCCTCATGCGGCCCGTTGACCAGCCTAGCGATTTTGAGCCACGCCATACACAAAGCCACCTGCTCGGCGCTGACATCCTTTTCCAAGATTACCGACCAGCCAGTAGCGATCCGATTGAAGTTCTCAACTGGCGTGCCATATTGCCGCGCGCGGTCATTGTTAATTAGCTCCGCTGCCGTCTCCAAAATGTCTGTTCGCTTATTGCTCATTTCCGTTTTCCTTTCGCAGCCAACTTCTGCAATTCAAATTTCCGCTCCACGATAAGGGCGACTTCCTCATCTGTCCACTTCGGGATGATACTTTCATCATAAATGCCCAGCACCTTCCTGCGATTTGCAAAGCCATAAAGCTCATCAATACAATGGATGCTCGCCAGCTTGTCGGACAGGCGGGACAGCGGGACACCCCTTAGGGGTGTGTCCCGTCCCGTCCCGCTACTGCCGACTGGACACCTTGGCTGTCCCGCTACTGTCCCGCTCTGTCCCGCTAAATCGTAAGTCATTGTTTTCCCTAATCTTTCCATATTGATGACTGTCCCGCTAACTGTCCCGCTACTGTCCCGCTCAATAAAAACAGGTCAAAAACAGCGGGACAGCGGGACACCCCTACTGTCCCGCTCTGTCCCGCTATCTATAGGCTGTCCCGCTCATCGAAAACCTTCGTCTCTGATGCAGAAATCAGACCCATATCCATCACTGACTGGAATGCTCGCTTCCATATCTTTCGTTTACTTTCGTCCTGCACATCGACCAGTGTCGCGTAGAAGTTCTCGCGCACCTTGCCGACATCAGCTCCGTTCTCGCCCATCGGCTTAGCCTCATCCAGAGCGTCCATAAAGCGCTTCTTGTGGCCGATCAGGCGCACGCCATTCCCCTTGGGTCGGCCATCGTCAATCGGCTCAAGCACCACGCTCTGCGTTGGCTCCAGATCAGAGCCGACAAGCTCAATCTCACGGTGAGCAAAGTTGAGCGGCATTGGCATCTTGGCATCCTTCATCTTGGTGAACTTCACCTCGATCTTGGCGACCTCATCTGAGCCAGACCATTTGTCCACCATAAACTCGGCATCAACAGCACCGAGCAGGGCCGAGCTGCCACGCGCCCGATCCTTGTTGCCATGCCCAGTATGGTGAACTGCCAGCACAGTGCATTCGTAGCTATCCCTGATGTCATCCACAGCGCGGATCGCAGCGCCCATCTCTTTGGTGCTGTTCTCGTCCGCAGCGCCCATAGCGCGGGCCAGAGTGTCGATCACAATAAGCTGAGGCTCGCCATGCTGCTGAACCATCTCGTCGATCACAGCAAGCATCTCCTCAACGCTGCTTTCATCTGTCAGCACGATGCTGCGGCTGGACTTGAAGAACGGTATGCCTCGCAGCGGGACTTCATTTGCCTTTGACCATGCTGCGGCCCGCCGTGCGAAGCCGTTGTGACCCTCGCCTGCAATATAGAAGACTGAGCCTTGCTTTACGTCATGCCCGTGAAATGACCTGCCTGCCGCGATGCAGAGCGCCATATCAAGCACGAGGAATGTCTTGCCCGCCGCAGGTGCGCCAAAGCACACACTGAACGTGCTGCTCTCCAGCAAGCCATCAATGATCCAGTCTGGCGATTTAAACTCAAGGTTGCCTAGAGCCACAAACAGAGGCTTTGGCAGGCGCACCTTGGTGAGCTGTGTTTTGACCGACAGATCGCCTTCATTCAGGTGGACGTCATTCCAGTCATATCCAGCCCGCTTTGGCGCTTTGTAGGGCAAGCCTGTCTCCCGCGCTGCCTTTAGGCCCGCATCATCGTTATCTGCTGCCACCACAAACGTCACATCGGGGAATGTCAGTTGGAGTTGCTCGGCCACCTTGGGTAGATTACCGCCGTTGAGCGCAAAGACGGCAGGGCGACCCGTGCAGGACGAGACCGATGCTGCGGTGGCCCAGCCCTCACAGATGTAGGTTGTGCCCTCTGGAGTGCCGCCCACGGGCGAGAATGCTGCATCCTGAGACATACCCTTGTCAAACAGCTTCTTGCCTTCTGGGGTGATGGTCTGCTTGCCGACCTTAACCATCCTGCGGCCATCAACTTTGAATATCGGGACGAGCAGGTTCAGCCCATCTAGCTTGGCTAGGCCTAGTGGTACGCCTTTGCGTACATGATACGGCTCAACCTTATCGAAGTCTGACAGGTTGTTGAAGGGAACTACATTCATGTCGTCATTTGTCTCTTTCGGGCGCGGGATGACGCCATCATCCTCCATCACGCTGTATATCGCCTTGAAGTCTCCGCACTGATTGCAGTTGACCTTCATTTCGCCGTTGTGGCTGTTGATCCAAAATCTATCTGTGCCACCACATGAGGGGCAGGGTCCGTTGTAGCGTTCCTTACCTGTAGGCTTTAAATTATACCTTGCAACAACCTGCTGGCTATATTCGCGCCAATGTAGTTCTGGGTATTTACTACCGCTTTGCATCTGCTATTATTCCTCCAATGTCGTGGTTGAGAACATGATATTGACCTCTATGGAAGGCGGGCCGATGCTAAATCTCGGCCCGCCTTTTTTATTTAGAAAGGAATTTCGTCGTCAAACTCATCCATCTTTGCTGGTGCTGGCTTTGGTGACTCCTGTGCAGGCGGAAGGCCAAACGGATCGTCGTCCTGCGCCTTGCCGAGTGGCGTCACCATGTCGAAGTCATCAAGCCCATCACCACCGTAGACTGGCTCAATTACCTGCACTGCGTCAAGCAGCAAGCTGATACCGCCCTCACCGTCAGGTGATCTTGATGGGAACGCGATGACCCGCACTGTGCCTTTAGAGCCAGTCCAGATGCCCTTGTCTTGGAGCGGCTGCTTGTCTGAGCCGATCACTGTTGGCGGCTCGTTTGCCTCACCGCTGCGGTTTGTGCCGTTCTTCTTGGCTCGAAACGATACCAGCCCGCTGTCTAGCTTCTTCATGCCAAAGACAGTGCCGAACTCAGGCATGGTTGTGTCACGCGACTTGCAGTCGTTGTAATGTGACTTCAGGTCTGCATAGAGCGACTTTGCATCTTCACTGGAGAGCGTCCAGCTAACAGACCAAGCTGCGCCCTGTGCCGTTGGGTTGCACGGCTCGCTTTTTTTCTCTTGGCTGTTGTAGCGATAAGTCTTGTCCAGTCTTGGATACTGGATTTCGATGTCCTTTAGCAGAACTTTTTTGAATACTGGGTTAGAAGCCATCTCTCTTTCCTTTCGATAGCAATGCACGGAAACTGCCGTGCTCAGTCTTCAACCATCCAATTTGGCGGATGGATCATGTTGAAGCTCGGCCAGCCAGTTGAATACTGGTCTGATCGCTTAGCTTCAGCAATTTCGTCTAGCGCCCTGAACATATGCTCTCGGCCAATCTCCATCGCCTCCATTGAGAGCGAGTGCAGGCATGTAGCATATGGTGCTGAATTTTCGACCGCAAGGAAGGCGAAGTGTCGAACCTTCCAGTCCGCGCCAAGCTCGGCAACGTATTTGTAGAATGCGGCCTGCACATCATAGCGCAAGTTGTAGGTCTGGCGGGCAAATTCACGCGGCGATGCGTCTCTGGTTGTCTTCACATCGCCCATCACGCCAGTTGACGGCACATAGATGTCAGGACGGCAGCGCAACTTTAAGCCAGTGCGGGGGCAGTCAGCAAAAATGCTGGCCTCCTTGATGGCAGACTTATCAGCCAAAATTTTGGCGCAAGTAGGGTTTGCCATCATGGCTACCGACATATCCTCACAGACATCATAATCTGCCTCCGTGAGCAGCGTCTTGCCCGTTGCCGCGCATTCTGCCTGAGCTTCCTTCCAAGCGTTACCTCGGCGCGTCTCTGGCCCCCTGACAACCCCATCAAGCTCAGGCTCAAGCAACATAGAGTGAACCGCCGTGCCAAGCTCCATCGCTGTCGATGTCGTGAAGCGCTTATTCTTCCAGTGGAACAGCGTTGAAGTGAGCACTGCCTTCACATCTGACGAGCTTACGCCCTCTGACGCGTGATACTGCTCGTTTGATAACTCATGCGTGATCATTCATAATCTCCCTTGTGATGTAGCAGAACGCCTCAAGTGTCATCTCTGCCTGATACTCGCTTGTGCAGTGCGCGCCAAACGCTGCATAGAGGGCCGTAAATGGCACGACACAGCGAAGCTCTCTGCGGTCATACTTGTAGATCACGCAGGGCATCTTGCCGACCGCGCCTGCCGCAGCCTGAGCCTGCTTCCACCAAGCATCCTTGCATCCAGTCCCGCTGGCATAGCGCTTGCACTCGATCACAAACGGGAAGTCTGGGTCGTCAGCCAGCAAGTCTCCGTGATCTGCTGCCCGATACTGCTCCAAGTCTCTCTTGAAGCTGATGCCAAGCTGGGCTTCTAAGAGCTTGCCAACCTCGCGCTCAAATGATGCGCCCTTATTGCGGCCATTGACCATCAGTCAGCCCTCGGCTGCTCTGTGTGAATGCCCTTAGAGGCAGCATCCCTCAAAGCGCAATGACGCAAGTATGTCGCCAGCGCCATGCCCGATTTCTCGGCTGCATACGTCAGCGCCTCGTGCTGCGCCTCCGTCAATAAAACCCGACTTTCCTTCTTCATGCTCGTTCTCCTGTAATGATGCTCCAGACCATATAGGATAAAAAATGCAGGTCAAGTCCTATAAAGTTGTTGACGGTGCTTTTCTTTCGTGTATTCTGCCTGTGTAAAAACAAACCAACCAAGGAAACGAACCAATGACTTACAATGAAGCAACAGCCCGCCTCGCATATGCAGCCGCTGAGTTAGCAAAAGATGCCGACGGTATTACACTTCCATCAAATCAGCGCCGCACTTGGATGAGAGAAATTGCAATATGCGCTAAAGCAATAGGCGCTGGAAAAGTTTAACCCAACGGGGCTTCGGCCCCGCCACCAACCAAACCAAGGAGAACGAACATGCAAACTATCCTCATCACAAATTATCATCCAGACGGGTACGGTTTCGCTTTGACTGAAGCAGGCGAGCAGATTTTCATTCCGCCATACGCCAGAGACGGAGTTGATCTTGAGCGCGGCAAGCGCTACCAAGCTGTTCTCATCGAGAACCATAAGGAGCATCAGCGCGAGCGCACGCCATATATGGCTGTCAGCGTCTTGGTCGATGAGCCTACCGCGACACCAGAGCCAGCCGAGGCTGCTACACCAGCGGCAGAAGAAGTAAGTGTCGAAGCGCGAGACGAGGTTATATACAACCTGATCTGCGATGGCGACTACACCACCTCGGCGGAGCTTGCAGAATACAGCGGCTTTGACAGCAAGACTGCTGGAAACTCGGCGCTGCGCCTCTTCAACGCAGGCAGGATTGCCAAGGCTGACGTTTACAACCGTGTCGGCCAGTCGCGCTCCAGCTTCACGCTGTGGGCCGAAAGCGCCAGTAAGTTCGTGGAGTGAAGTCATGGAGAAGGAACGCAAAACCATTCTGGCTCGCCTGCGCCGCAAGATCGACATTATCAGGCTGGACCAAAAGCAGCGCGGCGGCGACTTCGGTGGCCACGCATCAGAGTGCCTGATGCTTCTGGATATTCTGGATCGCATGGAAGAGGGAGAGAGCAAATGATTGCCACAACAGCCGCAGCCTGCCTCGCGCTTGCGATTTACCACGAGGGGAGATCAACAAGCGCAGATAGCCAGCTCGCAATCGCTGAGACGGTGATAAACCGAGCAGCGCACCCTGACTTCCCAAGCACCGTTTGCGAGGTGGTCAAGCAGCCAAGCAGACGCCCAATCACACGACCAGCCGCCTGCCAGTTTAGCTTCTGGTGCGATGGCAAGGACGACACGCCCCATGACAAGGCGGCATGGCAGACAGCCCAGCAGATCGCCGCACAGGCGCTCTCAGGCGATACTTTAGGGCATGGTGCGGTTTACTATCACACGACTGAAGTTTCTCCAGTTTGGGCAAAGGGACTTGATCCAGTTGGCCTGATCGGCGGGCACATCTTCTACACAGACGGCAAGTGCTTGCTGGCGCTCGGCTGCTCACTACGCCCCGTGGCGCGTCCAGAGGGAGAGGCAGAATGACCAAGCAAGACGAACTAAGCACCCTCAAAGACTGCATTGCATCGTTGCGAAAGGAGCGTGACGATCTGGAGCTGCGGCATCAGGGCGTGCGAAATTCAAGCGTCAGTTGTGATCTGGCGCTACTTGAGGAGCGCATTCAGCGCTACGTAGCGCAGGTTAAAGAGATTGAAGGAGAGCAATAATGGCACAAAAAACAGTAGACGCCGACATGATCGAGACAATCCGCAGGGGAGCCAAGGCTGGCCTCACGGCAAACCAGATCGCCGCCACGCTTGATGTGGTCGTCACCACAGTTCGCCGCCACGCCTACAAGCACGGCATAGTGCTGGCAAAGGCTCAGCTCGACAACAGCCCCGCCATCCGAGACAAGCAGATCAAGCAACTCAACTTGGCGGCGGCGGCGCGCAAGAAAGCCGAGAAGAAACGGCTGCTGAAGGTCGCGCAGGACTTGGCGAAAATCTCGAACCCGAAGGAGCGCAGGGAGGCGCTATATGGCCAAGCTCTGATGGCGTTTGAGCTGAAGCAGGCCGCAGAGGGTCGCAGAGACAAGCTGCCCTGCCATGCGCCATCACCAGAGGCACTGGAGCAGCGCAAGCGCAGAGATATAAAGAACTACAAGCCGCTGGAGATCGCAGGCATTACATTCGCCTCACGCACCTTCGCCGCCGAGGCTCTGGGCGTCAGCCGTGGAGAGTTCTCTGCCATGATCTCAGACAAGGCCACGCCGTTTCGCCGTCAGAAGCTCGCGCGGATGTTGGGCGAGTATAAGCGGAAGGTGGGTCTGTGACGCAAAGCAGGGAGGCAAAAGCTCGCCTCCCTCACTCCATTGCGGCAATCCACTCAAGCTCCTTCGCCTGAAGCTCCTCTGTGAAGTCTCTGAGGCAGATTGTTACCCTCGGAGCATCCGCCTCCAGTATGAAGCGGACCAGCGGGCCTTCATTTATGGCAACCAAGGCAAAGACATCAGCTTGGCTCTTGTTCCGACCGAACTTGTACATCCCGTTGAACCGCTTGCTGCTCGTCTTCACTTCTACGCGCAGTATTCTGCCACTCGATAGCGTCACATGCAGGTCACAGGCCCCGTCAACACGAGAAGTCTCAAGTCCAGCCTGCTCAAGCAGATAGGCGACATAGTGCTCGCCAGCGCGTCCAGTGTGGATGCGGCCCCTGCCTCGCTTGCCCAGCATCTAATCGGCGCAGCCCGCGTCTATTTGGCCAATAAGCATTGCCCCTGCCATCATGCTTTTCGGCCCGCCATCATCGAGCAGTGCCACCGTAAGGTCGTCCCTGCTCTTTATCGTGGCGTCACAGATCGCGCTCGTCTGCACGGTTGCGCAGCCACTGCTCAGCGTCATCAATGCGAACGCTGTCAGCACGCTTGCGGGTCTCGATGTAGTCTTCAGCATCTTTCAGGTCTTCCTTTTGGCTCTGATCGCGCCTGCCCTGTCTATACACGCCGAAAAACGCGGCCAGCAATGCTGCTGCGCCAATGGCGTATAGCTTCAGGCGCGCCAGAGAGAACATTAGGTTGCCTCTCCCCATGCAACGCACTTGGCGTCCTGCACAATCATATTCGGGTAATTCTCTTCGATCATCAGCCAGCCAAATGGAATGCCGCTCATGCACTCATCCAGCGTTCTTGTCGCTGGGCCTGCCACGCCGATACAGTGGCCATCAAGAGAGCAAGCAAGCAGTATAGCAGTGAACATCAGTTTACCTCCAGCCAGCAGCCCATGCCTTGAGACGCTCTCTCAGGATATACGTTGCCAGCAGTGCTATCATAACGCAGCCTGTCATGGCAATGATCTGGGCAGTTCCGTTGAGCGCCTGAAACGCCGCTACAGCGCCGCCTACTGCCGATGCACCCTGCACTATGCTGGCCTGCACGGTCTTGCTCTGAGCGGCGCTTGTACGTGCGGGAGCGGGCTTCTCAGCAGGGACAGGCGTGAGGAACAGATCGACCTCAGCTTCACGGCGGTTGATCAAACCCTTCACGACCTTGCCGCCAGCCTTGCGCCACATCCGAATGGATGTCGGGACACGATCTTTATTTCCAGCATTAAAATGCCGCAGCGCAGAAGACTTACGAAACGCAGTCGGGCCGATGTTGTAAGCCAGTGAGGTGAATGCCCCAAGCTCATTCTCGTTAATCGGTGCAGTAATTGCGGGTGTAATCTCCGCAAGAAACTTTTCAATGGTCTTCTCGAGATACCAGTCGGCCTCTGCCTGCGTGATTCTCGTATCGGGGCCAACCTCAATGAAGCCTGCGTTGGTTGTCAAACCGTAACCAACAGTCCAGACGCCAGCGGAGCACTTGTAAGCCTTGAGCTTGCAGCCCTCCCAGCGCTTAATCAAATCGAGTGAAGCTTTGTTCAGCATGTCAGTCTCCTATTTCGAGAACGCATCGTCGAGCAGGATAATCTCAAGGCGTTGCACCTGAAGCTGGAGCTCGTTTGTGGTTTTGATATTCCATGATAGGAGAGCCACAATGACGCTGACAAGCGCAGCAGAGATCACCTTGTTGTCCATCATTTCCTCAGCGCCTCTTCTATGCCATCCAGCTTTTCGAACACACGCTTGAAATTATCGCGCACTTCTTTGAACTCACGGTCGTGTGCAATTCGTGTGGCCTCGACCTGTGCCTTCAACACTTCAATCTCTGTGTGGTGATTGTTGATCTTGGTGTAGATCATCCAGACAAAAGCACCGACTGGCACAACGATATATTTGAGGAATAGGTCGAGCGTTTCCATTTCTTACGGTGCCTCTGGCCATGTTACGTTGTCAGGAAAACCAGCCTGATCTGGGAGGTCACGCAATGCCTGACGATAGGTTGACCACGCAGCTTGATCCACGGGGGCATCGGCTACCTGTGTCCAGTCAGAGGCTGCTAGGAGGATGTCACGTTTACCACGAACAATGACATCCTGCGCAATAGGTTCAGGTTCCTCTAGATCAGGCTCTACGGGGGTCACCTCCATAGCCCAAGCAGAGCCAGTCCACTTTACTCGTGAGCCTTCTGGGGCATCGGTAGGTGCTTCAGTCACGCAGCCAGCAGGTATAAGCCACTCTGTTGGGTTCAGGGGGTCTTGATCAGCAGTTGTCACACCAACGAAGTAACCCTGTGCATCTGTTTGATATACATTCATGTTAAGTCCTCAGTATTTGATGCAGGCTAGGAGTGCGATGTTACGTGGTCGTGTTTCGGAGCCGCCTGTGTAGTTTGTGTAGGTGTCTGGGCCTGCGGAATAGCTGCCTCGAAGAGTGTTTGGCCCGTTGAAGTTGTTCATCAGCGTCGGGATTGAGTGCCTGTGTGATCTGAGTTCATCAGCCTGCGCAGAGCCAAAGCTGCGGCCACTATCTACACCACGAGCATCATCCCATGCACGGATGAACTCACCACGTAGATCAGGCACGTTAAATGTGGTGCTACCATCACCTGAACCAAACGTAGTCCCAATAGCAGCAAACAAGTCTGCGTATGTCGTGCGTGACAAGGCAGCACCGTTGGCCTTTACATAACCAGTTGGTGCTGTGTTCTGAGCAACGTAGATGACAGTGCTTGCTGGAGTTGAGGCGACACCTGTAACACCATTAGGGAAGTTAGGAGCACCTGTGCCAGCCTCGTCTGTGATTGTGTCTACTCGAATGGTGCTCATACTGAAGGCTCCTCTGGCCATGTAACGTCATCTGGAAAGCCAGCCTGTTGTGGCACATCCAAGAGTGCTTGTCGGTATGCAGCCCATGCTGCCTGTGTGTCAGCGTCAAGTGCAGCCCAGCGCAGTGCATTGCCAGCAATGGCGTCTACTGTGAGCAGG
>Ga0209137_1000722_pt1 | contig 34243 bp, 27 predicted proteins | sample SaaInl5LU_22_DNA_FD_184642 | JGI IMG/M metagenome (GOLD analysis project Ga0209137, IMG submission 184642) | Marine microbial communities from expanding oxygen minimum zones in the Saanich Inlet - ESP_105LU_22_DNA (SPAdes) (version 2) | ecosystem: Environmental > Aquatic > Marine > Intertidal...
CCCATGGCAGCTCTGTGGGTCGTATCATTGTCCCGATCGGCGTGGCCTATGGCAATGACACGCGCAAGATTGAAGAGCTCTTGCTGCCACTTGCCGAGCAACATCCTCTGGTGCTGAAAGATCCGGCGCCCTCGGTGGTGTTCCAAGGATTTGGCGCAGATTCTTTGAACTTTGAAATCCGCGCATTGCTTGCCGATATCAATTATGGGCTCACGGTGCGCTCCGAACTGAACCATCAGGTCTATGAGGTGCTGACCGCCAATGGCATAGAAATTCCATTCGGGCAGCGTGATATTTGGATCCGTAACCCAGAGGCCCTGGGCGCCGTACGCTCTGAGCCCTCGTAACCATCATGAGGCGTCACCTAAGGAGCCAGCCTTGATTGGAAAGCTTGACGCATGGGCGCAAGAGCCGAGGATAAGATTTTTTGAATCATGAGCTCGGAAATCTATTTTAGGCTCTTGAAAACCGCGAGCCAGTCTCATAGACCACGCACAACGGACAGGTGGCCGAGTGGTCGAAGGCGCACGCCTGGAAAGTGTGTAGGCGGGAGACCGTCTCCAGGGTTCGAATCCCTGTCTGTCCGCCATGTATACCAATTAAGTATTTAATTTAATATAATTATAATATTAAATTTAATTCCTACCCACAACACTACCCACAATGAAACATCAGATCGAAACAGAGTTAATCAGGGGTTACTGTGCTTAATCGCTAAGTTCGAGTTTCAGGATTATGGACCGCCCCCCCCATTTTAGGGCCCCGCGTCTCGGACCAAGGGCCTTTAGTTTTAGCGTTGTAGACTCATTGGGCCGGGGTTTTGTTCGGTAACATGATCGCTATTCACGCATTAATTTAGGCTGCGTCAGCAATCTGATGCATGTTCCCATTGGCTTTACAATACCCAGCAGGATGTTGGCTGAATGATCGCCACAAGTTTACACAGTCTTCTGGTTGTCGCTATATCTTAGGCTACTAATTAATCATATTATGTTTCAACAAAAAATCTCTAACCTTTTCTTGATCGTTATCGAATGCATCCATCTGTTCTTTGTACGAGACCAAATCTAGGAGACCGTAATCTTTGTTAGTCGAAACATAGACTGCGCCGAATTTTGGGCTTACGCCTCTGGCTCTTTGGTAGCCAGCTATTGCAAGACCTATTAACTCGCGACCAGTGACTGTCACCATATGTTTTGCGTCAAAGACATTGTCGTTAGCCCCTGGATCTGAGGCGCAATGAAACTCTTGACCACTATGCACTCCGCCGCAAACCCAAGCGTCATTGATACCGAAGCTCCATCCCTTTTGCGGAAGCGCCAAAATCGATCCACCAACAAGAGAGTTAGCCTTTGCAGAAGCAGAATGTTTAAAGTTATTCATCTCTTCGTTTGTAATCCCCCTAGGAGTTGCGTTTTCTCTCTTATGATGGACTGTCACCTCCATAATGCGTTCGCCAATTTTAACGTGCCGCCCGAAAACCTGCATTTTCAGAGCAGCTTTTTTAGCACCGAGGTAAACCTTCCACGCGTCTTCCGGTCCTACTTGAGATCCTTCAAAATGTTTATAAAATTCACCTAGTGTAGCGTAAATCATAAATTCAGTCCCTATTATTTAAAACTTTTCAACTGCCGCATTCACAATGAATTTTAGTCACCTAGCATTATGGCGGTTGTACTTATTGCCCTCTAATTTCGTATCAGTAGCAGACCAAAAAAAACATACTCAAACTGAAAGTGCGTATTTGACTAGACGCTACCATGGAACATGTCTCCGGTTTAGTGTCTAAAAACAAGAACCAGAGTCCCAAGTATGGGTAGTCTAGGATGGTATGGTGGTTACAGTTATCCATGCGCTGCTTACGGAAGGCTATAGAGGCACCATCGGTATTGTTTAGGAAGGTGTTCTTGATGACAATAGCAGCTCTGCCACCTCCTTTGAGGCTCTCAACGAAGTGCTGCATGAATATATAGGCACTCTCAGAGGACTTAATTGGGAAGTTCTGCTGCAGCTGCTTTTTTTTTGTTGTCATCAAAAGGAAGGTTAGCCAGGATGATGTCGTGGCGTTAAGATTATGAAATATAGCATAATTTAATGAAATTTCCACATCTATCAGATGACTGTATCTAAATTCAAGTGTGAAGCCCAATAATAAAAAGAAACTTTCTGGAAATCTAACGTAATGTTGAGGCATCATCTGATGTTCGAAGAGGTCGTTTGAGTTAATAAGAGCGATATCATTATTGATTTAGATAGAGCGAAGCTCGAAGGGCTTTGCTCTAACACAGCCCATGAGTTACTTCAGAGAGCCACATGTCATAACGGTGGCGTGCAGTGTAACAACACGTATCAGATCCGTTATGCGGGTAACTCTGATTTGGCGATGTATGGGCTGGAGTTAGGTCTACTTAGCTTTCTCGCTGGCTCCACAACTGTACAATATCAGTAAAGTTCGCGGTTCAAGCCGTGTGAAACGCGGCGGAAGATTGAGCGAAGCGAACCCTTTGAAAAATGGCTTGACCTGATGTCCGTGTGGGAGCAGAATTTACCACTAAAAAACCATATATATTGATAATATCAGAGTATTAACCCATTAATCGGGCTCATTTCATCTGCATGCGACCCACTACTCAGTGTGAGCGTACAGGCGTCCCAGAGCACTTCACCATCAGGTTGGTGGGCCATCACTCTGCAAGGTCTGCCAATAAGCTCACCTATGGGCTGTACTCGGCGGGGATATCTGATGCCCAGAAGCGGGACGTTAGGGACGGGGTAAGACTACTGGAGCAGTAATCCGCTCCAAGTTTGCATTCACTTCTAAATTTACCAGATAGTTGCTGAGAGTTGCCGTAGAACTTCAAGCTGAACCTGAGACTTGCTGAATTACCAGTCCTACGCCTGTTGATGAGCTGGCTTCTGCTCAATCTTACGCCAGCTTGTCTGATAGAGAGTCAGAGAGGAAATCAAACACTGTCCTTAACCGCAAATTCGTACCAATTTCAGGGTGTGCTGTGAGCCAAACCGGTACCTTTATGATCGGTATTTCTGGCAATAAACGCTGCACCCTTGGGTTTGCCATACCCATTCGAAGATGGCCGAGGCCAATGCCGCACCCTGCAGCGATCATTTGCCATGTGACTGTTTGGTCATCACAATTGAACCGAAAGAAGTTTGGGCCAATTGGCACGCCCATAGCACGAAAATCCACCTGTGAGCCGTCTTGGCCGATGATGTCATGGCCTTGAAGGTCTGCAAGAGAGCGCGGTGAACCACGTCTTGTGAGATAGTCTGTCGCTGCAAATACCGCCAGTTCCAATTCCCCAATTTTTTTGAAGATCAGGTTTAATTGCTGGGTTGGAGGGGACATGGACACAGTGATGTCGGCCTCGCGTAACAACACGTTTACGGTCTCATTCGTAACAGCCAATTCAACCTTAATTTCTGGCTGGGCTTTACTGAAATCAGCGAAGGTGTCAGGCATTAAGAAGCTTGCAATAGTCTTGCTTGCTGTGACCCGTATTGTGCCTGCAACCGCAATGTTTTGATCACTGGCGGCGCGGACAAAACTGGCTGCTGCTATAACTACCTCTTCTGCATGTTCGAAAATATTCGCACCAATTTTTGTGAGTGCCAAACCATCGCTTCGCCGATCAAACAAGATTACGCCCATATCAGCCTCGAGCGCCGCAATGTGGCGGCTGAGGGTCTGCAAACTGCGGCCATCTGAGCGGGCTGCAGCAGTAATGGAACCATGTTTTGCAACGGCGCTAAATGCTTGAATGTAAGCCAGTTTGGGAATTGAAAGTGGGGTGGACATCGTTTTCAATCCTCATCATATCAAATTTTAATCCGCTTTGTCCTGATCGCCAAGCAATAGTAGTCATGGCCGAGTGTACGATAAGACCTCACTTAGCTTTAGTGTATAAAAATGGGAATCTTATATCCAAATATGGGCATATTGATTGTACTGCGTAGTGGAGCTAACAAAATTTAAAGAGCCAACTGAGGCCCAAAATCCTGGTGTAACGCTCTCAGCGGCTACAATTAAGGTCACAAACTGATCTTCACTCTCTTACAAAGGCGCTCTGGTGGCCGTATCTCTCAGGCCGCGCCTCTGAAATGAAGAGTGGAGTAAGCGTCGCGAACTAGGGTATCAGCCAATATGAAATGGGCTGAGCAAATTCAGGCCAATTTGCGCAGGGATAAAGCAATCAAAGGATGTCAATTTTTGCCAAAGAAATAAATATGTTCAGAATATTTAATACTAAACGGCTGCGTTAGAAGTAACTCCACAACCGTCTGCGTTGCTCTTTTAGGCTAAACTGGCTGTCAGCGATACTGGATCACTTTATAGCGTCTATTTAGTACAAAATACTTTCAAATTTATTACTTTAAACCTATCGCAAGCGTAGGTGGATTATGCTTATAATATTATCTCCGTCGTTAAACAGCAAACTGCACTGACAAAAATTTTGCGCGGGCTTGATCTGCGAGGGATAGATGAAAATGTGGCTTTTTTTAAGGTGCAAATGCCAAATCTGCCATCACTCTAAATTATTGAATAGGCATCTGGACTGCAAACCTTACCTGCAGCAGTAGCTACAATGCGTCAAATTTCAGATAAATTTATATTTAGATGCGGTCGCTCCCAGAGAAGCTACATAGTTCCCTTTATTCCAATTCTTTATATCAGCTGAAACTAGTTTAAATGCCCAGCATTAATCTTCCGCGGATGTCTTGAATTTGATGCAAAATTTCAGTCTTCTGGCAATATTATCACTTTTGATAGTACTTAAGCTTTCTTCGCATTTGTTTTGCCAGAGCCTTATAGACCATATGTATTCGTGCGCGTTTTTTAAGATCAGGTTGTGCTACCAGCCAGACTGGGAGATTTAAAGTCCCCATTTCTTCCAGAATAAGTTTTACAGATGGCTCAGCATCTCCTTCGAGACGGTGTGTCATACCAATGCCACATCCCGCCATCACCAATTGCCAACTCAGTGGGTAATTTTCACATTGGATTACATTACTATGATTCAGAATGCCCTGTCCCCCAAACCCTTTAACTTTTTGTTTTAAATTTTCTGGAATAGTGCCGATTAAACAATGATTTTCAAGATCTTGGATGGACTGGGGCATACCGTTTTTCTCAAGGTATTTAGCCGATGCATAAACCCCACAGTTTATTTCGCCTAATTTACTCGCAATCAAATCTTTGCGTAAAGGTCTATAGGTTTGAATTGCAATGTCTGCTTCTTGCTTGCTGTCCATGGAAACAGAATCTGCTGAAACCAGCTCCAATTGAAGGCCTTTGATTTCAATGTTAATGTTAGCTAGTATCGACGGCAACATTATCGTAGCTATACCGCTACTTGCTACTATCTTAACTGGTCCTGTAAGTTTTGAGTTCTTTGATATGACTGCTTCAGATAAATTTTCTGCTGTTTTGAGAATATCATTAGCGTACTCAAATACAGTTTCTCCGAGTTCAGTTAGAATGAACCCCTCGCTGCCTCTTGTAAATAAGATTGATGAGAGATCAGCCTCTATTGAGGCAATATGCCGACTCAAAGTTGCTCTTGGAACACCAGTATTTTTTACAGCTGCTCCAATTGAACCGCTAGTACAAACATGATGGAAAGATCTAAGATGTTCCAAATTTGGTAGTTTTAAATTTTTATTCATGTGGCGATACCTACGACTAACCCACCCTAAGTGTAAGCCCTTAATAGTGCCCATAAAGTGAATATTTCTACTGGCAGTAATCTCCAACATTTGGACAGGCTTTGACTTTAGAGGCATCAGTCTACGCTACGGAACCAGCAGTTGAAAGCAATATGCTTCTAAATGGAATAACATACTGTTTCGTTGCATCTCATTTAAAAAATTTGGCATCTTTTGCTATATGTTCAAATATCTGGCATTGTTATATAAAAGTGTTTTTATCGTCGATAAAGTCACTCCAATTTGCAATAATGACCATATCTGGGAATTAGGTTCTCATTAAAAGTCACTCTACACGAGGCACAGTTAATTGTAGGAAGTGACTGCTTGGGCTTTTGGCGTTGCAGATCGTACCTTATCAGCCCCATGTTTTAGCTTGGGCGTCGAATGGGCATTGAGGCTGATTGATTGAAAAGACCATGTTTAAAAAAGATCCAAGATCGCTCTTAGTTGGAAACCTCCATATGAGGATCACTTTGTTCAGGTCTTTGTGATAATACGATCTGTGGCTTTGTCTAACCTAGTGTGGGCCAGTCCCTGTCCCTTTTAGAACGCAAACTGTGAGAGCTTGGGTATGGCTGATAAAGATGATTTTCAGGTGAAGCTTACTTTTAAGGACACCAAATGTGAGGATGCACTGGTTAATGGGTTTGTGGTGGAAGAGCGCTTATCTCAAGTACCTCTTTATCAGGTCACTATTAAGGATCTGCAAGCCAACCTGAGCGATTTCATTGGTCAGGAAGCCGTTTTGTCCTTTGCGCAAAATGCTTATTATATGTCAGAACAGCCGCGTACATTCTCTGGCATAGTGATGTATGCAGAACGCCAAGTGGACGCACAAGGGAACACTGCTGTCGCGCTGACCCTACAGCCAATGCTGGCGGTGCTTAAGCTAAGCAAACATAGCGCACTTTACCAAAAGCAGGCCTCGCTCGATATTTTAAAGGATGTCTTAGCACGCAATGGATTAAAACAACTTACACTTGACGCAAAAGCGGGGGCAAAGCGCGACACGACCATTCAGTATAACGAAAACGATCTAAGCTTTTGCGAACGTCTGTTAGCCGAAGAGGGGCACACTTATTTTTTTGGTGATGGTAAGGCACCGGACACGCTTATGGTTCACGATACGGCTCGGCCATTTCCCTCCGTTGGCCCCGTGGTCGATCTGACCGATGCGCAACTCTCAGAGGTGTCACGTCAGCAGGCCGAAACCCTGAGCGCACATCACAGCATTCAGACGGGGAAAGTTTCGCTCGTTAGCTATGATCCTGCAAGGGCGGCTCAGGATAAGGCGGGTCCCAAGCTTTCGTCGGCGCTGAAACTCAAGGTGAAGCCTAACGTTACTGAGTACCGTCCGGTACCCTTAGGTGATCTCACCAAAAAAGAACTTATACGCGCCGTTGGTGCCTGCGAAGCCGCTGCTATGTCATTACAAGGGACGTGCGAGTACCCTGCCATGCAGTTGGGGCAAGAGCTCAACATTTCTAGCGAGACCAAGGGAATCGCAGGACGCTACATTGTGACCGCTTTCACTTATACACCTGTACGCGGCAATGCATTGTCCTGCAGATTTGAAGCCGCTCCAATTGAACATTTGCCTGTGCCCAAACGCTTGCCCAAGCCAGAGATTGCTGGCGTACACAACGCTCTGGTTGTAGGGGGTGACGCAGGGACTGTCGCATGTGACGCACAGGGGCGCGTGCAAGTGAAATTTTTCTGGGACACAAGTGGCGATACTGACAAAACCAGTGGCTTCATCAGGGTGGCAGAACACTTTGCCGGACAAGGTTATGGCGCGCAGTTTATTCCACGTGTTGGGCACGAGGTTCTGGTTTCTTTTCTTCACGGCGATCCTGATGCGCCCGTGATTACGGGCCAGATTTACAACGAAAAGAACAAGCCACCTTTTGCCACTGCCAATAGCACCAAGTCTGGCATTCGTAGCCGGTTGAAAGGTGAAGCAAATGAGCTGGAATTTGATGACAAAGATGGAGCTGAGATGGTCGCATTACGAGCAGCCAAGGACTTTGAATTGATTGTCAATCAGAATGCTGTTGAAAAAATCACTAAGCTGCAAACCATATGGGTAGGCGAAACGTCAAAAATTACGATCGATAAAGATCAGGTGGTTGAGGTTGCCAAAACTGCAAAATTCAAAGCAGATGAGCGCAAAGCTGATATAGCTGAAGGCGAGACAGTGAATGCCAAAACCATTACCTTTACAGCAGATAGTAAAATCATGCTACAGGTTGGCTCTTCAAAAATAGAACTTACAAGTTCTGGAATTAAGATTTCAGCAGCAAAAGTTGATATCGAAGGCAAATCTGGCTTATCAGCAAAAAGCAATGGCACGCTGGCTGTGAGCGGCACATCGACTAAGATTGAGGCTAAAGCTAAGCTGGATGTCAAAGGTGCCATGGTGAATGTGACCGGCCAAGCCCAGACTAAAATTTCAGGCGCTATGGCTGAGGTATCTGGCTCGGGCATGCTGACCCTCAAGGGTAGCATTACAATGATAAACTAAGGGGCATAAATGTTTCGCAAAATACCTTTCGAAACCAGTACGGAAATCTTAAATCGCTTTGATTTAAGCGAAGAAAGTGTGGCGTTAGTGACACCTGATATGGCTCCCTCTACTGTGATTGAGGCACTTGATAAGGCCAGTGCACTGCCTGATCTTGTCAATTTCATTGGTCATGCGCTGCCGCCTCGCGAAGGTATCTGTTGGGTGTTGGCCGTCACTAATGATCTGAACCCAAATTTGCGTGGCGGCGTCACGGACTTAGTCAGTGCCTGGGTACGTGAGCCTCAAGAAGGAACACGGCAGAAACTGATGAAGCACATGGAAACGATGAAGAGTGATACACCTTTGTATTGGCTTAGCGCTGCTGTGGCTTGGAATGGATCCGGTGGCATTGGCGCACCAGAAGGACCGGTTGTCTTGCCGCCAGCCTGGCTGCACGCCAAAGCGCTACTTGGAACAATCGCTCTACAAATGGGGCAAGATGAGGAAGAAGTTGACCGCGCCCGCGCGGTGGCTCTTATTCGTGGTATCGAAGTCGCCAATGGTGGCTGGCCAACCGTTTCTGAAAACACCGGATAAGGAAGAAATTCATGCCCGGTCCGCCTGCTGCACGCATTACAGATATGCATGTCTGCCCGATGGTCACTATGGCAGGCCCTGTACCAATTCCACATATTGGTGGCCCAATCTTACCACCAGGCTGTCCAACGGTGTTGATTGGCAAATTGCCAGCAGCGGTGGTGGGTGGAATGGCCACCTGTATTGGCCCACCCGATGCAATAGTTAAGGGCAGCGCAACTGTTTTGGCGGGAGGCATGCCATTGGCACGGATTGGTGACACCTGCGGTCATGGCGGATCTATTGTGATTGGGTGTTTTACGGTTTTGGTTGGCGGTTAAAAGGATTCAATAAAACCCATGTTTTTCGTTGAACTTGTTGCTCTGGGGCTAGACATATCATCACCAACAAATTTTGATTAGTTTCTAACTTAGCACTGAGGTCCGGGCCAGAACTGCCAGAGGCTAGAAGAAATACTCCCCAAAATGAGATACTATAACGCTTCATTTAATTGCATTTTAAAAAGATTTGGCATTTTTAGCTACTCGCTCAATTATTTGGCTTGGCTTTATAACAATGATTTTATAACCGATGAAGTAAATCCAATTCCCAGTGGTGCCCATATTTGAGAATCGAGTTCCCATTAAAAGGTACTCCACATGGCGCACAGTTAATTATATCAAAAATCTCGAAATGATTAAGTTTTGAGGTTTCTATTGCGGTGTAAAATTCGTCACAAGCTACTATATTCGATTTCAAACCCCGTAAATTCTTTGCTTGGGATATTTAGTATAAAGCACCTAGGCAGAACGGTGGCGGCTCTTGAGCATTTTTTAGTATTTGCAAGCATAGATGCTGCGAAAAGGTTATTTTTATATCTACCTTTTACGCTTCTGAATGCTGCTAAAATCTGGTGCTTCTCAAATAAAAAAACGAAAATAGCGTGACTTTTGAGCTCAATATACCCATCGCTGGCGACGCTCCGTTTGGGATATATCTCAAGGATGACAAGGCAACCTATCGAACTCTGCGCAACGCGTTCAATGCGGCGCAAGCTTCTTTTAGAGGACTTTCTGAAACTCCAGAGTCCCTAATCAACAGAGATCTGCAGGGGGCTAACGCCGCCGCTTGGAGTAGCTTGCGTGAGGGTTGCGAACGTACTCTAGCAGAGACGTCTAAAGATTTGGAAGTAATCTGTTGGTGGGTCGCGGCAATGTTGCATGGCGACAATCCACTGGAAAATACATCCAAAGCGCTGCAAGCACTTGCTGACTATGTGGGCAGCAATCTTGATCACTTACAACCAATCCTGCCAGAGATGAAACTCAAAGGCGAAACGTCGGAGGCCCAAGGTGCCGAAATTGCAGAGCTAAAGCTGCGGCCCTTTGTACAATTATTCGGTGAAAGTGATGCTAGTGGTCTAATTTATATGCCTATTAGCAACACACCCTTGATCGGTGAGATCACTTACGGACAGTTTGTGCGGGCTCAAAAAAATACGGGCTCGGCTGAGTTGCAGGCAGAGACCGCAACGTTGCTCCAAGCCGAATCTGTTTTGCTCACATCAAAGATTGAAAGTTTACAAGCCTCAGTTGCTGCGATTGATGTGCTTGATAAGGCATTGAAAGCATATGCGCAGCAGTACCAAAAGCCTCAGGTGGCTCTTACCTATACTCGACGTCTTGTGGTCGATATGTTGCGGGCTCTGGAGGTGCTAGTCGAGGGGCTTGGTTTTGCTTGGCCGGGTGCTGAGGAGACCGTCGAGACCACGCTAGACGAAGAGAGTGGCGTGGTCGTAGATGCTAGAATTTCTGGCACAGGCGTTGTTGGTAGATCAGTTGCTATGGGCTTCAACCCACAGGCAAGCGTCAACAACCGGATGGAAGCCCTGCAAGCTGTCGCCACACTTGCAACCCATTTTCGTAAGACCGAACCACATTCGCCAATTTGCCTGCTATTGGATCGCGCCGTGCGCTGGGGCCAACTGGATGCTGGTGCATTGTTCCGTGAAATTTTGACTGATGGCACCACAGGTATGGGCCAAATGGCATTAATGACAGGACTGGAAAGTCAGGGTTTTTCAGACAATTTTGGCAAAAGTAGCGCTCCTTCCGCAGGTGGGATTGAACATCCAACACTGGACAATTACGGAGCAGCCATTCCGGTGCCTGACATTACACCCATGACAGCGCAGAGTTTATCCGCGCCCGTTCCAAAGGCTGCCCAAAATATAGAACAACCCGTTAACTCCAAGCCTGAAAATAATCCTGCAGAAACGGAACAAAATTCCATCCCGGGCGACGATCAAACGGAACCCGAACAAGATCTGCCAATCGCTAACTTTGAGTGGTAGCCCAGCCAGAAAAACCCTTCATGACACACACAAAATAGGATAACTAAAAATGTCTCAAACATATATGCGTATTGATAAGATTGATGATTTCAAAGGCATGGCCTCCATTAAAGAGGTTGGTGGCAAAAAAGGTCTTTTTCCAATCGACTCCTTTAATTATGGTTTTTCTCGTTCGATTAACGTTGCTGTTGGCTCAGCGGGCGACGCTGAAACAGGTATACCGTCTCTGAGCGATCTGTCTGTGAGCCGCTCTGACGACGGCGCATCTGCCGTTCTGCAGACCCTGTTCTTTTCGCCTGGAAAAGTTGGCAAAACTATTGAATTGATTGTCACCCGAACAGCAACAGACGGCAAGGGACTGCAGCCGACCCAGGTCATAACGCTCGAAGAGGCACGCATCTCTAGCTATGCTGCTGGGGATGGCTCCAGTAACATCACTATCGCCTACACTACCATTTCAATTGCCCATTATTTTGAGGGTACTGGTGGCACTGTCGAAAAATCAGACACTGTTAAATTTAACCTTAAAGATGGTCAACTTTCATCGGGCAATCAAGACGCAATGAAGTAATTCAAACAGAAGTAGGACAACACACATGGCTCAAAACGCACAACAAAAACGCGTCAGCAAAAACCGTGTCAGCATCACCTTTGATGTTGAAGACGGTGGCGCTGTCCAACAGAAAGAACTTGCTTTTGTCACTGGCATGATTGGTGGATATTCGGGTGATCGCACGGACAAAGAGCAACTTGAGGATCGCACCTTTTACGAGGTTACTAAAGATAACTTCAACGAAGTTATGACCCGAGTTGGCCCTGAGCTGACATACGCGGTACCCAATAAGGTACAAAATGACGATTCCGAATTTGAAGTTAGCCTTGATTTTAAATCGATGAAGGACTTTGAGCCCGATGCTATTGTGAACAAAGTTGAGCCACTGCGTAAGCTCGCAGAGACTCGCGAAAAACTGATGACATTGGTGGCCAAAGCTGATCGCTCACGCGACTTGGAAAAAGTGCTTAAGGAAATTCTGCAGGATGCCGAAATGGTTAAGGCGCTTGGCGAAGAGCTTGGCGTATCCACAAATAATGGAGGTGAGGGCTAATGTCTGAATTAGAAACTAGCGCAGCAGGCGCAACAGGCGCAGAAATGAAAGCGGTCAGCCTTCTGGATCGTGCGCTTGAAGCGACCGTACAAACTCCAGAAGATACAACCAAAGAGCTCTTGTCCGTCTTGGCATCCCAAGCAATGGAAGGTTCTTTGACATGGGACCAAAATGTTGGTGTCACTATCCGCAAAGCCGTTGTGGAAATTGATAAGTTGATGTCACAGCAAATGTCCGCAATTATGCAGAATAAAAAATTCCGCACTTTAGAAGGAAGCTGGCGCGGACTTCAAAAAGTTGTGCGTGAAACAGAACTGGGGTCTAGTCAGAAAATCCGTCTGGTGGACTACAACAAAGAAGAACTCCTTGAGCAATTTGAAGATGCGCCTGCTGTGGATCGCAGCCCGCTTTTTGAAGCTCTTTATCAGGACGAATTTGGTACCGCCGGCGGCGAGCCTTATGGCGTGCTGATTGGGGATTACTTCTTTGGCTGTGGTGACGAGGATGTGGCACTACTGACATATATGGCAGAAACCGCTGCAGCCTGTCATGCGCCCTTTGTGGCAGCAACTGGGGCTGAGATGTTTGAGTATCAGAGTTTCGAATCCTTTGCTGAAGGTCGCCCTGTGGCTGCTGGATTTGATTCTCCGACCTATGCCGCTTGGAACGGGTTTCGTGATAGCGACGATAGCCGTTATGTCACTCTGACGTTGCCTGCAACACTGGCCCGCCTTCCTTACGGCCAAAATGGCGGTTCTGCCAAGACGTTTGAGTATAATGAGTTGGCCACTGATGCTGACGGCAATCAACGGCCAAGCAAAAATTCAGAACTTGTCTGGTCGAATGCTGCTTATGAAACTGCTTTGAAGATGAATGATGCCTTCACAGCTTATGGCTGGTGTACCGCTATTCGGGGGCTTGAGAATGGTGGAAAGGTGACGCAACTGCCGAACTTAACATTCAAATCTGAAGCTGGCGATCTGCAACAGCAATGCCCCACCGAAGTAAACCTGACTGATGAGCGCGAAAAAGAACTCTCTGATCTCGGTTTCTTGCCGCTGGTCCACTACAAAAATACTAGCCATGCGGTCTTTATTGGTAGCCAGACAACACAGCGTCCCAAAAACTATGTAGACCTAGACGCAACATCCAACGCCGCGATCTCTGCTCGCCTTCCTTATGTAATGGCTAGCAGCCGCATTGCGCACTACCTTAAAGTAATGGGCCGCGATATGCTTGGTTCTAACCTTGAAGCCGGTGACGTACAAAAAGATCTGCAATCGTGGATCGACCAGTACACCAATGCTGGTGCAATGGGGAATGACGAGCGTTCGCGCACGCCACTGGCTGAAAGTCGGATTGACGTGATAGAACAGCCCGGCAAACCTGGCGCGTATTCTGCTGTGGCTTATCTGCGTCCTTGGCTACAGCTCGAAGAGTTGTCTACGTCGGTGCGTATGGTTACGAAAATTCCAGGCTAATGCAAAATATGTCCCCATCCTTGGGAAATAATATGTCTTCCTCCCCTGCTGTTTATGGCATGGGGGGCGGCGACACGGAGGTGTTGGGCCGCCTAAAAGCACGCTTTCAATCTTTGGCGCAGCTGTCTTCAACGATGCGCATGCTCGTTCTAGATATTGAAGATAGCCTTAATGCGCAGATCAATACTATTATCGAACACGAAAAATTCCAAACTCTTGAGGCGCGCTGGATGGGCCTTGCTAGCGTTGTTTGGGCCAAGGACTATGCAAGCAACGTAAAGGTCAAAGTCCTTGATTTAAGTTGGCAAGAACTTGAACACGATTTGAATTATACTAGCGAAATCCGAAAATCATTATTGTTCTTGCGCATTGGCATGCAAGAGCTGGATACCCTAGGTGGCGAGCCGTTTGGCATCTTAATGATTGACCATGAGTTGTCGATGAGCCTTGAGACGGATTTTGATGAACTCTACACGGCGCAGTTACTATGTAGGCTCGGCGAAACCTGTATGTGCCCTATCATTATGGGCGCAGGCACTGCATTTTTTGGTGAGAGTGATGCGGCCTGGTACACAGACACACGACGGGTCACAAGTGTTCTTGGCAGCGGAGAATACGCGACTTGGCAGCGGCTGAGGGCTTTGCCGAATGCGCAGTATTTGGGGCTTGCCATGCCGCGCACGCAGCTACGCGGTCGCTATATAGATCACGACATCGGCTTTCTATTTAATCAGACACCTGCTGTAAGCGAAGGGCTTTGGGGATCTGCCGGATTTGACTTTATTCGTACCACCATTTCAGAATACCAGCGCTGTGGCTGGTTTGGATTTTTGAAATTAGTGGTCGGTGAACCAGGTACAGGCGCAGTACTAGCACCTACGCTTCATCCATTGCCAAAAGGTACTACGCGCTGCGCGCGCGCACGTGTTCGCCTGACCCGAAATATCGCTCATTGCTATGCTGACAATGGTTTCATCCCATTGGCGGAAAGTACAAAGTCGAACGTGCTTTACTTTGTTGGCAATAATTCCGTAGCAGATTGTCAAAATTCGACGTCGAAAGAGATTACAGCACAGCTGCAATCAGTGATGATTGGCTGCCGCATGGTGCACTATATCAAAGTGCAAATCCGGTATTTGATCGGCCAATTGCAGACCGCAGCTGAATGTCAGGCAGTTGTAAATAACTGGCTTGAAGACTACGTATCGACCTCCAGCGCATCGTTAGATCAGCAGGCTCGTTACCCATTACGGGGGGCTAAAGTCAAAATTTCAGAGGACATGGCTACCATTGCAAGGTTTCAATGCGAAATCAGCATTCAGCCACAGTATCAGATCGACCATGTTCTGGGTGAGATCACACTAAAAACTGATTTTGATGCCAGTCGACTAAAGGGGTCAGAATAAGATGTCCTTTGCCACAGCATTCCTGGGTCAAAGCGGATCCGCGACTATCGAACAGCGCATTGCAAAGCATCTTGAGGTATTATTGCAATCCATCTCCCCTGAACGTTCTGTTGGACGTGACCTTCAGCATGTGCAGGCCTCAAATCTCTGTTTTGGGTTGCCCATGAACTGGGCTGTGAATGGTGGCGCGCGTGACACGATGATCCGACAGGTGTTGCAACAGCGTCTTGCGCGATTTGAACCGCGGATTAAATTGCTGAGCGAGATCGAAATCCAGCCCAATGAACAGAACAACTCTGTTTCGTTTTATATTGGAGCAATTGTCATTACCGAGAAGGGCAGCAAAACAATTTCGTTTGAAAAGACAATTTCGCGGATGGACCATAATGTCCAGCAAGGGGCATAGAAATGGATGATATCCTACAACACTATGAGGCTGAGCTGGACTACATGCGTCGAGCGTTTTCGGAATTTGAGGTGGCGCATCCTCAAAAAGCTCGTGCACTCAATATCAAAGCAGGCCAAAGTCGCGATCCCGATTTGCAGCGCTTGAGCGATTCACTAGCACTCGTTTCAGCACGGCTGTCCAAACGGCTCGATGACACATTACCAGAATTTGCGCTTGATCTGGCCCGGATGATTGCTCCAACGTTTTTGCTTGGTGCACCCGCTTATTGCCCGGTACAAATGGTAGCAGCAGAGACTAGCCTGATGGGGCCCTTACTCATAGATGCGGGGACTACACTAGATATTGAAGCGAAAGGAGATCGTCCTGCATGTCGGTTCTCCGTGGCCCGACCCACTCAAGTGGCACCCGTAAAGGTAAGTGGCGTTCAGCTTGAGCACGCGCCACTCTCATTTGAGTTGCCTAATGAATTGCATAATTGCGAGGCCGCGATCCGGGTTACGCTAGCCACATTTGATGAAAGCCTGCCGCTTTCTAACATTTTGAGCGGTGGACTTGAACTTTATGTTTCAGCCACTGGTGGACGCAAAACGCGACTGATTGACGTACTCAGTGGTAATCTTCTTGGTATTGGGTTTGCACCAGTTGATGACAAGGCAACATATATGATGGATCGCAGCAACTTTGGCATCAAGCTGATTGCTGACAGAGACATGTTCTTGCCGGCGGCGGCAACCGAAATGCCGGGTTTAACCAGGCTCCGAGATTTCCTTTGTTACCCTGATAAAGCAGCGTTCTTCACCCTTAACAACTTAGAACATCTTTGTGCAGGGATGGGGCCGGGACCGCTTGAGTTACGGTTTTTTCTGAATAATGAAGGTGCACGAAAACTGACTCGACTTGATGATGGTGATTTGGCCACCAATGTCGTTCCCCTACTGAACTTCTACAAAGAACAGTCCCGTCCGGTTCGCTATGACTACGGGCGCATCCAAGTCCCAGTTGTGCCGCAATCAATTGCAACGATGCCATGTGAAATACTGCAGATTCACACGCTGCATATGCTGACCTCGGACGGGGAAATACGCTTACCTAAGATCACTACACCAGGTGGGCATTTTGGTCAGGATCTACCTATATGGCAAGAGCGGTTTCTCACCGGCAATACGGACCCAGCGCGTCGTGAGGTCAGTTTCTCCGTAACCGATGAGCCAGCCCCCTTTGATTTTGTAGCGACCTTGATCTGTTCCAATGGGAGCGGTGCATTTTCTGCGCGGCAAGGCATGGAAATATTTTTCTTGGACAAACAATTTGCTGAAGTTCCATTTAAGATACTTGAAGAGCCGACTGTGCCTATAGCACCCAATGTTAGTACTGAGCAGCTATGGGACATACTGTCATTAATTAACGGCAATTTTGCGTCAATTTTTGACGCTCCAGACCCAACAGAAGCGTTGAAAGAGGCACTCCATCTTTGTGCGCCCGTCGGATTAACAGGAGCTGCTGACGCGATTTGGGGAGTAACGTTAGAGCAATCTGTTGCTCCAATAAAGGTTGGCAAGCACGTCTTGCTTTCGACCGGCAGTCAAATCGAAGTGACACTCGATTTTGAAACTCTCCCGTTCCCACCATTTGTGTTTGGAGCCGCATTGCAGATGTTTTTTAATGCGCTAATCAGCTATGATCGGTTTATGCAATTGCGGATCCGTGAACGCGGCCGCGACGAGCCTTTTGCGATCTTCCCTACCATTCATGGGGGTCGGATAAGCGGATGACACAGAATAAAACTGGTCTTAGATCACTTAACGAGTTGCAGGCATCGCGTTTGAAATTGGCCACCTTTGAACATGCGTTGGATCAAGGGCAATTTGATCCGTATCCCGACGGCCCGGCTTCCATTGGAACTACCGAACAGCGTGCTACAGCAGCGCGGCAAAGCGGCGCTGGGCATTCGCAAATCGGGGGAGCGCCGTTGTCTGGTTTTGACGGTGCGCTGCCAGATTACATTCTTGAGGCCAGGTACCAAGGCTTGCACAATGACGACGATGGTCTGCACGCTTTTCTCACAATCTTTGATAAACGTCTCAAGCAATTGGAACTACGGATACGCAGCGCTGCACTACTGGTGGCCTCTCGAGATAAAGTTAGAAAAACTGAGGCTTCGGTGCTGAGCCGTTTTGCCCGACTTGGCCAAAATCACGATTATGACTCTCGCTACATTGAGCTCATCCTGCCGTTGCTGTCGCGGAACAGATCACTGGAAAACCTGCAAGTTATCCTAGGTTGGTGGACTGGGCGCTCAGCACAAGTGCGCGTGCATTTTAAAACACGCCACCCTATTCGTAGCGAAAGCCGAACCAGCATTTCAAGCCGTCGGAATATGACAGCGCTGTTAGGTGTCGGAGCAATCCTCGGCCGAATGGGCCGTACGCCCGCTGGCCATATCGAAGTTCTTTTGCAATGTGAAGAAATAAGCGATTTCTATCAACTGGCTGCGGGTGTTGAAGGCCTTTGTGCTCTTCGGCGTCTAATTACACGTTATCTCCGTGATCCAGTTCCAGTCACAATCTATGCGCAGGTTCAGCGTGATATTTTACCGGCTCCACGTCTTTCATCGCTGCCTGAAAAAGGCTCACGTCTTGGAGCTTATAATATACTTTGCCCCGGTAAACGGCCGGAACAAAGCGCAAAAATAAAACTCACCGAAATCTTAGCTTAAAGGCTCATTTCATGGCTGCTCTTGTAAAACTAGTGAACCGTCTTTCTCCGCCACTGCGCGATACCCTTGAAAATGCTGTTGGTGAAGCGATGAAACGCAAGGCGTCAACCGTTGAGACAGCACATTGGCTCTATCACATTATATTTGGTAAAAATGTTGAACTTCAAGCGTTTCTTGAAGACCAAGGGGTCAGTCTTGAAGCGTTGCAGGCGGATTTTGAACGAGAGATGCCGTTTGGCGTTGGGGCGGATGGCCAACAGCCAACCATTTCTGGGTCGCTTGCCAAACTGATTGAACAGGCTTGGATTTTGGCATCAGTTGAGCTTGATCAAGGGGCTATCCTGCCAGAGGTGTTTTTCCTAACAACTCAGATGCCAAATAACCTTGGTGTACGCGCGGCACCGCTGGCTGCACTCAAGCCAATGTCAACTGATGCGCTGCGCGCTTTTGCAATCGAGCGTGGGCAAACTGTCGCCTCTGCATCTTCTGTCGGGGCGGTGGCTGAGGCAACAGGTGATGGCACTGCGCTGCAGAAGTATACTGTTAATCTGACTGCCGCTGCTCGTGCAGGCACGCTGGATACGGTTCTTGGCCGGACCAGTGAAGTTTCTAAGGCGATCGATGTGTTGCTGCGCAAAAGACAAAATAATCCAATCCTTCTGGGTCAACCCGGAGTTGGAAAAACCGCAGTGGTCGAGGGGCTCGCGCTAAAAATCGCCTCTGGCGATGTGCCTGAAAAGTTAAAGAATGCTGAATTGGTTAGCCTTGACATGGGGCTTTTACAAGCCGGTGCTAGTGTGAAAGGTGAATTTGAAGAACGTTTAAAAAACTTGATCAACGAAGTTCAATCCTCGCCCACCCCAATCCTCATTTTCATTGATGAAGCTCATACGATGATTGGCGCAGGCGGTACTGAAGGGCAAAACGACGCAGCTAACCTTCTAAAACCAGCATTGGCACGCGGAGCCTTCCGCACCATTGCGGCCACAACTTTTTCTGAATACAAAAAATATTTCGAAAAAGATCCCGCCCTATCGCGCCGTTTCCAAGCGATTACGATTGAGGAACCAGCACGTGACGCGTCAGTCAATATTTTGCGTTCTGTCGTCAACGGGCTGAGCCAACACCATAATGTTTTTATCCGTGAAGAAGCAATTAAGGCGGCAGTTGATCTATCGATTCGCTTCATGCCTTCGCGTCGTCTGCCTGACAAAGCGATCAGCCTCATGGACACGGCCTGTTCTCGCGTCGCTATCTCGCAGCATTCCCGTCCAGAGCAAATCGAAACCCTGGAAGAGCAGCTAAGGTTCGCTGAAGCTGAGCTAGATAAATCGGAGGCCGATGTGAGGATGTTTGGCAATGATAGCTTCGATGCTGGCGCGCTCAACACAGATATCGAATCCCGGCGCGCTGATGTTGCCGCCCGTATTGCTAGTTGGGAGGTTCAGAAAGAACAGGTTGCAGCCCGTCTTGAGGCTGCGCGCGTCGCTGAGTTAAACGAGGATGCAGCCGCGCCAAGTCCAATGGACAGCGGCGATAGCGACATCTACGTGCACCCTTGGGTCACTGCGGATACAATTGCTTCCGTGATCTCGGACTGGACAGGTGTGCCGGTTAACAGCCTTGGTGCCAGCGAAGCCGAACGGTTACTCAATATGGAGGCTACGCTGAAGCAACGCGTAATTGGGCAAGACGCTGCGATTGAGTCGATCACCCGTTCGCTTAAGATTTCCCGTGCTGGACTAACTGATACTCGCAAACCGATCGGCGTATTCATGATGTGCGGGCCTTCTGGCGTTGGTAAAACCGAAACTGCATTGGCCATCGCTGATCAGTTCTTTGGTGGTGAAGATGCTATGGTTTCGATCAATATGACTGAATTCAAAGAAGCTCACAAAGTATCAATGCTATTGGGAGCAGCGGCTGGCTATGTCGGATATGGTAAAGGCGGCGTGTTGACTGAAGCTGTGAGGCGCAAACCCTATTGCGTACTTTTGTTGGATGAGATGGAAAAGGCACATCGTGAAATTCATGACATCTTTTTTCAGATATTTGACAAAGGGCATATCAGCGACAGCGAAGGCAATGAGGTTGATTTCCGTAATACGATTATCATTATGACTTCAAACACAGGCGGCGAGGAAATTCGTGATTTTATAGACTCAACTAATGAAACGCCTAGCCCGAATGAATTGTCTAACTATCTCCGTCCGATACTCCTCAATAGTTTTAGCCCTGCTTTCATTGGCCGAACAGAGCTGATCGCCTATCGACCGCTGACATCTGAAGTTAGCGGCTTATTGACTGAAATCCACTTAAAACGGATCAAAAAACGGATCAAATCTCAATATAATGCTGCCCTCACTTGGGAGCAGAGTTTTGTTGACTATGTTGTTAATGCTAACAACGATCCACTATCAGGCGGACGTGCGCTTGAGGCGATCATCAACAAAAAATTCCTTCCACGCTTAGCTGAAGAATGCATCAGTCGAGTTATTGACGATCAAGTACTGACATCTATTTCCGTTACGCATGACGGAACAGATGTTGTGCTGAACATGGAGTAGAGCCATGCTGAGGTTTCAAATTCCTTTGATTATGATTTGGGCAGCAGTCGCGTTAGGCGCATCCTCTGTTTCCGCCGTGGCTCAATCGCAATGCGGCAAAGCTGCCATACGATTAGCGACGCATGATTTGCCACCTTATCAGATGATTGAGTTTGGCGAAGGCGATGAACCGACCCTGACGGGAATTGCAGTGGATCGGGTGACCTGTGCTCTCGTCAAAATGGAGTGCGCTTATGAAATTACTCTGGGAGACCCTAAAGCCGGCCCGCGTGGGACCCGAGCGGGTGACTATGATGGCAATTTTCCTGCCTCTTTAAACGAAGATCGGGCAAAATATTCTAAGCCATCCGCACCGATCATCTTTGAAAACCGTTATTGGTATTTGATGAAGGGGTCCAAGATTGACCCCAATGACCCTGCCGATTTTCTCAAAGCACGCTACAGTGCAAAATTCACAACCAGCAAATGGAGATTTCTAATGAAAAAGGGGTATAATGTTGTAATGCGACCGCAGAATGCGAAATCGCTGCTCGACATGCTATACCGCGGGGACGTTGATGTAGGACTGGAATATGAGGCTATCTTTGAACACTACATTAAGGCAAAAGGTCTCCGCTTGGACCAGTTCGAGAAAATTTTACAAAAAGCTAATAAAAATATGTCCGTGCATTTTGCGGATAAGTACCTCGATGCCCACCCAAACTTTCTGAGCCGCTTTAATGAAAATGTGTTAAACTGCATGGAGCCCCCGGGATGAGCTTAAGTATCCAAATAATACAAGTTCCTGTCAGCGAAACAGCGCCCCAGCGCGAGTTTTTTTTGAATGGTCCCGAGTTCAAAATTGGTCGTAACTTCGCATCGGATGTCTGTCTGCCGGATCAATCAGGACAGATCTCACGAACACATACTGTGCTGAAGACGACGTTAGAGGGTGGCTATGTAATCACAAATACCAGTACTAATGGAACGGCGCTCAACGGCAATGACATGTCTTCACAAGAGACACTGCCAGTAGCTGATGGCGATATCATCAGCCTTGGAGATTATCGGTTGCTGATTGGAATTGTAGGTGGCGCACGCCCCGTTTCACCGGACACAAGGGATGCTGAAATCGTATTTGATACTGAAAGTGATTTCTCTTCGAAAAATGCAATGATGCCAGGCGAGGAGATGGAAGAGACCGTAGAGTTTCATCATCATGAATTCACTCGAGCTGAGGTTGATCTTGACCGAGATCTGATGTTTGACCCATTTGCTGAGGGTCTTGGCCTTGACGAAAGTTCTAAAGATCACTTGCGCGCCAGAGAAATTTTTGTTGCGCAACAAGGTGAAGCGCTTATTCCAACAAAAGATTCTGAAATGCTCGACGTCATTTCACCCAATGGTGCCGAAATGCCCACACGCCACGAACTCCCAATGCATCCTGTGCTTTACCGTGATCAGGTGTTAGAGGCGATGGAACTGGCGTTTGAAGCGTTTCTCAGTGAGCTGGATCCAGAAAAGCTCCAATCTGATTACGACGACTACATCCCAGTGCTGGTGAACCGCCGAAAAAGATACTGGACGATACACATGCGTCAGTTCGCCAAAAAACGCACTAATGGAGAATTTCGACGTAATTTCATGGCTCTATTTGCTGAGGAGATGTGGAAGAAATGAACCATTTCATTTGCCTAATTCTAAACACAATGGTGTTGGTCTCGCTTGTGGCATGCTCCACCCCCAAAGAAGTAGCAGCGCCGGCCCCTGTGAATAAAACTCTGACCGTACAAGCTGGGCCAAGTGTAAATAACTACAACAATTCATCCAACCCGATTGTGATCCGCCTTTATCAGCTGAACAGTCGCAGCGAGTTTGAGACTGCTGGTTTCTGGCAAATCTTTAATGGCGGCGCACCAGAATTAGCCGGTGTCGTGGTGAATGTACGCAGTCTTTCACCACTTTATCCAGGTGAACACCGTCTTGTTTCTATCGATCTCGAACCTGATGTGTTTTACCTTGGGGCGTTTGCTGAGTTTGCCGACTTTGGCACGCAGCAGTTCCGACATGTGGTGCCTATCAATGAAGAACTTTTAGACGATGGCGTGACTGTCTCGGTCACAGCATCAGGGATTTCACTGCAATTTCGTGGTGCACTAGGTAAAGAAAAAAAAATAGTGGCCGTGGAGCCTTACAAACCTGGTTTCTTCGCTAGGTTAATTGATGGATTGAAATCATGAGAAAATCTATAGTCTGGAGCGAAGGCATGTTTATCGCCCCACAGCACTTTCAGCATAATCATCTGAATTTGCAGAGTTATATAAATGAAGTTTCCCAGCTTGACTTGGTAGATGGTGACTATGGGGTCAGCCAGCTTGAGATCAATCAGGACATGTTGAAAATTGGAAAGCTTGGTCTTCGCCAGGCCGCAGGCGTTTTACCCGATCGCATGTTTTTTCGTCTTGATGGCGAAGTGGTCCTTGATATTGCTGATGGCACCGTCGACGAGGTCATCTTACTGGCGGTACCCCTAGCGATCTTTGGTTCAGGGCAGTTTGGTAATGGTGATGATCCAGTACGCTTGGTTAAATCGAGGACAGAACTGCGTGATTTGAACGATCCAAGCAATGAGCCAGTAGAGGCTGAGGTTGCAGAAGTTGGTGTACGGCTCGTGCCACAATCCGCTGAGACGTCTGGCTATGCGGCAATTCCTGTGGCGCGTGTGCTTGAGAAAACTGCTGAAGGTCGTATAATCCTTGATCGAAGTTTTATACCACATGTACTACGCTTGTCCGCCTCTAGCCTACTAATGGAACGGCTCGAAGAAATAGTGTCGTTGTTACGGGTCCGCGCGGCTAATGCCGCCGGGCGTGTTGCAAGCGGCAGCGACACCCGCAGCGAAAGTAGCCTGATGGCCGAACGTCTAGAGCTTCAGGTGCTAAATCGTTGGCTGATTGTTATGCAAAATGCGCTGCAATCTGGTCATGTTTCCCCACGTCGATTGTTTGAGTATCTAGCCTGCCTTTCGTCTGAGTTAAGTGCTTCGTTGGGGCAAGCTGCCTCCGAAGACTTGATCTATGCATCTGAAGATATGGTGAAATCTTTTGAGACAGTCTTTTCGGGTCTACGCCGGAAACTCATTTTGGAAAAGCCAGAAAGTGTAGTAGAATTACAATGGAACACTCAGTTATTTGAAAAGCGCCGCCTCTTGCGTGTTGTTCTTCCAGCGCGCTTGTTGAGTGAAAATCGCCGTCCAATTCTGGCCCTGAGTGGACCTGACGGTGATACTGGACTTTCTGAACTTGGGCCACTGGCTTGCAAACTGTCTGGTCTGTCTGCAATGCCGGATTTGGTGTCGCATGGTTTGGCTGGTGTGGAGATTAAATTCCTTGCTGTAGCTCCACCTGAGTTACGCAGCAGGGCAAATGCTGCGTTCTTTTCGATTGATACCAGCAGCCCACATTGGCTAAGTTTCCTGGAGAAACGCGAGGCACTTGCCCTGCATGTTGATGATCGTATTGGTACTGTGGCCGCAACACTCTATATGCTGGGGCAGTCATGAACTCCGTTCAACCGGAAATCACTACATTCACACTGACGCCGCAAGGTGTGGAGGCATCTACGAAAAGGGTGGCGGGCCCTGTAAACGTTAGCGCTGGTGAGTTGCAGGCCCTCAACCTAGCGTTGAAGCAATTCAGTAGCTCGAACAATAAGTTAATCAATGCCGCTGCCAGTTTACTAGGAGTTTGCGGGACTATTACCCGAATGACCCCAGGCGATGAGCTAAACACTACTCGCGTTGAGCTGTCTCGGGCAATTATCGACTTGAAGTATAAAGTGGTGCAACTGGATTACCCAACGTCTGTGGCGGAAAACCTCTGCCTGGTTTTTGCGATTGTAATTGACGAGTTTGTCATGGCAAGCTCCTGGGGCCGTAACAGTAATTGGGGTAACAGGACACTCGTCGCAGATCTGTTTGGCTTTCGCGATGGAGGTTACCGGTTTTACAAGATCGCTGATCGTGCACTGATGCAGCCGCGCGCGCTGACTGAATTTTTAGAAATAGTCTATTTTTTTCTCAAGCTTGGGTTTCGTGGCAAGTATAACCTCGGCAGTGAGCAAGAGCGGGATCGGCTGATTAATCGGCTTGAAGCAGTACTGCCAATGCCTAGCAGTGACAAAAAGCACGCCAACCTGGGCCGCCCAATTTTTGATAGCAAAACCCCAGCGCGGAGCTGGCTACTGCGTCACAAGCTGCTGCTGACGGTATCTCTTCTTATTGGCATGGTGATGTTTTCACTGTCCACCCAGATAAAACTAACAAATGATTCAGATGGGTTTTTTGAGCCGCTTCGCGCAGCTGCTACTGCGGTTAGACCTTCCGATTGGGTGCTCGATAGTCAGACTGGCAAAACCGTAAAGAAGCCCCGTAAATGAAACTCAAAACCTTTGTAAATGTTGCGCTGATAGTTTTTGTACTTGCCGTGATGGGACAAGTGTTATGGATAGGTTTGCATTGGTCAGGTGACACGCTGACGCAAAAGGTGGCTCTTATTTGGAGTGCTGTCCTAATAGGTTTAACCTTGGTCACGGCGTTCTCTGTTATCCTTCTGCGCAAGCGCATTTGGATTCACGATACGGGTACTGAGCAATGGGAACAACTGACACGCGTCGCGAAAAACCAGTTTAATCAAGCCCTTGGGCGCTCGCGCGTGATAGATAAGTCACCAATTACTGTACCTTGGTATCTTTTTATTGCCAATGAAAAATCGGAGTGCTCCACCGCAATGGTGGAGATGGGATATGTCGTATTCGGTGACCCGCTGCTGCATGATGGGCTGTCAATCACGACTTGGACATCACCAACAGCAATCGCTTATCGTATTGAGATCAGCGCAGGCAGCGACACACCTTTTGATCTCATAGAGTACGTGTTGAAGCTCCTGTATAGGAACCGCCCATCCTTAGCGGTGAACGCAGCTTTTGTTGAATGTGAGTTGGCCGGATTGATGCAGACAGATAGCGTGGAGAATAGTACTGTCTCTGTGATTAATCGTATCTTTAATGTCGCTGTCTTTGAGTTTGGGATCGACTTGCCAGTTCATATTCTTCTTGTTGGGTTGGAGCATTTCCTTGACCTGTCGCGGAGCGCAATTCTGACACAGAAAATTGGAGATTCAGAAATTTTTGGTGGGTTTTTGCCCCTTGAAGGCGACAGCGTTGAGGCGCGAATTGATGCCCTTTTTGAAGATATGATCAGGGCCTTGAATGATGCTCGTCTGCCTGCCTTGCAAAAGCAGTTAGCACCTGAATTTTGCGCGTCACTGTTGAACGGGCCAACTCAGTTGGCATTGGTTCAGATCCGCCTGCGTGACCGAGCAGTCGCCCTGACACAACCATTGCCACCACGCCGTCATCCACTTGATCTGCACAGTGTCGTATTTGTTGGTGCGAGTGTGACAATGCCGGCAGTTGATCCATTAAGCCAGGTGATTGGACAGCGATATTTTGGCGAGCCGCCTATCGACACTTATGCTGAAGTGGCACCTAGTGGTGTCACAAGAGGGAACGCGAGACTGGTGGCACAAGCTTATCACCGTGAAGGTTTCAGGGTTAAGCCTAACACGCGTCAAAAGGTGCAAATTGGGCTCAGACGCTTAATTTGGTCACTTTCGCTTGCCGGTGTTGTTGCAGCCTTTGGTGCGCTCTTGTTTGATAACTTTCGCGCTTACAGTCAGGTGAATGATAGTCTGAAAGTGGCTTTTACTGCCTACTACGATGAAATTGGTAAAGTAGGCACCGACTCTGATAAATTGCTAGATCGGGTTCGGCTCCTGCAGCCGCTGCGTACCGGGCTTGAGGATTATCAAGTTGTGGCAAATACTTGGCACCGACGTTTACTGCCAAATGGGTCTTTGGAAGACACGTTCCAAAAAATGTATGATCAAGAATTGCTCGAGGGGTTTCAAGCAACACTGGTCAGATATATTGATGAGGAAACCCTTGCTTTCGGTATGCTGGAAAATGGAGTTATGCTGATCCGCGCTGCTTCGGTTTCACTACAATTTCACTCCAACCAAAAAACCTATAGTAAGCAACTGGCCGAATACTTCCAGAAAGGTCTTGAGGCTAACGGTGAAACAAGTGAGCTTCAGACCAGTTTTCTGGACACGCTGCAAGATCTATTCGCACTGAACCAACCGCCCACGATCCCCGAAAAGACGGTCAAACTCGTTGCGGAAACATTGTCTGAATTTGACACTGCCGAACTTCTTTACAAATCCCTCATGCTCAGGCCCGCCTACTCGGATATGATCAATCTGGCGCAACGGCTAGGACCCCATGCAGGTGAAGTATTTAGCGTAACGTCAAAGGACCCCAAAAACCCGAAGTCAGACGAGCAGATGTATTCCATGCCACGTGCCTACACGCAGGATGGGTTCAACGCCTTTTTTAAGGATGGAGAGATACCAGAGTTGGGTCGAATGATCCACAATTATGAAGAAATTATCGGCCTTCTTGATGAAGCAGAGATCAACGCAATTAAGCGCAAAGTGGCACAAGCGTATACCACTGATTATATCAACCATTGGTCAGATTTTATCGATGCGCTCGGCTTGCGCGAGATTGATGACTGGGCGGATGCCGAGGCCATGATGAAGGTCCTGATAAGCCCAGCAGAAAACCCGCTCACTCGGCTAACGCAAACGTTTCAAGGCAATCTTGATATCCCTGTTTGGCAGCCTGCTGCAGCTGTCACAACTACAGATTCGGGTGTGGCGTCAGAGCCTAACGCTCGAATCTCCGCTGCATCTAAAGCGAATATCGAAGCTGCGGCAGCGTTTAAAATCCGCAGGGCTTTTCGCCCTTATTTGGAGGCTGCAGAACGCAACGCTGATGACAAAAATGAATATGACGTCTTTCTGCAATACGCTGCTGATGTGCATCGTTGGCTGGTAGAGGCTGCAGGCGCCGCCAATGGGATGGGACCCTACTTGTTTGAGCAATTTAAGGCCCCTAATCAAGCTAGCACACTGGCGATATTCAACGCTTTTGTCTTGCGCTCTGACATTGAACTGATCCGCAAATTCGGGCGCAATCTGGCTACCAAACTGGATGCGCAGGCGATGCGCTTCATCTATGAATACATAGACAGACAGTGGATGCAGCAGATCCTGGTGCCCCATGGCAGGACACTTAAAAGTAGTTTCCCCTTTGCCTCGGGCTCGGACATGTCACTAATCGAATTTGCTGACCTCTTCGCGCCTGAAGGTAAGCTTTTGAACTTCGAGCTCACCTATCTTACGCCGTTTCAGGCTCCCAATGGCTCCTACCGCCCACGCGTTACTTTCCTAGCGTCGGGCAGTGCCGAGCCTTTGGTGCAAGCACGGCAAGCCTTTATTCGGTTTAATCAAATTTCTGAAGCTATGTTTGTGGACGGCAAGCCGTACCTCGCATTCAAGATACGGACGGGATATCTCGAACCCTCGCTTAGTAAGCTCACGATTTCGTCAGGAATTACTTTGCATCAATACAAGCATGGTCCAGTATTTTGGGCTGAGCAGACGTGGCCTGCTGCAGGGATCCAAAACAGTGATTTGCAACTACGAATATTTCAGCGGTCGCGCGCTGTCCTGAATGATAGTTACGCTGGCCCGTGGTCCTGGTTTCGGCTATCACGCAGCAGAGATGTCATCCTGAAACCCGACCTTGGTTTGGCGGAGGCTACCTTTGCCGTCACTGATGGTATCGCAAAGCTCCAATTTGACGCGCAGCAGCGGCACAACCCGTTTGCTCCAGGCTTCTTCTCAAAATTTGATTTACCTATATCACTTTTTGAAAATGAACATAATCCTGTATTGGTTGGCAGCTCTTCTCTGGTGGAAAACCAATAATGCAGTACAGTTTCCATTGTTTAAGACTGCTAAACGCTCTATGTCATCGTGCCATTACAGGCGAAATAAATTGAAATTGATTTATGATCTATGGCCGTAACCCTTGGGGCAAAAATATCATTTACGTTCTCTGAAAATCAAACGTACTTCGCTCCCGCTATGATTTTAGTGTTAAAGGTACACTCATGAGTAAATATGCAACGGATTTAGGCGAAAATATCCCTTGGGTAATAGCAAGCACTTTTTGCGGCTTTAGCGTCGATGATAAAACTATTCGTGCCGCCTACGATGACACAGGCGGTGAGGTTGACGACTTTAATGTGAAGGCACCGTCCAATCCGCTTTTCGTAAGTAACGGCTTCACGGATGGACGGTTACCTCGGTCCGTCAAGTACATGACCCATCGCACATTTTAAAAAGCGGGGGGGGACCGCCCTCGTCTAATGTAGGCGATCTTGCGTCTCAGGTTAAAAAGATAGACGTTTCTGGCAATTTGCTTCACGGTAATGTGAATGGATCGACCGCAGCCCACATAAAAATGCTGCGTGGCATTGCCATGAAGTATCCCCGCAGTTCAACCGTTCGTAAATGGGTGGCGACATGTATGGTCGCCAAATCGGCTAAAGCGGGCATACGTGGAACTAAGTTAGTTGGGGCGGCTATTCCCATTGGAGCGTTGGGTATGGCAACAAATGTCATCACAAATTTAGGGCGTGCGGGTGTGCGGATGAATTACTGAAATGTCGTTAACAGGGTTGCTATGGAGCTGTACTGGCGTGCAAACGTCGAAATGTGACTTTCGGGTGTCGGTAGTGGAAAAATTACAACAAAGGTAAATGGTCCGGCTAGTGCAATCATGTGTGAGATTTTCCGTCGCCGTGGCCCCACCGGGTTCTTTGGTCAATGTGATGTCACTAACATTATTTCGGAATCCGGTGGTTGGTTCGCTTTGCGCGCTAAGTTACTTTGATGTAATAATCCAACAGTTTCTGCAAGAGAGGTCGCAAAGAAGTATTGCAAACCAAGCGTATCATATGGAGAGGGCAACCAGCGGCTGAACGCGTTTCTGGCAACTTGTCAGAACGAGAACGACTTAACCGTGAGTACGAGATGTTGACGCTTTTTGGCGGCACTCAGGCGCCTAAAGTTTTGTGCTACGAAAATATTGCAGGCTCAGTCCGTCTCGTCCGAAGTTGGTCAGAAGGTTCTACGCTGGATCAAGTACCGCGCTGCGAAAGGGCTCAGATTATCGCAAGATTGCGCGATATGCTCAGGAAAATTCATGAAGCTGGCTGGATTCACGGTGATTTGAAGCCTGAGAACATTATTTCTGCTTCAACTGGGCCGGTTTTGATTGACTGGGAGCATGCAGCACCTATTGGGGCTGAGGTAAGACGACTTTCCGCCCGTGCTGTGACCGTCGGTATGACACACCCTGACTTGATTTGGGGACGTGGATCTGTTCGGAGAAGATTTGATTTCTATGCCTTAGACCAAATTGCAGCAGTATCGATCGATTGTAGTTGTTGACTAGCACTCCGGTAGTTTTGAGATGCCATGATCCTGCATTTCCTGGCCGCCTACAGCCGGCTCTATCAGACAAAGCTACTTAACATCGGACGAGCAACTTTATAGCGTCTTGTAACTAAGAAACATTCTTCATTTGTTACTTTAAACTTGGCCTGGGGTCTCCGATCCATCCTGCCGAGGATCGGAGACCAAGACCTATGGGTCCCGGACAATAGAGTAGCCAACGACGTCCAGCCTATCGTGTTGCCGAAACTCAATTTGCATCGGATGGTTTTGTTCTTCCCCATCGCACCACTTAAGTTACTTCATTAAAATATCTGATAAGGGTTGTTGCCTTTAGCTCCAGTCCAACAACCAAAATGCCCATACTTGGGATTCTAGTTCTCGTTTTTGGAGAGTGTCCACAGAGCGCATTTAATTGTAGAGATCTAGGCCTGCGGCGACCGGTCTCGGAGGGCTCAATGTATCCGTCCTATGCCCCACGCTAGGCACACTGAATTATTATCATACTTTCTGTCTAGGAGTTGGCTTTGGCATTAATAATTAAAATTTAAATAAATGTATTAAACGCGAGATATACATGATGGATAAAATATTTTCACTTGAACCGTATGAAATCATCAACAGAGAGGCTGTCTTTCGGCATTGCCCAAATCAGGCCCTTGCGCGTTTTCTGCCCCATGTTGCTGTTAAGTCGTTACAGTCAGGCGATGAATTACAATACGCCGGTCAGACAGCGAAGTTCGTATATTTAATTGTTTCCGGCACGTTTGAAGCCGCTAGCGAAGGCGGTCAAAAAGTCAACGTCAAGTCAGGTTTTTTGGGTCAAGAGGCGGCGATAGGTATGGATTTAAATATCGTTACTGCGGTAGCGACGAGTGGGTCTAGCGTTTTAGTCATCCCAAAGGCTGCGATTTGGGAACTGAGTAAGTACCCTGAATTTCACCAAGACCTACTCAATTCGTTTACTTCGTTGTTTGGCAGAGAACCTAAGGCTGTAGAAGACGAAGAAAACTCTAATGACAAAAAGAGCTACTCAAGTGATTTGAGGATCTTTTTTGGTTGGCTTATGGCGTTACTGGTACCGCTAAGCATGATTGCGGGCGTTGTTGAATTCTCGAGCATCCCCAATAAAGAGTCATTATATTTGGTTGCCATCCTTTCCACATCCATAGTTATGTGGATATTTCGCTTACTGCCAGATTTTGTACCGGCTCTTTTTTCGGTTTTAGGCATTGTTTTGTTTGGCCTTGCACCTTCCAGTGTCGTTTTGGCAGGCTTTGGCTCGAAAACCTTCTTTATGGCGCTGAGTATTTTTGGTCTGTCTGCTGTAATTGTTGTCTCAGGCCTCAGTTATAGGATTTTACTCCTACTGTTAAAAATCGGCCCCGCAAACAAGACCTGGTACTATATGTGTCTGTTTTTATCTGGCTCATTATTAACTCCCATCGTCCCAACAACCAATGGCCGTGTGTCAATCGTCACCCCGTTTATGAAGGATCTTTTAGCCTCGTTTGATGAAAAGTCAGCCAAGGCAGAAGCGCCACGATTGTCTGCAGCGGTGCTCGGCGGGACCAGTTTATTATCAGCGATTTTCCTCAGCTCTAAGTCTGTGAACTTCCTTGTTTTTGGTCTTATGCCGTTTCAAGAACAAACCCGATTCCAGTGGGTGGACTGGTTCGTCGCAGCTTCAGTTAGTGGCGCTGTATTATTGGTGCTGTATTCTTTAGCCAGTTGGTTGATATTTAAAAATAAAGAAAGACCAGCGATTCCAAAGGCTCTGGTCTGTGATCAGCTCAAAATTTTAGGACCTCCCTGCGCCAGCGAATGGGCAGGTGTTGCTGGTTTGTTAGTACTTTTGGTTAGCTTCATGACAGTGGCGATCCACCATATTGAAATTCCTTGGATCGCATTGGCTATATTGTTTAGTTTGTTAATGTTTGGGTTCTTGGATAAACAAGAATTTTTGACGCGGATTGACTGGAACTTCTTGATTTTTTTGGGCTCGTTAGTTGGCCTTGTTTCGTCCATGGAATATGTGGGGTTAGATGTGTGGCTAACCGAAAAACTGTCATGGCTTAATCATTATATGGCCAACGAATTCGGCATGTTTATTGTCTTGCTGTCGGTATCAATTTTTTTGGTTAGATTGGCGATCCCGATCAACGCGACGGTGGTCATCTTTGCAACCTTATTAATGCCGGCTGCCATAAACATCGGCATAACACCCTGGATTGTGGGCTTTATCATCCTGTTGACTGCCGAAGGTTATATCTGGCCCTATCAAGCCTCATATTATTCACAATTTTGCTCGTTAGCCGGTCCAAAATCTGGTGCCGACAGCAAAAAAGTAATCATATTAAATGCGATGCAATATGCATTTAAGTTGGCGGCTATTTATGCGTCAATCCCGTTTTGGCAATATTTGGGACTGCTCTGATGCTTAAAAAGTTTACTACCCTGATCATGGCTACTTTTATTCTTACGCTGACAGGAATGATCCTATACGAGAATATAAACAAGCCACGTATATTGGTTCTGCATAGTTACAGTAATGATTATGTCTGGACTCGTCAAATCAATGTGGGCTTGGATCGTGTGCTTGGGAAAGTTCAAGGCGTTGACATCCGTTACCATGAGATGAAAACAAAGAAAATGTCGGGTAAAGGTTACATTGATCGTGCAGGTATTGCCGCTCAATACGCCATTGAAGTCATCCGTCCCAACGTCATTGTTGCTATTGATGATAATGCGCAAAAATATGTGGCCAAGCAATACGTTAACAACCCAGACATAAAGATTGTTTTTGCAGGCATTAACGGAAGCCCAGAACCTTATGGCTACTTAGAAGCGAACAACGTAACCGGTATCTTAGAACGTAAACCTGCTGTGGCTCTAAGTGAAGTCATTTTATTGCTCAGTGAAAACTTAGGCATTATCGGCCAAAAGCCTAAGGCCATTTTTTTGTCGGATGAATCCCATTCGACCGAACGTGATGGTGGCTATCTTGATAGTATAGATTGGGTTGGTGTCGATTATCTTGGACGTCATCCTAAGGCCACTTTTGATGACTGGCAAAGTGCAGTCAAGAACATGAAGGGCGAGGCCGACTTTATTTTGGTAGGGGGTTATCGCAAGTTACACAAGTCTCCTGGTTCTGCTGAGTTTGTGAACGCCAAGGAAGTTATGACTTGGACCGAGGCTAATTCTCCAGTGCCCGTTATTGGCATGAACACCTTTAATTCTGAAGAAGGTGCCATGTTGTCTGTTGGTGTTTCTCCTTACGAACAAGGTGAAGTCGCAGCAACCATGGCTATAAAATTAATTGAAGGTGTAGATATCAAGTCGCTGCCTATTCAAACATCAAGTCAGTACGTTGTGGCAGTGCGTAAGTCTGCTCTGGATGCGCGCAATATTTCTATTCCAGAGATGTTTGAGGCTTATGCAAGAGCAAGCAATAACTACTTTAATTAACGACTTTATGTCTGAGTTATTATTGACGCTCACATCCTTATAGGGCCCTGTTCCTCCACCACATACCAAAATTAAGTAGCTGATTTTGTTAAATCTAATATTAAATTTAATTCCTACCCACAACACTACCCACAATGAAACATCAGATCGAAACAGAGTTAATCAGGGGTTACTGTGCTTAATCGCTAAGTTCGAGTTTCAGGATTATGGACCGCACCCCCCATTTTAGGGCCCCGCGTCTCGGACCACGGGGCTTTAGTATTAGCCTTGTAAATTCATTCGGGGGTAATTTTGTTCGGATGCCATCTCTATTCACTCACCAATTTCAAGCTAAACCGTGCCGCTGCTCTCGCTGAGTGGCGTCAATTATTGAGCGCATAGATTTAGGCTGCGCTAGCAATACGATGCGAGTTCGCGTTAGTTTGACAGAACCCATCCTTTAGGTGCTGGCAGATATATTCATAAGGTCGTTGAGTTTCCTTGAGTGCTTTGGTGGGTAAATGAATGGATTTTGAATT
>Ga0209137_1000725_pt1 | contig 34199 bp, 29 predicted proteins | sample SaaInl5LU_22_DNA_FD_184642 | JGI IMG/M metagenome (GOLD analysis project Ga0209137, IMG submission 184642) | Marine microbial communities from expanding oxygen minimum zones in the Saanich Inlet - ESP_105LU_22_DNA (SPAdes) (version 2) | ecosystem: Environmental > Aquatic > Marine > Intertidal...
TGCTAAACCAGCCCCTTGGATACCCGGCGCATCTTCATTAACAAACAATGATGCAGTATCAAGCGCGCTAGAAGTCAAAAACTCGTCCATAGCCGCCTCATCTTTAAGATACTGGCTCTGCTTGCCACGAGTAACGCGATAGAGTGGCGGTTGCGCAATATAAATATGGCCGCGCTCGATCAACTCACGCATCTGACGGAAGAAGAAGGTTAATAACAAGGTACGAATATGCGAGCCGTCGACGTCCGCGTCGGTCATGATGATAATGCTGTGATAGCGGAGCTTATCGGCATTAAATTCGTCTTTACCGATGCCGCAACCTAACGCCGTGACGATCGTGCCGACCTCGGCTGAGCCCAGCATTTTGTCAAATCGCGCTTTTTCAACATTAAGGATTTTACCTTTTAACGGCAAAATCGCCTGGAACTTACGGTTTCGACCCTGTTTGGCAGAGCCACCCGCAGAATCCCCCTCCACCAAATAGAGTTCACAAAGCGCTGGGTCACGCTCTTGGCAATCCGCGAGCTTGCCCGGCAGGCCCGCAATATCCAAAGCGCCTTTGCGGCGAGTCATCTCGCGAGCTTTGCGCGCAGCTTCACGCGCACGCGCCGCATCAATCATCTTGCCAATAACCAGCTTGGCCTCAGCGGGGAATTCCAGCAGATAATCGCTGAAATGCGTCGCCATCGTTTGCTCTACTGCAGTTTTCACCTCACTAGAGACCAATTTATCCTTGGTTTGCGATGAAAACTTAGGGTCTGGGACTTTCACGGAAATAATCGCCGTCAAACCCTCACGGGCATCGTCACCCGTAGTATTGACCTTCGCCTTCTTAGCCATACCCTCACGTTCGATATAGCCATTAAGCGAGCGTGTCAGCGCGGCTCGGAAGCCCGCCAAGTGGGTGCCACCGTCGCGCTGGGGGATATTATTGGTGTAACAAAAAATATTTTCTTGGTAGCTGTCATTCCATTGCAACGCAACTTCGACACCAACGCCGTCATCGAGGTCTGTTTGGAAGTGAAATATTCGATTGACGGTGCTTTTACTCTGGTTGAGAAACTCAACAAAGGCCTTCAAACCACCGTCATAACAATAGAGCTCTTCTTGGCCACTGCGCTCGTCTTTTAAATAAATACGCACACCGCTATTCAAAAAAGCGAGCTCTCGCAACCGCTTACCGAGAATGTCGAAATGGAAAGCAATGTTAGAAAAAGTGTCGGCAGAGGGCTTAAAACGCACAGAGGTTCCGGTTTCTCGGGTTTCGCCGACCACCGCTAAAGGCGCGTCGGGCACACCGTGCCGGTAGATCTGCTCATAAAGCTTGCCCTGGCGGCGAATATTCAGCTGTAAATGCTCCGACAGCGCGTTAACGACCGACACCCCCACACCGTGCAGGCCGCCTGACACCTTATACGTGTTGTCATCGAATTTACCGCCCGCGTGCAGCACGGTCATGATGACTTCTGCTGCAGAAACGCCCTCTTCATGGACTTCTGTGGGGATTCCGCGACCATCGTCGCCCACGGAGACCGACTCATCAGGGTGGATGACCACATCAATTTGGCTACAATGGCCGGCGAGGGCTTCATCGATAGAGTTGTCGACAAGCTCAAACACCATATGGTGCAAGCCGGTGCCGTCATCGGTATCGCCAATATACATACCCGGGCGCTTGCGCACCGCATCAAGACCTTTCAGTACCTTAATGCTAGAAGAGTCGTACTCACCTGAGTGTGTCGGTGTGGTGCCAGTTTCTTCGGTCATACCTATCCTCTATACGACGGCAACTGAGGCCTTCGTGATTATGCTCATACTGGCAAGGCCTGCACCTTGCCTTGTTCCACGTGGAACATTTTCAAATCTGTATCTGGCCAATACTGCGCCAGCGCATGTTGATCTACCGCGGTGAGCAGCGTTTGTGCGCCACCCGCCTGCAATGCGTCGCAAACTCGTCGCAAATGCCGCGCGTCGAGCTCCGCCGCCAGGTCGTCCACCAAAAACACGGGGCGGCCCCGGCCTGCTTGCGCCAACAGCTGACCCTGGGCCAACTTCAACGCCGCGACGGTCAGCTTTAGCTGCCCGCGAGACATAACCTCCGCCGCCGGCCGCCCGCCACAACTCACTCTCAAGTCAGCGCGATGCGGGCCGACATGTGTAAAACCTTGCGTTTGATCAGACAGTAAACTTTTCTCGAGCGCCTCGCGGAGCCCCATAGTTTTGTCCCAACCGCCACGCAACCGAATCGACACATCGGCGATATCATCAGACAACAACGCCGCCACCTCATTAAACCGCGACGACAACAGCGCCAAGGTTCGCTCGCGCGCTTGGGTTATCAACTCCCCAGCAACAACAACCTCATCTAACCAAGGATCAAGCGCGCCTAGTGTACCATGACGGAGCCCGGCATTTCGCTGCTTGAGTGCACGCTGATACCGACGCCAATATTCCAAAAATGACTGTTCCACGTGGAACACTGACTGGTCGAGGAAACGCCGACGCGCTTCTGGCTGGCCAGTAATCAGACCCAGACTATCGGCGTCAATAAGAACCAAAGGCAACAACGCCGCCAAGTCTGAAAGCGACTCCGCGGCGTCGCCGTTAACCCGAGCTCTCGCAGAACCGTCTCGATTCCGCTCTATCCCCATGACGATCTCTCTAGCGGCGCCACGAACCCGCCCATTAACGACGCATGTATCGGCATCATAGTGAATGAGTGAGCGGGCTGTTTGTGTGCGAAAGGATCGGCCCACACTCAATAAGTGCACGGCTTCTAAAATGCTGGTTTTACCGCTGCCGTTATCCCCGAAGAACAAATTGCCACCAGGGGATAACTCGAGCACGGGTAGAACAAGGTTTCTAACGCCAGTAATTGTGAGTCGCGTTATCAATGGCTATGCAGCTCTTTTAACGACAAGGTCAGTGGGCGCAGTAATAATTAGGACGCCGGCCTCAAGCGAGGCGCCCGGCGGCAGGCAAACAACTGAAAACCCTAGGTTTCACAGCCGCATTGGCATCACGACATAGAGTGAGTCGCCAGCCTCAGCCTCCTCTACCAGCGCACTGCTCGCCGCGTCTGCCAGCGAAAAACGCACCTTTTCACCATTGAGCACAGACAGCACATCCAGCAAGTAACTGACATTAAAGCCTACCTCTAACGGGTCCCCTGCGTACTCGACAGTAACCAGCTCTTCGGCCTGCTCCTGCTCCGGGTTGTTGGCGGTAATCTCCAGAGCATCAGGTGATAACTTTAAACGCACACCGCGGTATTTCTCATTCGACAAAATCGCGGTCCGCGTAAATGCTTGTTTGAGCGCCAAACGGTCACCCACAACCGATTTGTCGGGGGATTTAGGTAGCACGCGCTCATATTCTGGGAATTTACCGTCTACCAGTTTGGAGGTGAACGTAAATTGCCGGTTCGCCGCGCGAACATGATTGCTGCCAATAACCAAGTTAATGGGGTCGTCACCTTCCAACAGGCGTGACAGCTCCAATACACCCTTGCGTGGAATAATCACCATCGCGTCAGGCACTGACACAGTCTCCGCTGCGGTGCACAACGCCAGGCGATGCCCGTCTGTTGCAACCATACGAAGCCGCCCGGCTTTGATTTCGAGCAACATACCATTGAGGTAGTAACGAACATCCTGTTGCGCCATGGCAAAGGCTGTCCGTTCAATCAACCGTTTGATGCTCGACTGGGGCAAATCCAAAGCCACTTCACCGACAGCACCTTCCACCGAAGGAAATTCTGTGGCCGGTAAGGTCGACAACGTGAATCGGCTGCGACCCGCTTTAACCGTGGCTTTACCGGCATCCACACTAAATTCTATTTCAGAACCATCAGGCAATGATTTACAAATATCGACCAGCTTTCTGGCAGGCACCGTGATATCGCCATCGACACCGGGGGCGGCGAGTTCAACACGGCCCACCAACTCGACCTCGAGGTCGGTACCGGTCAGTGCGAGTTGATTGCCTTCAAGGCTCAACAACACATTAGAAAGAATCGGTAGGGTCTGTCGTCGTTCAACAACACCGGCCACCAAGTTGAGTGGCTTAAGCAGTGCATCGCGGGCAATGGTGAATTTCATTTAACGTGTCGCTCCAAGCAATTCGTCTCAATTTACCGGCTCAAGAACAACCCTGTTAAGTTGTCAACGAACGCAGCAGATTCTTAAAATCTTCGCGAATATCTGAACTTGTTTCGCGCAGTTCTTTAATCTTACGACATGCGTGCAGCACTGTCGTGTGGTCTCTGCCGCCAAATGCATCGCCGATCTCGGGCAGACTGTGATTTGTCAGTTCTTTAGCCAACGCCATGGCGACTTGACGCGGCCTTGCCACCGAGCGACTGCGGCGCCGAGACAACAGATCCGCCACCTTAATTTTGTAGTATTCAGCCACCGTGCGCTTTATGTTTTCAAGGCCTATTTGTCGATCTTGCAGCGCTAATAAATCCTTGAGGCTTTCTTTTATTAGCTCAATATCTATTGGCCTGCCCGTGAAGTTGGCACTCGCAATAACCCGCTTAAGCGCACCTTCCAACTCGCGCACGTTGGACCGGATTCGCTGCGCGATAAAAAATGATGCCTCATGGGAAATATCAATATTCGACTCACTGGCCTTTTTCATCAAAATGGCGACGCGAGTCTCAAGCTCTGGCGGCTCCACAGCGACGGTCAGCCCCCAGCCGAAACGACTCTTCAACCGCTCCTCTAGACCATCAATCTCTTTTGGGTAACGATCGCAGGTCAAAATCATCTGCTGGCCGCCCTCTAGCAGGGCGTTGAAGGTATGAAAAAACTCTTCCTGTGAGCGATCTTTGTTGGCGAAGAACTGAATATCATCGATTAAAAGCGCATCAACTGAACGGTAGTAGCGCTTAAAATCGGTGATCGCGTTCAATTGAAGCGCTTTTACCATATCCGCTACAAAGCGCTCTGAATGCAAATAGACGATCTTCGCATCCGGCTTTTTTGCACGTAATGCATTGCCAACCGCGTGCATCAGGTGGGTCTTGCCCAGTCCAACACCGCCGTAAAGAAACAAAGGATTGTATGAATCACCTGGGTTTTCAGCCACCTGTTGTGCTGCCGCAAGGGCCAACTGGTTACTCTTACCCTCAACAAAGCTCGCAAAGGTGTAGCCCTTTACCAGGTTATGCTGGTGCCCTGCACCGACCGGCGACGGCCGATTTGCGGAGGATGTGCTGACCGGTGCGCCTTGCAGTAACGCGTCATCTGCTGTGTTTTGTACTGCGGTGACAGGCGACCGACTCATACCCGCCGGTCGTTCGCCAGCCTCAGCGGCATCACGACCTGCCTGGGACGGCACGACCGCATTGCCGACAACAATCGACAATTGCGCAAAACCGGGGGTCGATGCCTCGACTAAAAATTCATTGATCAACCCGGCATACTTGTCGTCGACAAAGTCTCTGATAAATCGATTCGGCGCCTGCAAGACCAAACCCGCATCGTCCGCCGCTATTTTTAGCGGCCGAATCCAGGTATTGAACTGCTGCAAGGGCAACTCGCCCTGCAATCGATTTAAACAATAGTTCCAAGCTTCTGTCGCGGCTTGTTGATCAGACACATTTTCTCCGTGAGCGCAGCTGAGCCAAGATTCGCATCAACATCAATTGCTCAATCATTAATTTGTTATTAGTCGTGCAATTTACCGGGCCTAGACACTGCGCTCGCACTGACAACCCTGCCAACAGTGCCGCAATATTATCCACCAGGGCTTTAAACCTGTACGCCGTCTAGCGCCTGTAAATCTAGGAAGCCCATAGTTATCCACAATTTATTTCACAGCGCAACTAAATTTTAGTTTATAAAAATCAACAGCTTGTCGATATAACCCACTAAAACCAGCCATTTCCACGAAAACGCTAGAGACAACACGAAGCTGTTGAAAACCTGTTATCAACTTATGGACAGCGTGTTAACCATCCATGCCAACGTAACCCTAGGCCGCATTATTAGTCGCTAATGAAGGACCTCAAACGTAAGTGATGGCCAACCAGCCGTTACATCAAGTCACGCGCCACGTACCGACACTTTGCCAACCCACGACCACTGAAATACCCCACCTGCGCCGCCAAGCGCGCGCAACCCGCCCCGCCCGCCCTGTCGACAGGGTGTGTAATTTTTAGTCAACGGACCAAAGAACGGCCTTGATTAATAATTTTGTAATCCCTATACTCCGCGCCCCTTAAATCATCAATTCAAGGTTTCAGTGACATGAAGCGTACTTTCCAGCCCAGCGTCTTAAAGCGCAAACGCACTCACGGTTTCCGTGCCCGTATGGCCACCAAAAACGGTCGTCAAGTCCTCGCTCGTCGTCGTGCACGCGGCCGTAAAAGACTGACCGTATAAACTGACACGAATTTTGCCGGAATCACGCCGGCACCTCTGACGGTCGCCCATGGCCTGCCAGTCATTCTCCCGTGAGTCTAAGCTCGTTGAGGCATCACAATTCAAGCGCGTCTTCGATGAAAACGAACGGCGCGCGTCATGTCAGTTCGCACTCATCCTCAGCCTTCCCAATGACCAAGCGAACTCTCGTTTAGGCTTGGTCGTTGCAAAAAAACACGTCAAACAGGCCAACCAACGCAATAGAATCAAGCGCTTGGTACGGGAGCACTTCAGGCAACATCCGCTCAATCAAAACCGTGACTTAGTGTTTCTAGCCCGAAAAGGCATTGCTAATCTTGATAATCAACAAATACGCAGTCATTTAACCGACCTCTGGCGTAAGCTAAATCGATGACACGTTTAACTGCCTTCATCAAGCAACTGCCTACCCGCTGCGTCATCGCAGTCATCGACTTTTACCGTTACTTTTTAAGCCCCTTACTTGGAAAAAGCTGTCGGTTTCATCCGACTTGTTCCGCCTACGGTAGGCAGGCAATTCTGCACTTTGGCGTAATAAAAGGCAGTTGGATGACGATAAAACGCCTCGGCCGCTGTCATCCTTGGCACGAGGGCGGTTATGATCCTGTTCCCGAGCGCCATGACTAGTACTGGCGCATCCACACATACCACAAAAGTTGCCGTTACAAGTCTATGGATATTAAGCGCTACCTATTAATCGCCGCCAGCGCGGTGCTGGTTGTCATGCTCCTCAGCGAGTGGACTGCATTCAAAACCGAGCGCGCCACGGATATACCCCGTGAACGCATTGCGGATGTCGACCTTAAAGCACTTTCGTTAGGCGAGCAGGCCACCAATACCAGCGTGAGTGGTCTTCCCGCGGCCGATGTCGCGCTCGGCGAGGACATCCCAAACGTTAATCTAGTCGCCAATGACAGTGCGGTGATTGTTGAGGACACACACCATAATCACGTTCGGGTTCTCACCGACACACTCGACGTCGTTATCGACCTTGATGGTGGCGACATCGTTGAGTTAGCGCTGCGTAAATTTCCAGACGCCATCGATGCTCCCGACATTCCATTTATGTTGCTTGAGCAAAATACAACGCGGACCTATATCGCACAAAGCGGCTTAGTCGGGCCAAATGGTATCGACAATGGCGCCAGGGCGCGCTATCAGGCTTCAGCGCAAGAGTATCAGCAGAAACCCGGCGAACCCTTGCAGGTCGATTTGCAATGGATTGGTGATGGCAGCGGCGTTCGCGTCAGCAAGCAGTTCACCTTTTCGCCCGATAGCTATATCGTCGACATCAACTATCAAGTGCGCAATAACAGCCAAAAAACTTGGCAAGCTGTGCCCTTCGCGCAACTTAAACGCGACAACAGCGCAGCGCCCAACGCAGATAACAGTGGCTTTGGCTTACAACCTTTCCTCGGTGCAGCGCTCACCCAGCCGGACGAAAGGTTTACCAAGTTTACTTTCGCCGACATCGCTGATGAGCCCTTCAAAAAGACACTACCCGGTGGCTGGATAGCCATGATGCAGCACTACTTTGTGAGTGCATGGATTCCCAACCCGGACCAAAGCCATAATTATTCGACGCGCCATACCAGCAGTGGATTTAACATCGTCGGCTTTACCAGCCCTGCGGTTACCGTCAATCCCGGTGAGTCCGCGCGCTTTGGCGCAAAGATCTACGCAGGACCCAAAGATCAGTATTCACTGGCAGAAATATCTCCGCACCTCGACTTAACCGTGGATTACGGATGGCTCTGGTGGATAGCACAACCATTGTTTTGGCTGCTCACTCAAATTCAATCTGTCGTCCAAAACTGGGGCGTTGCCATTATTTTGCTCACCGTTCTGGTCAAAGGCGCCTTCTTCCGTTTATCGGCTGCCAGCTATCGTTCAATGGCAAAAATGCGCAAAGTTCAGCCCAAGATGCAGAACATCCGCGAGCAGTACGGCGACGACAAACAGAAACAGTCGCAAGCGATGATGGAGCTCTACAAGAAAGAAAAAATCAACCCAATGGGAGGCTGCTTACCCATTTTGATTCAAATGCCGGTGTTCATTTCACTGTACTGGGTATTGATGGAATCCGTCGAGCTGCGCCAAGCACCCTTTGCGCTTTGGATTAACGACTTATCCGTCATGGACCCCTACTTTGTATTGCCGCTCATGATGGGTGCCAGCATGTTCTTCATGCAAAAGCTCAACCCGCCACCACCCGATCCAATGCAAGCCAAAATCATGCAATGGCTACCTGTAATGTTTACCTTCTTCTTCTTATGGTTCCCAGCAGGCCTCGTCCTGTACTGGGTCTGTAACAACCTCTTGTCAATGACACAACAGTGGGTCATCACGCGTCGTATAGAAGCAGAGGGAAATTAACAGCCCTTATTCGCGGGTCAAAAACCGGTAAACCACCGTTATGACCCGCGCATTCTTTAGCGGCCCAATACACATCGAAGCCTGTATAAGTGAGCCGGCATGAAACAATCACTTGATATCGACACGATTGCAGCCGTAGCCACCGCACCAGGGCGCGGCGGTATCGGTATTGTTAGACTGTCAGGACCCAGCGCACGAGAAATCGCTGAAACCATCAGCCATCGAACGCTAGAACCACGATTGGCCACTTTCGCCCATTTCAAGGCGGACGATAAGGCTATTATCGATAGCGGCATTGTGCTGTTCTTTCCGTCGCCGGCTTCGTTTACCGGTGAAGACGTTGTCGAACTACAGGGCCATGGCGGCCCCATCGTATTAAACGCAGTTCTCAATCGCTGTCTGGCGCTAGGTGCACGGCAAGCACGGCCCGGCGAATTTTCTGAGCGGGCATTTTTAAACGACAAACTTGATCTTGTGCAGGCTGAAGCGATTGCCGACCTGATTGATGCGCAAACACAAACAGCGGCTCGACAAGCCCAGGCGAGTCTTCAAGGTGAATTCTCCACCGCAATAAACACTTTAAGCCAAGGTTTGTTAGCGCTGCGCATTTATGTAGAAGCCGCCATAGACTTCCCCGAAGAGGAAATTGATTTTCTCGCAGAAGGTAAAGTCACTAAGCAATTAACAGACCTCTGTCACGAAACACGAACCCTCTATGAAAACGCCCATCACGGCGCAATCATTCGCAGTGGCGCGACGGTTGTTCTTGCCGGTAAACCCAATGCAGGTAAAAGTAGCCTCATCAATCGTATGGCTGGCAATGCCATTGCAATTGTCACCGACATACCCGGCACCACGCGGGATATTGTTCGCGAGCACGTAGAAATCGGCGGCGTTGCCTTGCGACTCACCGACACAGCAGGACTGCGCGTTACTGAGGACACCATTGAGGCAGAAGGCGTGCGCAGAGCGCATCAGGCTATTGCCAACGCCGACCTCACCTTGCACATCATCGACGATAACGATAATGCGCCTGGTAGCCCTATTGAAACATCAAGCCTAGTTATCCATGTCTACAATAAAATCGACATCAGCGGGCGCCCACCGGGATTGGTGCACGACACACAACAGCCCTCGGTCGCGATTTCAACCAAGACCGACGCGGGTTACGCTGATTTCGAAAAATTGCTGCTCGCTACCCTAGGCATACACGGCAGCGATGAAACCCAGTTCAGCGCCCGAGAGCGCCATCTTGTTGCCTTGAACAACGCCTTGGCAACGCTGACTACTGCACTGCGCCAATTCGAGGCCAGCGGTGCAGGTGAACTCCTCGCTGAAGACTTACGGTTAGCCAACGAGCAGCTCGGAGAGATCACCGGAAAAGTGACCACTGAACAACTCTTGGGTGAAATATTCAGCAGTTTTTGCATCGGCAAATAAATATTGCTATCCATTTTTTACACGATGACCCTTAGCTTACCCCCAACTTATCCTCAGGCAGTGCACCAAACTATCCAACAAAAGCGGCAAAACGTGTCCAGCCAAACGAGAAAGTCACCAAAGCAACACCACTCAAGCGCCCTGTGGGTAACCGTGATGATAAGTCCTGTAATGGCAGTCTACCCCACTGTGAACGAATTTCATCTCGCCAATGGGTGTCAGTTACCCACAATTGATACCGTCTAGAAGCAGCGCAATCAGACAGCTAAAACAACGCTTTATACAGTTTGTAACTCTCTGTTTTTATTGAAAAATAACAAATAATCAACAGATAACTTGGCCCACAATAGTAACTATATCTATATCACCTACTCTCTCAAGAAAGATAAATATCAATAAACAGTTAGGGCTTTGTTTGTTTCCTTGATCGAACAAGTGCGCAGCTACACTCGCGCACACGATCCGGTACAAGTACGGTTCCACACGGGCGGCCACCGCCTTATACTGCTGGTAGAGTGCCTACCGGTATTGGCGTCCGCCGATTTTTAACCCTGTATAACCGAGAGTGTCGACAACCTTGCTGCAAACAACAGAACACTATGACGTCATTGTGATCGGCGGCGGTCACGCTGGTACCGAGGCTGCTTTGGCATCGGCCCGTTCAGGCGCACGCACACTGTTGTTAACGCATTCCATTGATACCCTGGGACAAATGTCCTGCAACCCTGCGATAGGCGGTATTGGCAAAAGCCATCTGGTGCGGGAAGTCGACGCCCTTGGCGGGGCTATGGCATTGGCAACGGACCAGGCAGGTATCCAGTTTCGTGTTTTGAATGCCCGGAAAGGGCCGGCTGTGAGAGCCACTCGCGCACAAGCTGATCGGGTGTTATACCGTAACGCGATTCGCCAAATTTTATTGAACCAACCCAATCTTTACATTTTTCAGGATGCCGTCGAGGACTTAGAGCTCGATGGCGATCGCGTGTCGGCTGCCGTAACGCGCACCGGTCTGCGCTTTGCCGCGCGCGCTATCGTGTTGACGGCGGGTACGTTTTTGCGTGGCAAGATTCACGTCGGGCTCGAGAATTCTGAAGGCGGCCGCATGGGCGACCAAGCCGCCGTTGGTTTGGCTGACCGTCTTCGAGAATTGTGTCCCCGTACCGGCCGACTGAAGACGGGTACCCCACCACGAATCGACGCGCGGACAGTCGACTTCGCGCTGATGGAAGAACAATGGGGGGACGAACCGCGACCGGTTATGTCGCTGTTTGGTGACTCGAGTAGCCATCCAGAGCAGCGTTGCTGCTGGATAACGCATACGAATACTAAAACCCACGACATCATTCGTGCGAGCCTCGACCGCTCGCCGTTGTTTAGCGGTGTTATCGAAGGTACTGGGCCCAGATACTGTCCAAGTATTGAGGATAAAATTCATCGATTTGCGGACAAAAACTCGCATCAGATTTTTATTGAGCCCGAGGGGCTTACCACCACCGAACTTTATCCTAACGGTATTTCAACTAGCTTGCCCTTCGATGTTCAAGTCGCGCTAGTACACTCGATTGCCGGGCTTGAGCAGGCTCACATCATTCGGCCCGGCTACGCAATCGAGTACGATTATTTTGATCCACGGGATCTCAAGCACTCACTGGAAACCAAAGCTATCGCAGGCTTGTTTTTTGCCGGCCAAATTAACGGTACGACCGGTTACGAGGAAGCTGCAGCACAGGGTCTGTTAGCCGGCATCAACGCCGCCCGCCATACACGTGAGCAAGCCGCCTGGGAGCCGCGCCGCGATGAAGCGTATATCGGTGTGTTGGTTGATGACCTAGTGACGCACGGGACCCAAGAGCCCTATCGAATGTTTACTTCTCGCGCCGAATACCGCCTGTTACTGCGTGAGGATAACGCCGACCTACGCCTCACCGAAACTGGCCGCCAGCTAGCGTTGGTCGGCGATGTCCAATGGCAGCGCTTCGATGCCCGTCGCAGCAGTATAAACGCCGAGCAACAACGCCTGGAAACCACCTATGTTCAACCGGGGAGTGATGCCGCTAAGCGCTTGCTCGCCAAAATTGACAAGCCTCTAACGCGTGAGTATTCATTGGCGGATTTGTTGCGTCGACCCGAGCTGATTTACGAGGACATTGCCGACTTAGAGGGCACACCCCTCATCGATGACCCACAGGCTGTTATTCAGATCGCAACCCAGATTAAGTATGCCGGCTATATTGATCGTCAACAGGGCGAGATTGAGCGCATGCATCGTCTCGAGGAAACCGCCATCCCAGAAGATATCGACTATGCCGCAGTGCATGGCTTGTCTAATGAGATCCGGCAAAAACTCGTTGCAAACCGTCCTGCGACGATCGCGCGAGCGGGCCGTATATCCGGCGTAACCCCCGCTGCTTTGTCGCTGCTACTTGTCCACTTAAAAAAGTCGACTCGCGCTGCGCCGATGCCCGATGTGTCTCATGGCTGAGGCATTACGTCGCGAACTCTTACAGGGTATTGCGGCCCTTGATACGCGTGGCCAGCTGCTCTCCTTAGACGCCAGTAAAGTCGATCAACTGATTGCTTACATCGCCTTACTAGATCGTTGGAACAAAGCGTACAATCTGACGGCGGTGAGAAATCCCGCTGCGATGGTAATCCGTCATTTGTTAGACTCCCTTGCCATTGCACCTTATGTGTCGGGCGAAAGAATTATCGATGTTGGCACTGGCCCGGGATTACCCGGCATACCGCTAGCGATCACCTTTCCGGACCGCCATTTTTCGTTGTTGGATAGCAATGGCAAGAAGACGCGTTTTTTGTTTCAGGCCAAGACGCAGCTCGGCCTAAAGAATGTCGCAATTATTGAAGATCGGGTTGAGTCCTACCATCCCGAGCCTTTATTTGATGCGGTAGTAACGCGCGCTTTTGCCGACCTGAGTCTAACAGCGCGCTTGTGCCGCCACCTGTTGGTTGACCATGGCAAAATCTACGCGATGAAAGCACAGGAGGCCGATGATTCGGCGTCAATATGGGATCCTGGGATGCGTTTACTCGACCGGTATAATATCGATGTACCCGGGTTAGATGAGCCTCGCACCTTGGTTGTGCTCGAGCGAACTGAGGCAGAGAGTAAAATATGAAAATCGTCGCGATTGCCAACCAAAAAGGTGGCGTGGGTAAAACTACGACCAGTGTAAATTTAGCGGCCTCACTCGCCGCCATGAACCGACGCGTTTTGTTGGTTGATCTCGATCCGCAAGGGAACGCCACCATGTCTTCTGGCGTGGATAAACATACCGCGGAACTGACCACTTACGATTTACTGGTGTCGGGCGACGCTATTGATCGCATTGCTGTGCCTGCCGGCGATGCAGGCTTTCATGTGGTGCCTGCCAACGGTGATTTGACCGCTGCAGAGGTTGAGCTCATTGGCATTGAAGGCAAAGAGCGACGTTTAAAAGCTGCCTTGGAAAAAGTCGATGCGCATTACGATTTTGTGCTGATCGACTGCCCTCCCTCATTGAATATGCTGACGGTGAATGCGCTTGTTGCTGCGCACTCGGTGTTGGTGACAATGCAGTGTGAATATTTTGCGCTTGAGGGCTTATCGGCGCTGTTGAATACGATCCGTCAAGTCGCTGAAACGGTCAATGAGCGACTCGAAATCGAAGGGATCTTACGCACCATGTATGATCCGCGGAATGCGCTGACTAACGAAGTCTCATCTCAGTTGCACCAACATTTTGGCGATTTGGTTTACCGCACCGTGATTCCACGTAATATTCGGTTAGCGGAAGCGCCGAGCTACGGTGTTCCTGTCATGATGCACGATCGCTATTCCCGAGGTTCTCGGGCTTATATGGCTTTGGCCGGTGAGTTTGCTAAACGTCAACCCAGCAGTGAAGGCTAACAGGAGTCGACCCAGTGGTAGGTAAACAAAGAAAATTGGGTCGTGGACTAGATGCTCTGCTCGGCGCAGCTGCTCGTCCTACTCAGGTTGCTATCGACGAAGACGATCGAGGCACCATTCCAGCCGACGATGCCTCACTGCCCAGTGGCGAGCATTTACGGCGCATACCCCTAGAATATTTACAGCGCGGCAAATACCAGCCCCGCCGCGACTTTGATCAAGCGGCACTTGAAGAGCTCGCGGAAAGCATTCGCGCTCAGGGTGTCATGCAGCCGATTGTTGTACGACCCATTGACGAAAAGCGTTTTGAAATCATTGCCGGTGAGCGTCGTTGGCGCGCCAGCCAACTTGCTGGCGTCGACAAAATACCCGCCGTTGTTCGCGAAGTCAGTGATGAAGCCGCCATTGCCATGGCCCTGATAGAGAACATTCAACGCGAGAATTTGAATGCGATTGAAGAAGCTACGGCGCTGAAACGGCTGCAGTCTGAGTTTGAATTAAGCCAACAACAGGTCGCTCAAGCGGTTGGGAAATCGCGCCCCGTTATTGCTAATTTGCTGCGATTGCTCTCCTTAGAGCTCGATGTACAGACCATGATTGAGCACGGCCAGCTCGATACGGGTCACGGAAAAGTGCTCTTGGCGCTCGAGGGTGCAGAGCAGCTTCGCGCTGCAAAACAAGTGGTCAACGGTCGTTTGTCTGTTCGACAAACCGAGGCCTTGGTAAAAGGCTTACTAGCCGACCCCAATCAAAACGCGACAAAAATTGATCCTGATATCAAACGCCTTGAACAAGACCTGTCGGCCCGCTTAGGTGCCAGCGTTGCAATTAACCACAGCGGCAGCGGCAAAGGTAAGTTAGTGGTAACTTACACCAACCTAGATGAGCTAGATGGTATATTAAGTCGCATAAAGTGACGAAAAACTGAGTTGAAGCGCGCCGTTAATTCGCCTACACTCGCGCCCGCTCAGCCCAAGGAGGCTCTGTGTGGATGGCGCCGGCAAGATAACGCCGCCCAGTCCCTATGCGAAACCGAGAAAAATCCTGTTGTTGGCGTTAGCCGTTGGATTGACTGCCAGTATCATCGTTGCAGGGTTGCTCGCGCTGGGAATGGGTGTTGAGTTAGGTCGAGATTACGTTGTCGGCGCATTAATCGCCTTATTGCCACAGCTGTGGTTTGTGCACCGCTCGACGGGTGCGACAGCAGGACAAGCCGCCGCGGTCATTGCGTTGGCTAAATATGGATTGAGTGCGACAGGTTTTGCGCTGTGGTTTGCAGCGGTACCTGGCGCCAATTTGGTAGCAACCCTAGTTGGTACGGCCACGGCAATTATTGTCTTGGTCAGTGCTATTAAGCAGTTGGAATGCCGACTGAACGACTTTTAAACGTTGGGACGACAGACAACATGGCAAGCGGAAGCGAGCAAACAGTATCAGGCTACATTGTTCACCATCTGACCAACTTGACCTATGGCAAGTTGCCGGCGGGTTTTGAGCGTGGTCATGGCGATATCGTCGGCCCACAAGGCGAGTGGACACTTGCGCACGGTGCAGACGAAGCGGCGGCTATGGGTTTTAATGCCATCCATGTCGACTCGATGTTTTGGTCGCTCAGCTTGGGGCTTATTTTTTGTTGGTTGTTCCGCAAAGTCGCCAAGCAAGCGAGCGCCGAGACACCTTCAGGCCTAGTCAACTTTATTGAGATGGTTGTCGAGTTTGTTGACGGCACGGTTAGGGATACTTTCCACGGCCGCAACCCAGTTATTGCGCCTTTGGCACTGACCATTTTTGTTTGGGTCTTTTTGATGAATTTCATGGACCTCGTGCCGGTGGACGTCATTCCCTCTGCCCTCGCGCTGCTAGGTGTGCCGTATCAAAAGGTCGTGCCATCGACCGACCCAAATATCACTATGGGTCTGGCAATTGGTGTGTTTGTTCTGATGGTTTATTACTCCATCAAAGTAAAAGGGTTTGGTTTTGTGCGTGAGCTAACGCTTGTGCCTTTTAATCACCCCGCGTTCATACCACTGAACTTTACCATCGAGTTTGTAGGCTTTTTGGCTAAGCCTTTCTCTCTCGGATTGCGACTATTTGGCAATATGTATGCCGGTGAAATGGTGTTTATCCTTATCGCTGTCGTATTTGGTGCTGGCGTTATGTGGATGTTACCGGCTGCGTTGTTGCAGATCGGTTGGGCTATCTTCCACATTCTCGTTATTACATTACAGGCGTTCATCTTCATGGTACTGACTATTGTGTACCTGAGCATGGCACACGAAGATCACTAAACCCTTCCGTTAAGAAGACGGAAAACACAACCCTCCAAGGAGAGCAATATGGAACTGGTATACATTGCAGCAGCCATCATGACCGGCCTAGGCGGTCTCGGTGCGGCCATCGGCGTAGGCATGCTCGGCGGCAAGTTGCTCGAGTCGTCAGCGCGTCAGCCTGAACTCGGCCCCAAGCTGCAGGTGTCATTCTTCCTCGCTGCAGGTCTGGTCGATGCGATTCCGATTATCGGTGTCGGTATCTCTATGTACCTGATCTTCGTTGTCGCAGGCTGATCACCGGACCTTTGCGGTCTTTAACCCAGCCAATAGACACCGGAGTTAGACGTGAACATTAACCTGACACTCATCGGCCAGCTGATTGCCTTCGCCGGATTCGTGCTGTTTTGCATGCGTTATGTTTGGCCGCCCATCACGGCAGCCATGGCGGAACGCGCGCAGAAGATCAACGATGGCCTGGCCGCTGCTGATCGAGCTAGCCATGATCTGGAAATCGCCAAGAAGCAGGCGGTTGCGCACATGATAGAAGCCAAGCGCGATGCTGCTGGTATTGTTGAATCAGCCAACAAGCGCGCAGCGCAGTTGATTGACGAAGCAAAAACAGCCGCTAACGCTGAAGCAGAGCGAATCAAAGTCGCTGCGGTGGCGGAGATCGAGCAGGAGCGTGCCCGTGCGCAAGAACACTTGATGACTCAAGTGAGTGCGCTCGCGATAGCCGGTGCTGAGAAAATTCTTGGCGCTGAAATCGATGCGGCTAAGCACGCTGAGCTTCTCACCAGCTTAACGGCGGAGCAGTAATCGGATGATCGAGCCAATTACATTGGCCCGGCCATACGCCCGCGCAGCGTTTAGCTATGCCCAACAACAGGGTCAGCTCGACGCATGGTTAGCGGCGCTCACAGTGCTCGGCCAGATTACCGGTGATGCACGCGTCGCCAACCTGCTGCGCGATCCGTCGCGTACGGGCACTGAACGCGCGCAAACCTTAATAGATGTAGCCGCAGACGCGCTGCCAGATGGCACGGCAAACTTCCTTCAGTTACTCGCTGAAAATGGACGCTTGCTTTTGTTATCGGAAATCGCCGCGCTGTTTGCAGAGCTCAAAGCCAATGTTGAAGCGACGGTCAACGTCGAAGTGACGTCGGCCTTTGCGCTTTCTGACGACGACAAGCAACGGCTTGCGGATACGATGGCTAAGCGATTAGCGCGCACCGTAAGCATTACAACTCATACCGACCCTGCGCTTGTTGGCGGGGCAGTAATTCGTGCCGGCGATCTTGTGATTGACGGCTCAGTTCGCGGCCGGCTGACTAAGCTCGCCAGCGCACTGGCACCCTGACAGAGGAATAGGTCATGCAGCAACTGAACCCTTCGGAAATCAGCGATATCATCAAGGAGCGCATTGAGCAGCTTGATGTGTCTTCGCAGGCAACCAACGAAGGCACAGTCGTATCGGTCACCGACGGTATTATCCGTATTCATGGACTCAATGAAGTTCAGTACGGTGAAATGATCGAGTTTGAAGGCGGCGTATTTGGCCTCGCCTTGAACCTTGAGCGCGATTCGGTGGGTGCCGTCGTACTCGGCGATTACAAGCAGCTGGCAGAAGGCCAGAGCTGTCGTTGCACCGGACGCATTTTGGAAGTACCGGTTGGCCCCGAGCTCCAGGGTCGCGTTGTTGACGCTTTGGGTACGCCCATCGACGGCAAAGGTGCGATTGACGCCAAAATGACCGACGCGATCGAGAAAATCGCCCCCGGTGTTATCGCCCGTCAATCTGTTGATCAGCCTGTACAAATCGGCTTGAAAGCCATCGACGCCATGGTGCCGATCGGTCGTGGCCAGCGCGAGCTGATCATCGGCGATCGCCAGGTTGGTAAGACAGCGATTGCGGTCGATGCGATTATCAACCAGAAAGGCACGGGCATTAAGTGTATTTACGTGGCGATTGGCCAGAAGGCTTCTTCAGTTGCTGCGGTTGTGCGTAAACTCGAAGAGCACGGCGCAATGGACCACACCATTATTGTCGCGGCGAACGCTTCGGATCCTGCTGCAATGCAGTTTCTTGCGCCTTTTGCCGGCTGCACGATGGGTGAGTACTACCGCGATCGCGGCGAAGATGCGCTGATTATTTATGATGATCTGTCGAAGCAAGCGGTTGCTTATCGCCAAATCTCTTTGTTGCTGCGCCGTCCGCCAGGCCGCGAAGCCTACCCCGGTGACGTGTTCTATCTGCACTCGCGTCTCTTGGAGCGCGCCGCACGCGTCAACGCCGACTACGTTGAGAAGTTCACCAACGGCGAAGTCAAAGGCAAAACCGGTTCACTGACAGCGCTACCTGTGATTGAAACCCAAGCGGGTGACGTGTCAGCGTTCGTACCGACCAACGTAATTTCGATTACCGACGGCCAGATCTTCTTGGAAGCCGACATGTTTAACGCCGGTATTCGTCCTGCGATGAACGCAGGTATTTCGGTATCGCGTGTTGGTGGTGCTGCACAGACCAAAATCATGAAGAAGCTGTCGGGCGGTATTCGTACGGCCCTTGCCCAGTATCGTGAACTTGCGGCGTTCTCTCAGTTCGCGTCAGACCTCGACGATGCCACCAAGGCGCAGCTCGATCACGGCGCACGCGTGACCGAACTCATGAAGCAGAAGCAGTACGCACCACAGAGTGTTGCTGAAATGGGTTTGGTGCTTTACGCCGCGAACGAAGGCTACTTGAAAGATGTTGCTGTTGATAAAATTGGCGACTTCGAAGCAGCGCTGCTGTCTTACGTTCACGCTGAGCACGGCGCGTTGATGGCTGAGATCGCCGCCGATGGTGGTTGGAACGACGACCGTGAGGCGGCCTTCAAGTCGGCTCTCGATACCTTCAAGTCAACACAGACCTGGTAAGCAACGATGGCTGCTGGCAAGGAAATTCGTACCAAGATCTCGAGTATTAAAAGTACTCAGAAGATCACCAGTGCGATGGAAATGGTTGCTGCGAGCAAAATGCGCAAGGCTCAAGATCGAATGGAGCTTGGCCGCCCCTATGCTCGCCGTATTCGCTCAGTAATGGGCCATATCGCGAACGCGTCGCCGGAACATCGGCACGTATTCATGGAGCAGCGCGAGACCAAGCGGGTTGGTTACATTATTGTTTCCAGCGATCGTGGTTTGTGTGGTGGCTTGAACATTAACGTGTTTAAAGAAGCCTTGCGCTCCATGAAAGCCTGGTCTGACCAGTCGATCGATACTGAGATCTGCGCGGTGGGCGCCAAGGCGATCGGCTTTTTCAATAGCTACGGCGGCAACGTCACGTCGGTGATCCGCGATCTCGGCGAAGCACCTTCGGTGACGCAGTTGATTGGTGGTGTGAAAACCATGCTTGACGCTTACGAACAGGGCCATTTGGACCGTTTGTTTATCGTTAGCAACCAATTTGTGAATACGATGACGCAACAACCGGTCGTTGAGCAATTGCTACCGCTTGAAGCTGACGAGACCGATGCCGCTCACTACTGGGATTATATTTACGAGCCCGATGCCGAAACTTTGATCGAAGGCTTGTTGTTGCGTTACCTCGAGTCACAGGTGTATCAGGCTGTCGTTGAGAACGGTGCTTGCGAGCAGGCAGCGCGCATGATGGCGATGAAAAACGCGAGCGACAACGCCGGCGACATCATCGATGAGCTGCAGTTGGTATACAACAAGGCGCGGCAAGCGGCGATTACCCAAGAGCTGTCCGAGATTGTCGGCGGCGCTGCAGCAATTAGCTAATTTAATTTTTGACTAGCCACCGGCAGACCGGTGGCACAACGAATGAAACAGAGGACCCGAACATGAGTAGCGGAAAGGTCGTACAGGTTATTGGCGCGGTCATTGACGTGGAATTCCCACGCGATAGCGTCCCCAAGGTTTACGACGCGCTGAATATCAGTGACACGAACCTAACACTCGAAGTCCAGCAGCAGTTGGGCGATGGTGTTGTTCGTGCTATTGCTATGGGCTCTTCTGAAGGCGTCCGTCGCGGACTAGACGTCCAGAATACTGGCGCGCCCATTTCAGTACCTGTCGGTATTGAAACCCTCGGTCGAATTATGGATGTACTGGGCAATCCTATCGATGATTGTGGCGAAATTGGCGAGAAAGAGCGCGCTTCTATTCACCGCGCTGCGCCGGCTTACGAAGAACTCGCTGCTTCAGAAGAATTGCTCGAAACCGGCATCAAAGTTATCGACCTAGTGTGTCCTTTCGCCAAAGGCGGCAAGGTAGGCTTGTTCGGTGGTGCGGGTGTTGGTAAGACCGTCAACATGATGGAACTGATCAACAATATCGCGACTGAGCACTCTGGCCTTTCAGTGTTTGCCGGAGTAGGTGAGCGAACGCGTGAGGGTAACGACTTCTACTTTGAAATGCAGGAGTCGGGCGTCGTCGACGTTAAGACCCCAACCAATTCAAAAGTAGCGATGGTTTACGGCCAGATGAACGAGCCACCGGGAAACCGTTTGCGCGTTGCTTTGACTGGCCTGACTATGGCCGAGAAGTTCCGTGATGAAGGCCGCGATGTACTGCTGTTTGTCGACAACATTTACCGCTACACCCTCGCGGGAACCGAGGTGTCGGCACTGTTGGGTCGTATGCCATCGGCGGTAGGTTATCAGCCAACGCTGGCTGAAGAGATGGGTGTACTTCAAGAGCGCATCACATCGACTAAGACAGGTTCTATTACGTCGATCCAAGCGGTATACGTGCCGGCGGATGACTTGACTGACCCGTCGCCAGCGACAACCTTTGCGCACTTGGATTCAACGGTAGTATTGAGCCGTGATATCGCCGCTAAGGGTATCTACCCCGCCGTCGATCCACTCGATTCCACGTCGCGTCAGCTCGACCCACTGATTATTGGTTCTGAGCACTACGAAGTAGCGCGTGGCGTGCAAACGGTACTTCAGCGTTACAAAGAGCTGAAAGATATCATCGCCATTTTGGGTATGGACGAACTGTCTGAAGAAGACAAACTGACCGTATCCCGTGCGCGTAAGATCGAACGTTTCTTGTCTCAGCCGTTCCACGTTGCTGAGGTATTCACCGGCTCGCCAGGTATCTATGTTTCACTCAAAGACACCATTGCAGGCTTCAAGGGTATTATCGCTGGTGATTACGATCACCTCCCTGAGCAGGCGTTCTACATGGTAGGCAGTATCGAGCAAGCCGTGGAGAAAGCCGAGAAGCTCAAGTAAGCGACTCGGGAGTTTAATATGCCAATGACAATTCATTGCGATATCGTCAGCGCCGAGGCCCAGATTTATTCGGGCCTCGTTGAGATGCTGGTGGCTACCGGCGCGTCAGGTGAGCTGGGTATTTGTTACGGCCACGCGCCGCTACTGACCGGCTTGCTGCCCGGCCCGATCCGTATTATCGAGCAGAACGGTGACGAGCAGATTTACTACGCTTCCGGCGGTTTTCTCGAGGTTCAAGGGGGGGTTGTCACGATCCTCGCCGACACCGCGATTCGCGCCGACGACGTCGACGAAGCTGCTGCGGAAGAAGCCCGTCGCGCGGCGGAAGAAGCGCTGGCGAATCAAGGTAGCGAAATTGACTACGGCCGCGCGTCATCCCAATTGGCCGAGGCGGCTGCGCAGCTGGCAACCTTGCGCAAGCTCAAAAACCGAGCGGGTCGCGGCTAACCCCGTTGGTAAGCGAGTTATCAAACCACCTTCGGGTGGTTTTTTTATAGGCGGCTGATTTGCACGGCTAACCATACCGTCAGGTATGCTGACCGCTCATTGATTTTTTGCGCGGTTAACGAGGTTCTTAACTAGAGCTAGCGATTGCTTGGACATCTTAGATGTATGGTTCGATAGTGGTTTTTTGTCTCTAATTCGAGGTTCTGGGTTAATGTAGCCCTGTTGTGCTTGCATCTATAGCTAATCGTGGAATCATTCATTTTCGCTAGCGAACCCCTATCATTATGTTAGAAATAATCATCTTAGCCGCGGGTCGCGGTACACGAATGCGTTCTAATTTGCCCAAGGTGTTGCACCCACTTGCGGGTAGGCCACTGCTGCAGCACGTCGTTGATACTGCGGCTGCATTGAACCCCAAGCGCACACATGTGGTGATTGGTCATGGCGCGGATCAGGTCCGCGACGCTATTGCTGGCGACCTTGAGTTCCATATTCAAACTGAACAGTTGGGCACTGGTCATGCGGTTTTACAGGCGCTTCCCCACTGTGCGCCCGACAGCACGGTGCTGGTGTTGTTTGGTGATGTGCCACTGATGAATAAGACGACCTTGCAGCAACTTTTACCCGCTGCAGACCACGGCTTAGTGATGCTAGCGGCTGCGCTCGACGACCCGACCGGCTACGGCCGCGTGCTACGTGATACTGAAGGTGAGTTTCTCGGCGTTGTCGAGCAAAAAGACGCCTCGACCGCTGAGCTTGCGATACGAGAGGTCAACACAGGCGTTCTCGCTGGTTCGGCGTCGCTACTTGCGTCGTTGCTCTCCCGTGTGGGCAATGCCAACGCACAGGGCGAATACTATTTACCTGACGCGTTGGGTATGGCGGTGTCCGACGGTTTGTCAGTTGCCGTCATGGTAACCGAGGAAATCAGCGATATTTTGGGCGTTAACGACCGGCTGCAGCTTGAGCAGCTTGAGCGTCGCTATCAGATTACTCGAGCTTGTGATCTGATGCGCGAAGGCGTCGCGATCCGAGATCGACAGCGAATCGATATTCGTGGCCAACTGTTTTGTGGGCGCGATGTAACTATTGATGTAAACACCGTTTTTGAGGGCCAGGTCATTCTTGGCGACGGTGTCTCCATCGGTGCGAACTGCATACTCAAAGATGTTGAAATTGCGGCAGGTACGGTGGTCCATCCGTTCTGTCATTTAGAGTCAGCTGTAGTTGGTTCGCACTGTAGCGTTGGCCCCTACGCGCGTTTACGTCCGGGTACGGTGTTGGGCGATGCCGCCCGTGTGGGTAATTTTGTTGAAACCAAAAATGCCACCCTCGGTATGGGTAGTAAAGCGAACCATTTAGCGTATATCGGCGATAGTAAAGTCGGTGAGGGCTGTAATATTGGTGCAGGCACCATTACTTGTAATTATGACGGTGCTAATAAACATCCAACGGTGTTGGGGGATCGCGTATTTGTCGGCTCCAACAGCACCCTCGTTGCACCATTAACGATCGAGTCCGATGGCTTTGTCGCTGCGGGATCAACCGTAACCAAGGATATTAACTCAGCGCAACTGGCTGTATCGCGAGCACGTCAGCGCAATATTGACGGTTGGCGCCGCCCTGAAAAATCGAAGGACTAGTTTATGTGTGGCATTGTGGCGGGTATCGCCAAGCGCGAAGTATCCGAAATTCTCCTGGAGGGACTACGTCGTTTAGAGTACCGCGGCTATGACTCCGCGGGTATGGCATTGATCGACAACGATGCCAATCTTTTGCTGCACAAATATAGCGGTAAGGTGGCGGCGCTTGAGGAAGCACAGTCTCTCATGCCGATACACGGGTGCACGGGTGTGGCGCACACGCGATGGGCTACCCATGGTGTGCCTTCCGCAATTAATGCGCACCCTCACACGGCGGGTAACCGTGTGGCTTTGGTCCACAACGGCATCATCGAAAACCACGTGCAACTGGCGAGCGAGTTAAAGCAATCTGGCATCGAGTTTCTGTCAGAGACCGATACTGAAGTCATCGTGCACATGATTCACCGCTTGCTTAACAAAGACCTCACCCTGTTGGACGCAGTCCAGCAAACCGTTGCACAGCTAAAAGGCGCCTACGCTATCGCGGTCATTGATAAACAGGCGCCGGATACATTGGTTGTGGCTCGTGAAGGCAGCCCATTGGTGTTGGGCGTAGGCATAGGTGAGACTTTTGCTGGGTCAGACACCATGGCCTTACAACAGGTGACCGACACTTTTATTTACTTAGAAGACGGCGATATCGCTGAGCTCAAAGCCGGCGTGATTAATGTTTTTGATCGTGAGGGCCTGCCAGTCAAACGACCTTCTACTCGCTTAGGGCGCGGGCAAGAACTGGAGTTACTTGGTGACTATGAGCATTACATGCTCAAGGAAATGATGGAGCAACCGGCGCGTCTGAGAGACACCTTAAGCCTGCCATCATTACCGAACTTGACCGATGAAGTGTTTGGCGCGCAGGCAATCGATATTTTCCCAAAAGTCCGCGCGATACAAATTATCGCCTGTGGTACGAGTTATCACGCAGGTTTAGTCGCGCGTCATTGGATTGAAGCAATGGCCCAGTTGCCTTGTCAGGTTGAGGTGGCATCAGAGTATCGCTATCGCGAGTCGGTCACGCTGCCCGGCACCTTGGTCGTCACTATTTCACAGTCGGGTGAAACAGCCGATACCTTAGCGGCGCTTAAACATGCCGATAGTGATGAAGTTCTTGCCCGCCTCGCTATTTGTAATGTTGACCATAGCGCGATTGTTCGCGCCAGCGAATTGGTTTTTTTAACCCGCGCCGGTGTTGAAATCGGCGTTGCGTCGACTAAGGCATTTACGACCCAGTTGGCAGCTTTGCTTGTGCTGACCGGGTGCCTTGCGCGACATACCCAGGGCGGCCGTTTTGATAGCCAGCTCATTACCGCTGCCTTCGATGAAATACCGAGCGCAGTGAAACGTGTGTTGGCACATAACGACACTATCAAAGCATTGGCGGCGCATTTTATTCCCCGCCAACACGCACTCTTTTTAGGTCGCGGTATTTACCACCCCATCGCCATGGAGGGTGCATTAAAACTCAAAGAAATTTCATATATTCACGCAGAAGCCTACCCCGCCGGCGAGCTTAAACACGGGCCCTTAGCTTTGGTGGATGCTGAAATGCCCGTTGTGGCTGTCGCTCCCAATGATGAATTGTTGGATAAACTGCGCTCTAATCTTGAAGAGGTGCGCGCACGCGGTGGACAGTTGTTTGTGTTTGCCGATGAGGCCGCCGGGTTCACCGAAGGCCCTGGTATTCGTGTGATTCCAATGCCTCATTGCGGTGAATTAGCGGGTCCAATTGCCTATACCGTCGCGCTGCAGTTGCTTTCTTATCATGTGGCACTGGCTAAGGGTACCGACGTAGATAAACCGCGCAATCTTGCTAAGTCGGTGACTGTTGAGTAGTTTTCCGGTCGCACTTTATTCCCCAATGAAAGTGGTCATGCGTCTGGATAGGGTTACCAGAAGAACTCTTTCCAAATATTCGATTCCTGTTAGAAAGATCGATTGACGCTGTTCTATCGCCTACCCGTTAACGGTTGCAACTTTACGCTGCGCTTTCGGATTACCTAAATTAAGTAAAGCGCTAGCTATAACTTGGGCAAAAAGTCATCACCTATGTTAAAACGACCTTAAAATACTTAAAGTCAATCGTATTAGATATGAATATTGTTATGGACTAGTTTTCAGGTAGCCGCCGATGAACGCCCAAATCCAAATAAGCGGATTTACTGAAAACCAGGTTTAGTTGATAGCCGGTTGTCTGAGATCGGCACCGAACGCACCAAGTCGTAGGTCATCAAAGTCTGCCAATCACAAAGCAAACCGTTGACTACAAATTTGAAAGTCGAAAAAGGTAGTTAACCTTGTTTAGGGACACGCTTCATATTTACATACGTTCTTCCATTACCGGTCGGGAGGATGGTGGCTCCTTAGAGCGCCAGATGGAATCGGGTATCCAGAAGTCTAAATTTCTTAACATGAACTACCAAGTTTGGCATGAAGGTGGGCAACTTTCGTCAGAGGAGTCACTTTTCAATCGACCAATTCTCAGAGACCTCCTGCGCGCAGTGCAGACCGGTGATGTCAAACAGCTCTTCGTTTGGAGTACGGACCGGCTGTGCAGTAACGAAGCGCTCTGGACAATGATTAAGTATCAATACCTGGTTCAGCATGGCGTTGGACTGTACCTCCCTACCGGACAGGTAAACTTAAATGATCCTATGTCTAAGACGATTGTGGGTCTTTTGGGATCCATCTCTCGATATGATCATGAGCTCAGGAACGTTCGTTTAGCCGAGGGAAGGATAAAAAGCGTTAAGGACGGTTATTGGAAAGGTGGTCCCCCCCCTTATGGGTACGATATCGTAGATTCCAAGTTGGTCATCAATGACCAAGAAAGTCAGTGGGTCAGATTCATCTATGAATTGTATAGAGAGGGTTCATCCATTGATGAGATAAGAAAAAAACTGCTGCAAAACGGGGTGTCTACACGACGAGGTAAGCCCATTTGGTCTCATCGATCTATCGACTTAGTGCTCTCAAACACACACTTTGGCGGTTATTGGACCATGACCCTTAAGTCGGGGGAGACCGTCAAGGTTTCGTGTCCTCGGATCCTTGATGCCACCCTGATTAAACAGGTTCAAGAAAGAAAGCAAGCAAGGTCATATGGCAAGGTAGGGTCTAAGAGAAAGACTACCAACACGAAGCACGATTACTTAGCCAAGGAACTCCTCGTATGTGGTCACTGCGGGTCAAGGTTTGGTGGAAAAAAGATGGTTGGTCGAGTCGGTTATTACCAGTGTTTATCCAGGAAAATTGACTCAAACAACAATGGAACGGACCTCAACGCACCATGTCGTGGTAAGCGACGGATCCGGACTGACACAACAGATCAGTTGATCTGGAATACGGTTGTCGATGTGGCCACCAAGTCTGCTTTATTTAAAGCATCGATCAAAGAAGAATCTGCGAATACCCCATTTGTTTTGGGTTCTAAGGCCCGCCGTGACATTGAGAATCAGATCAAGAGTTTGACCGAAGAGTCCGAAAGTCTGGTGTCTTCTATAGCCAAACTTGCTACGTCAGCACTCGTCAGCGAGCGGTACAAGATTAGAAATCAATCTATGGTAAAAAATCTTCAGGAACACCAACGTCACATCGAATCTGAAATTCAGGAACTTGAAGCTGAATTAAGCCGATCCGATTCCAACAAACGATGGGTGGACTGGAGTGCCCAATTCGGCGAAAAAGTAGACCAACTAAACGGTGATGATCTCCCGTTTAATGACAAAAAGAACCTTGTAGAAGCTTTGGTTGACTCCATAAATGTCTCAAGCACTGATTCACAGACCCATGAACTGAGTATTGAATTTAAATTGCCGTATGTTGGTAATCAGCCGAACCTGAACGCTCCGATTGAGAAATCTAGTGATTGCAGGCCTACAAGCGGTAAACAGATCAAGAAGTTGAGGTCTAACTTATCCCTAAAACCAGCACTTTAATCTCCGGTAGTATATCCCCGACTCCAAAACAACACTGTAAGTGCTGAGTAGCAACAAAAAGGTGCTTGGTTAATAACGACCGTCATGTCGGTTAGGAATTAGCGGCTTCATCTGCTTTTGCGGCGGCGTTACCGCCTGCTTTCTTACCACGTGCTGTTAGACAAGGGGTCTGACGTCGATAAACCACGCCGCCTCGCGAAGGCTGTTACGGTAGAGTAGTAAAAACGCGATGCTGCGATAGATAGTGTGACGTTATGGAAGGGTTGGCAGCCGCAGGATTTTGTTTTGGACTGATGGGCGTGGTCGCGTTTATACGCATGGAAAAACTGATTAAAACCTTGAAGGCTAAAGGCGTGCTCGACGCGGACTATAAGCCAGAGTAACAAGCCAAAGTACGCCACTTTTGTGCGCGTTCAATCAGCGCCATTAGTCGAGTGGCTTATGGGCTCTGGTGAGCAGCTAGTGTGTGATGTTGGTGACTTAGCGCTTCAGATATCTGTGCCGCTTGGCTCAGCCCAGATATTTGCCAGCATGGTGCCGAAACCGGCTGGGGGAAGCGCCGCGGCCACTCGAAAGAGCGCCGCGACGTTTAACTTACTGAGGGTTAGCCGCCTTATAAGCACGAATGGCACTATTAAATGCTCCGGCTACCGCTTCTTCGTTAGCAACGGCAGTGTTATAGGCGTCGGTAGCGGCTTCGTAATCGGCTTTTGCCGCACCGTTACCCTCTAGTGCGGCTGCTTTTTTAGCCGCCATGTCGCTGTCAATGCAGCTCAGGTAATCGGTGTTAGCCGCCTGAAAAGCTTTAACTGCTTGCTGTCCTGCAATCATGTCATCCATGCTCGCTGTGCTGCCGTCGGGTGCACTGGGCATCTCGGGCGCCTCACAGGCTGCGTTAACTAAGCTGGTGCCAGCTAGCAGAGCGATGAAGACGGGGGCGTGAAGAAAGTTCATAGGCGTTCCTTAGGTCTTATGGTTGTTAATATCAGTCTGTAGGTTGCAATATTTTTGTCTTAAAAGCGACGTAACTGTAGGTTGGGCATGTCTTCAAGGGATTTGAGTTTCGCAATTATCTCATTACCTTGAGCTTCGGATTCTATTCCAACCACCTGCACACGATAAAATAGGGCTCCTCGACGAAATTCTACGGCAATCTTGGCTTCAAATCCTGCTTCGTTGATCAGCTGAGCCCTATCGTCCGCGCCTTTACTGGTTGCGAAGGTATCTATGTAAATAAACCAGTCTCCGATCTCTGTACTGGCCTCCAAATCGAGCTTGGCGGTCGGTGGGCTTACTGGTTGCTCTGGCACTTCAGCTGGACTGATAGATTCTAGATTCGAGATTTGTCCCTTTCCAACCCACAGTGGCTTCATCTTGAAGGTGGTTTCATACTGTTTAGCGGCTGCTTGTGCGTCGCTTCGGGTCGGAAAATTTATAGCGCGAACGCGGAAGTACGTGCGACCTTTTACTTCTCCGGCCATAATCACCAATCCCTCGTCCATAGGCTTGAGCTTCTGGATTGCCTTAACCGCATCATCTCGATCGATATAACTGCCAAGATTAACGAACCAGAGCCCCTCAGTGCCGGCAGGTGTCACTGGCGCTGCAGTTTCTACCGCCTGTATTGATGAAGGAACGACATCTTCGCTTGTTAAGGTTAAGGCTGGCTCCAGTATCTCAGCCTCGGTCTTTTCGGAAGCTGCTTCAGAGGCCTCGCTGTCTGCCATCTCAGCGGCCCGTTCAGTCCGTTGTGCCGGATTATTCTCTGCGGCCGCTAACGTTTCTTGAAGGTCGCGGATTTCACTCGACATCGCTGCATACTGCTCGCGCATCGTGGCCAGCTGAAGACGTAGGGACTGGTTATCATCCTTTAGCGCCTGCTCGGCTTTTGCATCTAAATCACCGGCTGCGTTAGCTCGGCTATCAGATTGCTCTAACGCGTTTATACGCGCTTTGAGTGCAGATCGTTCACTTAGCGCGCCCCAACCCCCTAGAAGCAATAGAATGAGTGCGGCGGCCAATAGCAGCGCCGGCCACATTGGGAATTTCCGTTCTGGTACTGCGGCATGATCCGTGAGCAGCGATTCAGCGCCTGTTGGTGCTGCGCCGCTAGCCGACACTGCTGGCTCTAGTGGCGCTTGCGAGGCCGTATTGTTGATGGCTGAACTCGCATCAATCCAATCCGCATCATCCGGACTATCAGCCTCTGTATTATCGCTGGCTGAATCGACGACAGATTTTTCGACGTCGCCTACCGCCTCATAGCCGTTGATTTGCTCAGCATTAAAAGTCGATGAGCCAGCGTCGGCTGGGCTGGCGTCTCCGCCCTCATTGATTGCTGCGTCGATAGTTAAAAACTCATCGTTGTTCCAGCCATCGCCGGTTTCTGAAGCGGGTGATAACAGTTCAGCCGCTTCTGCCATTGCATTGTCTAAGTCGAGCCAGCTGTCGCCCTGGTCAGCGGGTTCGGATGGTGCATCGGCGGTTTTTACGGCCTCGGCCGCCTGAAACTCCCTCTCTGGTGGTGCAATGGTAACCGGCGTTTCTTCCTCCTCAGCAAGCGCAGGCGCCAGGCTTAGATCTGCCTTTTCTAGAATCTCATCGGAGAAATCGTCACCTAGCCAGTCGGCATCATCGTCTGTATGGCCTAGGGCCTTATCAAACGCGCTGTTGTTACGTTTGGCTTTATCCGCCTGGTCGCTGGTTTCACTAAGGCCGCTAGGTATCTTATTTATAGAGCTGCTGGCCCATTCGACAGGCGGTGTCATTACACGACGTTTTTCATCATCCTTGTTGTCCATCACCCACTCCTGAAATTGCAATTTGCCAAGCGTACCAGAAGCTTCATCATACTCCGCATAGATTCACATCCAAATAGGTTGAATCGACAAGTCTGGCAAGGTTTTCCGGTAAACTATGCCGATGGACGTATCAGACATTATCAGTGCTTTAAACAATGCCCAGCGCCAAGCGGTGGCAGCAAACTCTGGAAACCTATTGGTGCTTGCCGGCGCCGGTTCGGGCAAAACCCGCGTGCTTGTGCACCGCATTGCCTGGCTGATTAGGGCCGAGCAGTTCTCCCCGCATGCGCTCTTGGCGGTGACGTTTACCAATAAAGCCGCGCGTGAAATGCGCGGTCGTATTGAAGAAATGCTGCATATGCCGAGCCACAGCATGTGGATTGGCACTTTTCATGGTTTGGCCCATCGTTTATTAAAAGCGCATTGGCAAGAAGCTGGGTTGCCGCAAAACTTTCAGATTTTAGACAGCGACGATCAGCTGCGCTTGGTAAAGCGGGTTTGCCGCGAGCTCGATCTCGATGATTCCCGCTGGCCGCCTAAACAGGCCCAGTGGTACATCAATGCACAAAAGGATGAGGGCTTGCGCGCCGCGCATATTGAAGCGCCCTTCGGTGATTTGTATGCCAAAACCATGCTGCGTATCTACAGCACCTACGAAGAGGTTTGTCAGCGCGGCGGTTTGGTCGACTTTGCTGAGTTGTTGTTGCGCGCCAATGAACTTTGGCTGAGGTCACCCGCAACCCTTGAGCATTACCGAAAGCGTTTCCGCACGATTTTGGTCGACGAGTTTCAAGATACCAACACCGTTCAGTATGCGTGGCTGCGTAATTTGGCGGGGGCCGATATTCCCGTGGTCGCTGTCGGCGATGACGATCAATCGATCTACGGTTGGCGCGGCGCGAAAATTGAAAACATCCAGCGCTTTTCCGAAGACTTTGCCGGTGCGCAAACGATTCGCCTCGAACAGAATTACCGCTCCACGCAAACCATATTGAGCGCGGCCAATGGCTTGATCGCGCATAACTTTGGTCGTTTGGGCAAAGATTTATGGACCGCGGGCGAACAGGGTGAGCCGATCGCGCTCTATGCGGGGTTCAATGAGCAAGACGAGGCCCGTTTTATTGTTGAGCGCGCACAGGGTTGGGTGGAGGACGGCAATCTGCGCGCATCGGTGGCGATTCTCTATCGGTCGAACGCGCAGTCCAGGGTGCTCGAAGAGGCGCTGATTCGCGCAGATATGCCCTACCGCATTTACGGCGGTCAGCGGTTCTATGAGCGACTGGAAATTCGTAACGCCTTGGCCTATATGCGGCTGTTACTCAATCGCAGTGACGACCCCGCCTTTGAGCGCGTTATCAATATTCCGCCGCGGGGTATTGGCAGTAAAACTATCGACAACTTGCGCGCAATTGCCCGCGAGCGCCAAGTGCCGATGTGGCAAGCGATTAATATTGCTCGCGACGAACAACTTTTTGCCGCGCGAGCAACGACCGCCCTCAGCGGTTTTCAGGCGCTGATCAACGAACTCGATTCGGGCACGGTTGAATTGCCACTGGCAGAGTTGGCGGAACACGTCATCACTCAGTCGGGCCTGGTTGCCTTTCACCGCGCTGAAAAAGGCGAGCGCGGTCAGGCGCGGGTTGAAAACCTCGAGGAGCTGGTTTCGGCGGCCAAGAGCTTTGTGCCTGATGAGGGTGATTTAGCACCCTTGCAGCAATTCCTTGATAACGCGGCACTCGATGCTGGCGACGCCCAAGCTGACGCGCATGAGGACAGTATTCAATTGATGACGCTGCACTCCGCTAAAGGCTTGGAATTTCCGTTGGTATTTTTAGCGGGCATGGAGGAAAACCTATTCCCGCACCGTATGTCCCTCGACGAGCCCGGCCGGCTTGAAGAGGAGCGGCGCCTAGCGTATGTGGGCATTACTCGCGCTATGACGCAGTTGGTCATTACTTACGCTGAAAGTCGCAGGCTGCATGGCAGCGAAACCTACAACACACCCTCGCGGTTTGTGCGCGAAATCCCTGCGCAACTGGTTCATGAGGTGCGTCTTAACAGTACGATTACGCGGCCTATGTCGACCCTTGCTGCGGCACCGAGTCCCGCCCATGATGCCGCAGGTATTGGCTTAGGTCAGCGGGTTCTGCACAAGGTGTTCGGTGAGGGTTTCGTCACAAACTTCGAAGGTCGTGGCAGTAATGCGCGCGTTGAAGTCAGTTTTGCTGAAGGCAGTAAATGGCTGGTGTTGCAATACGCCAACCTGCAGGCGTTGTGATTATTCGGATAACCGCCGAGCGAATTGTCCGCACGATATTAATGAATAATAAATAGGTGAATTTATGTCAGAGCGTCGTGTATTACCGCTAGTGGTTGTGGCGCTGGTTGCGCTATTGGTGCTGGTGGTCGGTTTGTGGGCCACACAAACAGCCCGTAAAACGGCCCCTGTGGCCCAAATGCAAAGCTTATCGACAGACGTATTTGAGTGGAAATTAGTGACCACATGGCCCAAAAACCTGCCTGGCTTGGGTAGTGCGCCTGAAGATTTCGCCAAGTCGGTGAATGCAATGAGTGGCGGTCGGCTGAAGATCAGCGTCTATGGGGCCGGTGAGATCGTGCCCGCATTTGAGGTATTCGATGCCGTCTCCCAAGGTGTTGCCCAGGTCGGCCACGGCGCGGCTTATTACTGGAAAGGCAAAATTCCCGCGGCGATCTTTTTTACCGCGGTGCCCTTTGGCATGACCGCACAGGAAATGAATGGCTGGTTGCACAATGGCGGCGGCATCGATTTGTGGCGCGAGCTGTACGCACCGTATAACGTCATCCCGTTTGCCGGTGGCAGCACAGGGGTGCAAATGGCGGGCTGGTTTAATCGTGAAATCAACAGTGGCGCTGATCTAAAAGGTTTGAAGATGCGCATTCCGGGGCTGGCCGGGGAGGTGTTTGATGCCTCTGGGGGCACGGCTGTGCGCATCGCCGGCGGTGAAATTTATACCGCGATTCAAACTGGGGTGATCGATGCGGTTGAATGGGTTGGCCCCTACAACGACCGAACGCTGGGTTTGCAACAGGTGGCCGAGTACTACTATTACCCCGGCTGGCACGAGCCCGGCGCCATGCTGGAGTTTACGGTCAATGCCGATGCTTACGCCGCCCTACCCGAAGACTTGCAGGCGATCGTTACCTACGCGGCACGCGCTGCCAATCAAAGCATGCTCGACGAATTTACCGCGGAGAACAACGCGTCTCTGCAAGCCTTACTCAAGGACGGCGTCAAACTGAGGCAGCTGCCCGACGATGTGATGGCCCTGCTCTATGAAAATGCCAAAATTGCGATGGCGAGTTTGGTGGCAAGCGATCCGATGTCGGCCAAAATCAACGCCTCTTACAGCCGCTTTGCTGAAGATGTGCGGGTTTATCACGAGATCTCTGAGCGCGCGTATCTCAACGCAAGAGATAAAGTGCTGCCCAAAATTGACTTAGACAGCGGCGAATAAGCCGCTGCGTCGGGTCGCTGGCGTGACTCAGTTAGTTATCGGCCGCGTGCGGCGATTGCTATCAATGGCCACATACACAAAGGTCCCTTCGGTGACTTTGATCGGCTCACCGTCGTGCCGTGATCCAATCCAGACCTCAACCATAATGCGCACCGAGCTGCGGCCGATGTCGATCACATCACAATAGCAAGTGACAACCGCACCTACATGAACAGGCGTTAAAAATGCCA
>Ga0209137_1000727_pt1 | contig 34158 bp, 27 predicted proteins | sample SaaInl5LU_22_DNA_FD_184642 | JGI IMG/M metagenome (GOLD analysis project Ga0209137, IMG submission 184642) | Marine microbial communities from expanding oxygen minimum zones in the Saanich Inlet - ESP_105LU_22_DNA (SPAdes) (version 2) | ecosystem: Environmental > Aquatic > Marine > Intertidal...
TATTTATTTTAAGCCACTATTTACCTTAAGCCACACTTCACCTTAAGCCACACTTCACCTTGAGCCACTATCGGCAAGTCTGAGAGTATTGGGTAGCTGAGAGGGTGTCAGTACAGGTGGGTCACATTAGGGCGCTTTCGGGTGCCCTTGTTTTTTTAGGGGTGAGATTTTAATTTTAGAGGTCTAACCCGCAACGCTAAAATATTATGCAACAACGCAATATACTGGCCATCGATGGGGGTGGGATTCGAGGGATTATTCCCGCGCTTATTCTCAGTCACATCGAGCGGCGTGCGGGACGCCCGATTGCAGAACTCTTTGACCTTGTTGTCGGCACGTCAACCGGCGGCATTCTAGCTCTGGGTCTCTCGATGCCTGATCCGCTAGCACGTGATGGAAGTCAGTACACCGCGAGTGAGCTTGTCGAATTTTACAAACAGCGCGGACCGCAAATATTCGATCCATCCTTGTGGCGCAGTCTACGTTCCGTCTCTGGAGTACTGGATGAGAGCTACAGCGCAGAAACGTTAGAGCATGTCTTAGAAGGCTATTTTAAGACGCGAACGCTAGCTGAGTGTCGTGTGCCAACCATGGTTACAACCTATGCTATCGAGCGCAGAGAGGCGGTGTTCTTAAAAAGTTTTAATCCCGATCATAAGGCCATCCGCTGTGTTGATGCGGCCCGTGCCACCACTGCCGCCCCGACATTTTTTGAGCCCGCATCAGTTAGAATTGCAGGTGAGCCGCATGCCTTGATCGATGGCGGTGTGTACATCAATGCGCCTGCAGTCTCTGCTTATGCAGAAGCCATTGCCCTTTATCCCGATAGTGATATCAATGTGGTTTCCATTGGCACTGGCCACTTAACACGCCCTATTCCACTTGAGCGCGCTGTAGAGTGGGGGGCGGCCGGATGGTTGGCGCCATTACTTGACTGTATGTTCGATGGGGTTGCGAAAGTCACTGATCAGCAGATGCGCTTGCTGCTTGGCGATGGGTACTACCGCTTTCAGCTGAGTTTAGATAGCGCGAATGACGAGATGGATGACGCATCGGAGGCCAATTTGGCAGCGCTTGAGGCGGCCGCCTTAGAACTTATTGAGCGGGAAGAACAAAAGCTGGATAGAGTGATTGCGCGGCTTCTTTCGGACTGAGGCGAGTCGGAAAGCATGCGCAGCGAATGGCATTAAAGTGATCTCTTCAACTGAGTAATTTCTGCCATGATTGCTATAGCTATTTCCCAGGGCGTTTTGCTACCGATCGGTAGCCCTACCGGCGCATGAAGCCGAGCTAATTGCTGCTCGTTCACGCCAAGTTCCCTGAGGCGCTTGAGGCGTTGTTCAGTTGTTCGTAAGGAACCTAATGCCCCCACATACCATGCGTCACTCTCTAAGGCCTCAAGCAACGCCATATCGTCGATACGCGGATCGTGGGTTAAGGTAATAATCAGCGAGTGTCGATCGGTGGCTTGCGCCAAAATGACATCGTCGGGAAGTCCGTGTATGAGAGGGACATCGGGACCGCGCCATTGCGTGATTGCTGACTCGCGGGTGTCAGTGACCACTACGTCAAAATCCATGGCGATAGCAAGATCAGCAAGTATCTGCGCTAATTGTCCGGCGCCAACTAAGAGCATGCGCATTTTGGGGCCAAAACTTTGTACCAGTAAATGCTCGGTGATCCGCAGAGGTTCAAATGTGTCGATGGTTTGCATTGTGGTGTGCCCGGCATCGAGATCAACCGTGCGACTAACCAGCTGACGCTCACTAATGCCGGCGATGGCTTTTTCGATCCAGCGCTTGTCGTCACTTGATAACTGCTGAACAACAATACCCAGTCGGCCCCCACAAGGTAGCCCCAATCTCTCGTTCTCTTCGGCACTGACGCCGTATTCCATCCGCTGCGGTCGATCAGATGCAATGGCCCCCTGCGCAATCTTCTCAAGGAGATCCTCTTCTACGCAGCCGCCCGATAAAGTACCTACCGTATGGCCATCATTGAAGGCGAGCAGCGATCCAATGGGTCTTGGTGAGGACCCAACCGTACTCACAATAGTGCACAGCCAAGGGCGCGCACCGAGTGCGAGCCATTGGTCGAGTTGCGACAGCACCTGATGATCCAAACTCTGCATAAATTGCCCTATAGCTATTTAAATTTAACGATCAATCCAGCGAATGATATGGTCCTCGAGCGTTTCTGGATCAACATCGGTCTCGGAAATAACGCGATTGCGGACAGTACAGGTGGCCTTGTGAACGAGCGCAGGGCGACCGCTTATGAGGTGATGCCACTCAGGTAAATCGTCTCCTTCGGCGACGAGTCGATAGGCACAAGTGGCGGGCAGCCAATGGATTTGCTCAGTGGTCATGTCTCTGACGTTTAAACAGTCAGGGACTCTCTCTTGGCGATGACTATAATCACTGCAGCGCCCGGTTTTTGTGTTCAGTAGATGGCAGGCAATTCGCGTGTAGTAGACGTCGCCTGTGTCTTCATCCTGCAGCTTATTTAGACAGCACTTGCCGCAGCCATCACATAAGCTTTCCCATTCGGTATCACTTAGCGCGTCGAGGGGCTTGTTGCGCCAGAAGCCAAATTCGCTCACGTTTTGGAGAGATGTGCGAGGCTATGTGCATTTTTTTCCCAGTTCTTACCATCGAAAGGCGCATCGGTAATTGATTCTACAGTAGCCATATCTAGGCATCGTGCGTGCACACTAACGCCGTCAGGGTTAGATCGTGGGACATAAAACGATTTCACACCACAGTGTCGACAAAAGTAGTGTTTGGCATTGTGGGAGCCAAAGGTATAGAGCGAAAGTGCGTCGTCACCCTGATCAAGTTGAAATCGATTGCTCGGGACAATGAGATGCTGATAGTGCTGAATCTCACAAATGGAACAGTTGCAGGTATGGGTCTGAAGGGCGGCAGGCGCACTAATGGTCCAGCGTACAGCGCCACAGTGACAGCCGCCGGTATGTCTGCTGAGCGTCGTTTGATCAGACATCACTTATTCCTGTAGTGCCTTTGCCAAGGTGGACCAAACGCTCCTAAGGTCGCGCTTGTCGAACCGCCGACCTCTAAACCTGTCAAGATAGGCGGCGAGACATAAGTTTAACCATCCATTGGCGCTTTGTCGCCGTTAGGTCTGCTGAGTTTTGCCATCGGTCTAGTGCATTGCGTTCGGGAAAACAAATGAATGATGCAGACCACCCTCACAGATCATTCAGGCGGACTATTTATTGGGTAGGATCCATTAAAGCGCCTTAGGCGCTCAATAAGGCTTGATGTATCCCAACGACCACCCCCCATATGTTGAATGTCAGCATAGAATTGATCGACCAAGGCGGTGACCGGCAGCGATGCGCCCACGTCGTTGGCGGCTTGGATCACGATACCCAAATCTTTGCGCATCCAGTCGACTGCGAAGCCAAAGTCGAACTGACCATCGATCATAGTGGCGTGTCGATTCTCCATCTGCCAGCTTTGTGCGGCGCCTTTAGAGATGGCAGCAATCACTGCACGGCCATCCAGCCCCGCTTTTTCGGCAAAGTGCAGTGCTTCTGAAAGACCCTGTACCAGCCCCGCAATACAAATTTGATTAGCCATTTTAGTGAGTTGACCCGCGCCGCTTTCCCCCATGAGTCGAGTGCTTTTTGCATAGCAATTGAGCAGTGGCATTATGCGCTCATAAACAGGCTCGGCGCCTCCAATCATGATGGTGAGAGCACCGTTCTCAGCGCCAGCTTGTCCACCCGATACTGGCGCGTCGAGAAAGCACAAATTGTGTTCGGTGCAGGTCTGATCAAGTTCGCGCGCAAGCTCGGCAGATGCGGTGGTGTGATCGATAACGACGCTACCTGGCTTCATTGTGGCCAATATACCGTTGTCCCCATAGATCACGCTTCGGACGTCATCATCATTGCCGACGCAGATACAAACCACATCGGCATTTAATGCAGCAAGGGCGGGCGTTTCGGCGTTGACGCCGCCGTAGTCTGTTACCCACTGCGTGGCTTTATCGGCGGTGCGGTTATAAACGCAGGTAGTGAAGCCGGCTTTCTGTAGATGGCCCGCCATTGGGTAGCCCATGGCCCCTAAGCCAATAAAAGCAACGCGCTTTATGTTCGATGTCATCTCTATCCCCTTGAGCGATATTATTCGCCGTAACGTGGGCTCGGCCGGGTCCAGAATGCAACTAACTCTATGCCACCCCCATACAGAGAGCATGATAATGGATGTACTATAAAGATAGTTAAACGCTACACGTTAATTAAAGTGCAAGGAGGATTAGGGCATGGCGGTACTACATAAAATGGTCGCAGGGGTAATTGTCGCTGGCGTCGCGATGTCTGGCTTCGCGCAAAGCTTGGGTCCCGGCGCAAGACCCGTGGGTGCCGATTGGTCGCGCAGTCCTGTCTATGGCACGCACGGCATGGCAGCTACGGCGCAACCGTTGGCGTCGCAAGTCGCTCTTGATGTGCTTAAAGCGGGGGGGAGTGCGGTTGATGCTGCGGTGGCAGCAAATGCGACCTTAGGATTGATGGAGCCCACGGGCAATGGAATCGGTGGCGATCTATTTGCCATTGTTTGGGATCCCAAAACGCAGAAACTTTATGGCTACAACGGGTCAGGCCGATCGCCATTGGGTCGTGATCTTGATCAGATGAATACAAAGATTGCCGCGATGAAAGCCGACGGTCGTCTTGCTGCAGATTATGCCGGTATTCCCTCCCACGGATCGCTGTCAGTAACAGTGCCGGGTGCTGTTGATGGATGGTTTGCGCTGCATGAGCGCTGGGGAAAGCTGCCCATGAAGCAAGTGCTTGCACCCGCGATTGGTTATGCCGAGCAAGGTTTCCCCCTATCGCCTGTTATAGCCAGTGGATTTGCTGCAAATCTTCGCCGTTTTCAGTCTGTCGCGCCGATGGTGGAAGAGCTTGATAATGCTATGGCATTGTATTTCGCCGACGCAAAGGCACCTGCTGCAGGCGATATTTTTGCCAATCCTGATCTGGCCAAAACACTTCAGGCAATAGCGGATGAGGGTCGCGAGGCTTTTTATGAGGGCGAGTTGGCGGCCAGACTTGGCGCATACTTCATGCGTATTGGTGCGGACCTTACCTACGACGATCTCAAGCAGCATCGAGGAGAGTGGGTTGAGCCGCGGGGTGTTGATTATCATGGCGTTACGCTATGGGAACTGCCTCCTAATGGGCAGGGCTTTGCTGCCTTGATGATGCTCAATATTCTCAAACAGACTGACTTACGCGATTTCGAGAGAGGCTCGCCAGAAATCTTCCATTACATGGTCGAAGCTAAACGGTTAGCGTTTGAAACTATGGCGCAAACGTTTGGAGACTCTGATTTTTCGAATATTCCTATTGATGACTTGTTGTCAGAGGATTTTGCGCGACGACAATTTCAGCGAATTGATCCCAAAACAGTGATTGCGCCAGACGCCTTGGCGGTTGAATTAGAGGGTGAGGGTGACACCACCTATCTGACTGTAGCTGATAAAGATGGCGTTATGGTGTCGCTCATCCAGTCTAATTATCGAGGCATGGGTTCGGGTCTTGTCCCTGATGGTATGGGATTTATGTTGCAGGATCGCGGTGAATTGTTCTCGTTAGATCCTAAGCATCCCAATAGCTACGAACCCGGTAAGCGTCCTTTTCATACAATTATTCCAGCTTTCCTCACTCAGAACGGACAGCCTCTCATGAGCTTTGGCCTCATGGGTGGGGGCATGCAGCCTCAAGGACACGTGCAAATCGTGGTAAACATGATTGATTTTGGCATGAACGTCCAAGAGGCGGGTGATGCGGCGCGTTTTTCCCATGATGGCGGTGCAAGTCCCGACGGGGGTACACCCGATGAGTACGGCGTACTTTATGTAGAGCCAGGTGTTCCCCAGAGCACAATCGATGCCCTATCGGCTTTGGGCCATACGGTTGAAGTCAATGATGGCGGAGTGATGTTTGGAGGCTATCAGGCAATAGTGAGAGACCCAAACAGTGGTGTTTACTCGGGAGCAACAGAGATGAGAAAAGACGGTACGGTTACCGCCTGGTGACCTTACTCTTCCTCTTCCGTGAATACTTCATCGTAGTCGAACTCTGCTTCAAATTCGGAATACGAGGGGCGTTCAGGAAGAGGCTGTAGATCCGCCTCGCTAGCTTCTGGACTTCGAGGGTCGTTATCAAAACTCGCGGGCGCGGTATCGAGGCCAGCGGCGACGAAAGGGCTTTGATCTTCAACGGATACAGCGGTTTTACCGAGTGGTTGAAGCATAATGTAAAGTGCGGCGATGACCGAAAAGCCCGCGATCCCGAAAAATAGAAAGCTACTCCCGAACAGCGACATCATCTGACCAATGGCCAAAGGCGCTGTGGCAGCGGCTAGTGAGTTAAGTAGCAGCACTGAAGATGCAATAGTGACAAACTCATCTGGCTTACTGTTATCCGCAGCTTTTGCCAAGGATACAGCGTAGATAGCATTGGCTGCTGCGCCAAAAAGGAATCCTGCGCATAACAGCCAGCTCGTATTGGTCGACAGCGTCATGAGCAAGCTGGATCCGGCCGTTGCGATTGCCAGACCTGCAAGCACATAGCGTCGATCAATTCGATCGGATATGAGACCGATGGGGTATTGCGCTAAAGCGCCGCCGACGACCGTTGAGCTAATAAACAGCGGCACAAAATCGGTGGTGCCAGCCGCACGGAGACTAAAAACTGCGGCGAGACTCCAAAAGCTGCCCATCACAATACCCGAGAGTAAGCCTCCTGCAAAAGCGGTATGGGAGCGTTTGTAGAGCAGTGTAAAACTGAGCTTAGTACTGGGGACCGGTGCTGGTGCCAAAGACTTGGTGAGACTAACGGGTACTACGGCGAGCGCGATCAAGATGCCCGCCAAGATGAACGGTTTTGACGAATCTGCAGGCGTTAAGTTGACTAAGAACTGCCCCAGTGTAATCGCTGCGAGAGTTAGAAACGTGTAAATCGCAAGTACTTTTCCTCGGGCGTCGCTCGGTGTTTGGTCGGTTAGCCAGCTCTCAATGACGGTGTAGGCACCACACATCATTGCGCCGATGGTAAAGCGAAGAATGAGCCAAACTGCCAGGTGGTTTGATAAATCGAGGGCGAGCAGTGCGCTCAAAAATCCGGCAAGCAGTGCGCCGAAGATACGAATGTGGCCAACCTGAGCAATGATATTGGGGATAAAAAAGCAGCCGGTTACAAACCCCAGATAGTAAGCGGAGGCTGTTAGGCCGATCAGCGTATCACTGAAGCCAATTTGGTCTGCGCGTAAGGGGAGGAGTGTCAGATGCAAGCCATGCCCAGCCAAGAGCAGGGCAGTTGCTATCAATAATGATGTTAGTGGTCTAAGACTACGCATTAAACGCTAGTGGGCTCGCTATAAGGTGACATCTTCGTGCGATTCCAATGATCGTCGCAGATAGTGTGAATGGCATGTCCAAGGCTATAGGATTATTGGCGCAGCGCAAGGATGCTTGGCCTATTCTGGTATGAATTCACTGTCAAAAGGCAGGTGGGTTAATGCGCGTGATAAAGAGCACCCCCCGGGCGAGAGACTGAGAGTCGGGCGCAGCGCGAAGTACTTTCAAATGTTTAGAAGTACTTTGAAATGTTTAAAAGTAGCTAGAAGTGGTTACGGGTAAACACTGACTCTCAGTAATCGACAAATAGGGACTGCAAGAGACGCTATACTGACGAGCGTTTCGCCCGCGTAACCGCTGGGTGCTTAGGGGATTAAGCTCACGCGCACCAAGGAGAGCAAGATTGATGTTTCCGATTGAATTTGTCGAGGGTTAACGCTGATGACTGAGTATTCTGGGGCCGCAAGACCTAAGGCTATCGTGATAGGCGCAGGCGGCGGGCTAGGGCACGCCGTCATTGCAGAGCTTATGTCCACGGAGCGTTATACGGTTCATGCTGTATCGCGTGAGCCTGTCAATGCATTGGTCGACCACTCTTGGGAGTGCGACTACGAAGATGACTCGATTGCAAGGATCGCTCAAGCCATCAGCGCTGAGCCCGGTTCACTGTCACGCTTGATCATTTGCAACGGCGTCCTGCACGGCGAAAGTTTTCGGCCTGAGCGCTCAATTAAGCATCTGAATAGACACAGTATGCTCCACGTGCTCGAGACGAATACTGTAGTTCCTATGTTGTGGTTGGCCGCTTTCACGACGGCTATTAAGAATGCAGATGAACTCCGGATTGCCGTTTTTTCAGCGCGAGTAGGAAGCCTTACCGATAACGGTTTAGGGGGCTGGTGTAGTTATCGGGCAAGTAAAGCGGCGCTTAATATGTCGCTGAAATGTGCGGCCATTGAGTACGCTCGACTCAATAAGAACACAAAGTTGATCGCTTTCCATCCAGGAACGACGGATACCGCGATGTCAAAGCCATTTCAGAAGGGAGTGCCTGAAGGCAAGTTATTCGAACCGTCCTTTGTCGCGCACCGCCTTATTACTTTACTTGACGCTATCGCCTCAGACGGAGAGTTGTCTTACGTTGATTGGGATGGAAAAACCATCCCTTGGTAGAAATGCTTGCTGGGATCGAAAGATGCTTTTAAGCCCGTGACGTCGCGCTGCTGTACGTAGGTCCGCTAGCAGCCAGTTTAACGAAGAAACTCAGCGCGGGTTTCCGAGTTCGCTTTAAAAGCCCCACCCAGTGCAGTCGTACGCGTAGATGAATTACTGTCCATAACCCCACGCGATTTAACACAGTAATGTACTGCGTCTATGGTGACCGCAACATCGTCGGTTTCAAGTAGTGTTTGGAGTGCTACCAGCACTTGCTGAGTTAGCCGTTCCTGCACCTGCGGGCGCTGAGCAAAAAATCTAACGATACGGTTAAGCTTGCTGAGTCCGATAATTTTATCGTTAGGAATATAGGCCACACGGGCTTTACCATCGATCGTCACAAAGTGATGTTCACAGGTCGACGTTAGATCGATGTCATCAACGCGAACCATTTCTTCAACCTGCATTTTATTATCGATTATTGATATTTTCGGAAACTGACCGTAATCGAGGCCAGAAAAAATCTCATCGATGTACATCTTCGCTATGCGATGGGGTGTCTCACACAAACTGTCGTCAGCGAGATCAAGGCCCAGCGCTGTTGTGATGTCAGTAAAAGCGTCACGGATAATGGTGTACTTCTGCTCACGGGTGTAGCCATTCTCGATCAGAGGTGTCTCCAGGCCGCGCTCCATCAATGCGCTCCGAACCAGTTCAGCTTCGGTGCTTAAAGTCGACGGAAAGTTGACGGTCTTGCTTTTAACTGTTGGATTTAGCATGAAGATTTCCTTTTGTTTGTAATTTACACTTACGACGCGCACAAGGGGTTGGATTACTCTGATCGTTGTGGCTCTAACGGCCACTGTTGCCGTCGCGGGTGAGTACGGAGGTACCGCGGAGCAATTCAGTAAGTCAAGCGCTGCATTTGCTGCCACTGTTAGGGTTGATCAGCCACCCCTTTTGCCTGTTACAATGCCAATCTCGGCGCCCGACCTCATATTTGGAATCTAGCCGAATTGACAGGAAGTCATAACTGAACAAGGAGTTGTTATGTTGACCCGCTTAAAAAGTGCAGCAGTTCCCCTAGCTGTGCTCGCAGTTGGTATTGGGATTTTCGTTTTACTCAATGCCACCAAACCTACACCCGATGCCGCTACGGAACTCCCCCGTGCACTCAGTGTTTATGTCGAAACGGCTTCTGAGCGCGATGCGCAATTGCGCGTACAAGCCAACGGTGAAGTCCGTGCTCGAATTCGTTCCGATATTGTTCCACAAGTTAACGGCCGTATTATTGAGGTGTCTCCCGAGTTTATCGAAGGTGGAGCGTTCGCCGCTAACGAGACACTCTTTGTTATTGAAGACACGGACTACCAGTCTGCATTGAATGAGGCTAAAGCCCGGGTTGCCTCCGCGCAGGTGGATCTTGAGCAAGCCCTGGCGGATGCAGACGTGGCGCGCAAACAGCTGGCAGGGCAGGCGAATCCCTCGCCGTTAGCATTGAAAAAACCACAGGTCGCACGCGCAGAGGCGGGCCTTGAGGCCGCATTGGCGAGCTTGTCATTGGCTAAAACTAATTTGGCACGCACCCGCGTCTCGCTACCCTATGCTGGGCGTATAGCGACGACTACCGTCGATCTTGGGCAATTTGTGAGTGCGGGGAAAGTCGTTGGATCGGCGTTCTCTACGGACAGTGTCGAAGTGCGGTTACCACTTACCGATGCCCAGTTAGGCGCGCTAGGCGTCCCCATTGGTTATCGCTTCGAGGAAGGGCAGGGCTTGCCTGTGGACTTCAGTGCGGAGGTCGCCGGTAAGATTTATCGATGGTCTGGCGAGCTGACCCGAGTGGATGCGTTAATCGACCCGGCGACACGGGTCATTTATGCCACCGCAGAGGTCAAAGATCCTTACAAGAATTTAACCAGCCGTGATGCGATGCCTCTGGCCGTAGGCCTGTACGTTAACGCTTCCATTGCGGGTCGCATTGTTGATGATGCGATAGAGATTCCAGCGGAAGGGCTGCGTGCAGGTAGTCGCGTGTTTGTGCTTACCGAGGAAGGGCAGCTCTCAATACGCAACGTCAATGTTATTCATAACACAGCGTATCAAACACTGCTTTCTTCAGGTGTGTCGCAAGGCGAAAACGTCATAGTGTCTGCTATCCGAAATCCGATTGCCGGTATGCGATTAGAGTCCATCGACTCGAAGTCAGGTGGCCAGGAAGGTCAGCAGGAAGATCAGCAGGAAGGCGGTGTCATCGACGCCCTCGCGGACTGAGGAGAGGATCGTGCAAAATTTAATCGCGTGGTGGATCCGTAACCCGGTCGCCGCTAACCTACTGATGCTCGGCATCTTAATAGCGGGCTGGTTAGGGCTCAAAAATATTGAGAAAGAAGCCTTTCCATCAGTTAGTCCCTACGAAGTCCAAATCGAGATCATCTGGCCCGGCGCCTCGCCCCAAGAGGTCGAGCAGCAAATTGTTCAGCGTGTCGAAGACGCTATTGAGAATGTGAGTAATGTCTATCGCGTGCGTTCTGAGGCGCGCGAAAGCCTTGCGACGATTAGCGTCGAAACCTACGCTCGCGTTGATCTCAATGGGTTCATAAATGATGTCAAGAACGCTGTTGATGGCGTAACGTCATTTCCGCGCGATATCGAGAATCCGCGTGTTCGACGATTAGAGTGGCGCCAAGAGATGATTCGCGTTGCAGTGGTCGGAGACCTCGGCGAGCGCACTCTAACTCGTCTTGCGCAAGATTTGCGGGAGGATTTTGCTTCCCAGCCTTATATTTCCAAGGTCGAGTTATTTGGCGCTCGCAAAGAAGAAGTTACCGTAGAGCTTTCTGAGCTGGCCTTGCGACGATATGACTTGACGTTCGCAGAGGTAGCAGGCGCCATACGAACGAACTCCATTAACTTATCGTCAGGTCAAGTGCGGACTGCAACTGGAGACATCCAGCTTAGAGTGCTCAACTTGGCCGATAACGCGGCAGATTTTAGCGACATTATTATTAGGCAATCGCCCGAAGGCGGTGTCATTCGCGTTGGCGATGTCGCCCGTGTCATCGACGGATTCGAGGAAGAGGAGATTCTCGCCACTCTTAATGGTATTCCGGCGGTGTTATTGCAGGTGCAGTCCACCGATGATATGCAGGTTGTCAAAAGTAGTGAATCAACCAAACGTTGGATTGCAGAGACCAATAAAACGTTGCCCCCAGGTGTTCACTTGGAGCTATGGTTCGATACTGCTGATATCTATACCTCGCGGATGGACTTGATTACTGAGTCATCGATTCTAGGCCTTATCCTTGTATTCATTGTGCTGATCTTAACCCTGCGCCCTAGAGTTGCGCTGTGGGTTACCGCAGGTATTGGCGTCGCGTTCTTGGGCTCATTCGCGCTTTTGCCGGCTAATGATGTGTCACTTAACGTGATTTCCACCTTCGCTTTCTTGTTGGTACTGGGCATTGTTGTCGATGACGCGATCGTGGTGGGGGAGAGTATTCATCACCACGCCCATATCGGTCTTCCTGGTGAAGAGGCGGCTATCGTTGGAACCATGAGCGTCGCGCGGCCTGTTATTTTTGCTGTGCTGACAACGATTGTGGCCTTTGCCCCCTGGTTATTTGTGTCCGGTGTCGATGCACAAGTGACTCGCCAGTTGTCTATTGTGATTACCCTGGCCTTAATCGTGTCTCTGATCGAGGCGTTTTTTATTCTGCCCGCCCACTTACGGCACGTTGAACCGCGTCACGATCTGAAAGGTCTGGCTCTTAAGCAGCAGAAAATAGCGCACAGTATTGTTATTTTCAGTGAGCGTTACTATCAGCCATTCCTTAAAAAATGTGTGAAGCATCGTTACACCACTGCGATGGTATTTGTTTCTGCCTTTATTGTGTCAATTGGTTTGTTCGCGACGGGCTGGGTGAAATTTTATTTTATGCCTCAAGTCGAAAACGAGCAGATTTACATCAGTGTGAACTTGCCGACGGGCACGCCTTACGAGCGGGCACTAGAAGTTCTTGATCAGCTGCAAAGCGCTGAGCGGGCATTGGTTCAAGAAGTGGAGGCTGAGGCCGAGAGTAGTGGCGAAGGCACCGGTAAGTTGATTGAGGGTTGGTATACCCGCTCGCGACGCGACAGTGTTATCGCAATTGTGCGTTTATCGCCTCCAGAGATACGTGATTTGAGTGCTCGTGAGGCGGCCGAGCGACTTAGGGAGTTAACGGGTGAAATCCCTGATGCGGATGAAATCCGTGTTAACTACACCCTCAATGACAATACGCCTAGCGTGACGTTTCTGCTTCAGCACAATAATTTTGAGACGCTCAAGCAGGCCAGTGAAGACCTGCAATTACATTTACAGGGTTATGAGGCTGCATTCTTTGTGCGTGATGATCAGCAAGGTGAGTTGAGCGAACTTCATTTTGCATTAAAGCCGGGCGCAGAGAAAATGGGTGTGTCCTTAGCGGATATTTCTCAGCAGGTTCGGCAAGCGTATTACGGTGAAGAGGTGCAGCGTTTACCTCGCGAGTTTGGCGATGTACGCGTGATGGTGCGTTACCCACGGGATGCTCGCGAGCAGCTTGCTTCGTTGGACGATTTTCGGATACGGACGCTAGACGGTCGGAGTATTCCACTGAATTCGGTGGTCGACGTAACGCTGGGAGAGGGTGTTCAAAAGATCAACCGTCGAAATGGGCGGCGCGTGGTTCGAGTAGTAGCGAGCGTTGATCGTGACGCGTTAGATAAGCTTTCTCGGACAGTTAACGACGAATTTATCCCTGAGTTGGTTGCGCGCTATCCGGGACTTGAAGTGTTAAAAGGTGGTTCTCAAGAGTCAGAAGCTGAGTTCTTCAGCGAGATAGGCGCCTTGTACACGGTTGCACTGTTCGTTATCTATGCGCTGATTGCTGTAGCCTTTAGGTCATATGCGTTGCCGTTGCTGATCATGACAGCAATACCGTTTGGATTTATGGGCGCAGTATTTGGGCACTTGCTATTTGACTTGCCAATGGCGCTCTTCTCCTACTTTGGTATTGGCGCGGCCGCGGGCGTCGTTGTGAACGATAACCTTGTGCTGGTGGATTACATCCGGCGCCGAGAGCGAGAGGGCCTATCTTCGCCTGACGCCGTTATCGACGCGGCTGTGAATCGTTTCAGGCCGATATTGCTGACGACGGTAACGACTTTTGTGGGTTTGCTACCCATTATGGCTGAGCGATCGACCACAGCAGAGTTCTTGAAACCTGCGGTATTGTCGCTGGCATTTGGCGTGTTATTCGCCCTATTCGTGAGCTTGCTAATGGTACCTGCGCTCTACCTCATCGGTTGGGACTGGCAGCAGCGAACCAAACGGTTAAAAGAGCGTTTAGGTGTTGCTCAACCGGTACAGCCGCCTCAAGAGGCAGCTGCACTGCTCAAATCCGATCAGTGAATACCGTGCATCAGGCGCTTTAAGATGGGCGTAAGCACGAGCAAAACAGCGGCTGCAATAAGCCCTGTCCAAAACAGCTGGTCAAAGAGCTCAGCATAAGCGTCGATATTGCTAACCGCTGTGTTGGCAACATCGACGGTTTTTGTCGCTACCGCAGCAAGTTGGGCGGCAACGAAAGACGAATAGGCAGTAGCCAAAAACCACGTTCCCATCATGACGCCCACAACGCTTGGTACGGCGAGTTTAGTGACTGCCGACAATCCAACCGGACTCAAGCAAAGTTCGCCGGTTGTGTGTAACAAGTATGCAAGAATTAGCCACCAAGCCGATACTAGCCCAGCCTCATCGGGAAACTGTGCGCCGTAGGCGAGTGCACCAAAACCTAGACCTGCTTGGGCAATCCCCAGTGTGAATTTCATGGGCGTGTTGGGCTCAATCCCGCGCCTTCCTAACCACGTCCAGAGTACTGCAAAGACGGGCGCCAGGGTAAAGATGAAAAAGGAGTTGGCTGCACCAAATTGAGCTGCGGTTAGTTGAATGCCAAATAAAGACCGGTCGGTAGCTCGATCTGCAAAGAGCGTCATGGAGCCTGCGGCCTGTTCAAATAAAGCCCAGAACACGACTGTGGACAGTGTTAAAACGATCAGCACGAGCATACGGTCTCGCTCAACCTTCGTGCAATGCGCGAAGAGAAACCAGAGCAGTGCTGCGATCACGAGCCCAGAAACAAGGTTAAGAACAACACCCACAGCAGCGGTGAATTGAATGAGCTGCCAAACAAGAATGACCGAGGCACCAGCGGCTAAGTAAATACTCCATTCCAGTGACAGTGGCCCCATAAAGGGTCGCTTAAGCTTGTTCTGATCGGGTGCCTCACCGTGACCCTCGAGATAGTCTTGTCCCCATAAAAATAAAGCCAAGCCAAATATCATGCCAATGCCCGCTGCACCAAAGCCATAGGCCCAGCCGTAAACCTCACCCAGCCAGCCGCATAAAAGCGTCGCGGTGAAAGCACCAAGATTGATGCCCATATAAAAGATAGTGAAGCCTGCATCTCGTCGTGGGTCATCTTCCGCATAGAGTTTGCCGACCACGGTGGATATATTCGGCTTGAGGAAACCCACTCCCATAACAATTAGCGCCAAGGAGAAATAAAAGACCTGTAAGGCTCCGGTGTCTTGCACGACTGCATCACCTATCTGACGCGCCTGCTCGCCCTCAAATGCCATGCCTAGGTGCCCAGCAACTAACAATAAACCACCAAAGACGACGGCTCGGCGCATGCCCAGATAGCGATCGGCAATCAAGCCGCCTATGACGGGCATGGCGTACACTAACGCGGCATAGCTCCCCAGAACGCCGAGGCCTGCTTCGTCGGTGAATAAATGGTATTTGGTGACGTATAACAGCAGAAGGTACTTCATGCCGTAGAAAGAGAATCGCTCCCAAAGTTCGGTGCCAAAGCAGATGTAGAGGCCTTTGGGGTGGCCTAGGAAGTCTCGCTGATGAGCTGAAGTTTGATCATTCATAAGTGGAGCACTACCTCATATACACTGTGGGTCAATGGAGCGATTAGCTGTCTGCAAGGTGTTCTATCACGATCAGCCGTTGGTTACTGAGTAGCTGAGTCGTCACCAACGTAGACGCCTGACGATCGCGATGTCAGCCAGTAGCAAATAAGCAGAAGCAACGCACTGAGTCAAATATTTATGTGTTTCGGACCAGCGTGGCTATGCGTGGTTTTTCAGCGGCGAGAATTGCGTTATCACGCGGCGGATGACTGTGCAGAGTAAGATGTGTGCGCGTCCCTACTAAGAGCTGCATTCATATCGTCCACTGTTTTTATGCGTTTGACCTGGGCAAACAGCGCCGCCGCCTGAGGGAAATAATAAGACAGGTACACCAACCACTGCTTGAGTGGGTTGATGGCGTAACGGGCGTCATAGCACGCTGCGTTACGGTTTAAAAAGACGCTGAGTAAAGGTTGTACTTGCGGCCAATTCATAGATTCATAGTACCGATCGTCAAGCAGTGCGCGAGTGGCTAAACCAAGATCAGGTCGGCACAGAGCACCTCTCGCGAGCATGAAATCATGACAGCCGCTGATCGAGGCGCAGCGACGTACGTCAGAGGGAGACCACATTTCACCGTTAGCAATCAGCGGAATGTCGATGTGTTGACTGACATTGGCCAACCGATGCCAGTGTGCGGGAGGCTTGTAGCCTTGGCGTCGAGTGCGCGCATGCACAGTCAGCTCAGTCACACCCGCTCGTACAATTTCCTCAACGACGGATTCAAACGCCTGATCATCCTCAAAGCCGAGGCGGATTTTTGCCGTGACAGGAATATCGCTTGGCACGGCTGCGCGAACGGCTGCGCAGACGTCGTAAATCAACCGTGGATTCTTAAGTAGTGAAGCCCCTCCTTGCGATTTATTGACCGTTTTTGCAGGGCATCCAAAGTTCAAATCAATGCCGGGCGCGCCTAAACGCGCAGCAACTGCCGCGTTTTTTGCCATTAAATCGGGGTCACTGCCCAAAAGTTGTATGAAGACGGGTGTGCCACTGGGGGTAAGACCGTGGTTATGCAGTTCAGGGCACAGTCGATAAAATACGCGCTTAGGAAGCACTGTTTGTGAGACACGAACAAACTCGGTGACGCAGCGGTCATAGCCGCCGATACCGGTAATCAAATCGCGCATAAGGCTGTCCATGACGCCTTCCATAGGCGCCAAAATCAAGCGATTCGAAGTTGATGAGTTCCGTGTCATGAGCGTCGAGTGGGCCGTCAAACGAGAGTGAGTGCAAAATTCATGGACGCGAGCATACCTGAGGCATACTTTAACTGTCACTTGGGCGTGGCGGAATGTCTTATGCTTTTGTAGACTCTACCCCCTAACCGTTTCTCCTCACAGGACAACACCATGAATCCGAACTACCTTGACTTCGAACAACCCATTGCTGACCTCGAAGCCAAGATCGACGAGTTACGCAATGTGGGTGCCGACGCGGATCTGAATTTGGCCGATGAGATAACGCGATTAGAGGAAAAAAACTCGTCGCTCACGCAAAAAATCTATTCGAATTTGAGCCCGTGGGACATTGTTCGCGTAGCTCGCCATCCCCTCCGTCCTTACACCCTCGATTACATTCCTGAGCTTTTTACCGATTTTGATGAGTTACACGGCGATCGCCGATTTGGTGATGACAAGGCGATAGTCGGTGGGGTTGCCCGACTCAACGACAAACCTGTGATGGTTATTGGGCAGGAGAAAGGGCGCTCGGTAAAAGATAAGGTCTACCGAAACTTTGGCATGCCAAAACCTGAGGGTTATCGCAAGGCTTTACGTCTCATGGAAATGGCTGAGCGATTCAAGATGCCTATTGTTACGCTCATCGACACCCCCGGGGCCTATCCGGGTATCGATTCAGAAGAGCGAGGCATTAGCGAAGCGATTGCGCAAAATCTCGCCGTTATGTCTCGGTTGCGCACGCCTATTGTGTGTGTCGTTATTGGAGAGGGCTCTTCAGGTGGCGCATTGGGTATTGGTGTCGGTGATCACCTGGCTATGCTGGAATACTCGACGTATTTCGTCATCTCACCAGAGGGCTGCGCGAATATCATCTGGAAGAGCTCGGAATTCGCACCCCAGGCCGCCGCAGCCATGGGTGTGACCTCATCAACATTGCAAGAGCTGGGCATTGTGGATGCAACAATTAAAGAACCTATGGGCGGAGCGCATCGAAACCCGTTAGAAATGGCACATCGTATTCGCGATCATGTCGCCCAGCAGGTTGAACTGTTGTCGGCTATGAGTACTGAAGATATGCTTGAAACTCGCTACCAGCGTTTGATGTCTTACGGCAATTGAGGGCGGCAGCAGACCCATTACCTACATCGGTAGGGCAAGCCCTCGAGTCTGTCTGTAGTGCTCCGAAATGGTGGTTAGCGCTATCGGGAGGGCGAGATAGCATTGTGTTGCTCGACATGGTGCATCGTTGGCTGCAGTCTCATAAAGGCCCCGAGCTCCACGCAATTCATATCCACCATGGCTTGTCTGATCGCGCAGATCATTGGGCGCGGCTGTGTGAGCAACACTGCGCTGACCGCGGAGTGCCATTTGAATGCCATCGAGTGTCTGTCTCGCGTGATCTTGGTCTGGGCTTAGAAGCCGCGGCGCGGGAAGCGCGTTACGCTATTTTCGAGAATCGCCTGGAGTCTGGTGAAGTATTACTGCAAGGGCATCATCAAGATGATCAGGTAGAAACGGTGTTATATCGCCTACTGCGTGGCGCTGGCCCTCGTGGCCTTGCGGGAATTCCAGCTACGCGTTCTTTAGGTGTGGGCCGCATTATAAGGCCATTGCTTACTATTAGTCGGGCAGACATTACGGCCTGGGCTGAGGCCTCAAAGCTGCTTTTTGAGGACGATCCAAGCAATATCGACACTGCATTCGATCGAAATTTTCTGCGCCATGAGGTATTGCCCCTGATCGCTACGCGCTGGCCCAGTTTTCGACAAACCGTGACCCGAGCCGCCCTGTTACAGCAACTCACGCTCGCGGAGTTAGATCAGTGTCCTCTGGCACGTATTTCGGGGCTTCTCGGTGAACCCGGCTTAAGAATCGACGAGGGCAGTGATAATGCAGCTCTTAGTCATCAGCTCTATCGCTGGCTGGTGGAAGACGCAGCTGAACCCCCTAACTTTACGCAACTCAGCGAATTCGCGCGCCAATCACTGGAGGCGCATGCTGATCGACTGCCAGAATTGATCTTTGGTAACCAGCGATTAGTTGCTTGGCAAGGAGCTATCTATCGTTTGCCAATTGAGATGCCTACTGCTGTTTTGCCGAGTGAGATAGTCGTTGGTATGAATCTCACAGGCGATTGGGGCTCCCTCTACTGGGAGGCCGATGGTAACGGTTTACCGGAGGGCCTTTCCCTATCTAGCAGGCGTCGTGAACCCCGTGAGAAGTTTGCGCTTCGTGGCCGTCGATCGCGCGATTTTAAGCAATTTTGCCAAGAGCAGGCGATACCGCCTTGGTGGCGGGCAGCCCTTACTGTGCTTGAGCACGATGGTGTTCCTGTCTGTCTGTTGGGGGTCTCGGTATTACGTGGCGCCGATGACATACCGTGGGTTGGTGATATTGCCCGTTTTTCTCCACGTTGGTTGCCATTCCAATCGCTCGATCGAATTGAGTGAATGGCTTCATACTGGTAAGCTAACACCCCATCTGAGTGCGGGTCATGACTATACAAGGTCGGGGCGCACATACTTTCGTTTGTTCCCTGATTTGGTGGTCTGCATGACACGTTATGTGTTTGTTACAGGTGGGGTAGTTTCTTCACTGGGTAAAGGTATTGCTGCGGCTTCGCTTGCGGCTGTTCTGGAAGCTCGGGGTTTAAAAGTCACCCTACTAAAGCTCGATCCTTACATCAATGTCGACCCCGGCACGATGAGTCCCTTTCAGCACGGTGAGGTCTTTGTTACCGACGACGGTGCCGAGACCGATCTAGACTTGGGTCATTATGAACGCTTTACCCGAGCGACAATGAACCGAAAGAATAACTTCACCACGGGCCGAGTGTACGACACAGTTCTGCGTAAAGAGCGCCGTGGAGATTATCTCGGTGCCACTGTACAGGTGATTCCTCACGTTACCGATGAGATCAAGCGTCGAGTTAAAGCAGGTGCAGAAGGCTATGACGTTGCGGTAGTTGAGGTGGGCGGTACGGTTGGCGATATTGAGAGTCAGCCTTTTCTTGAAGCCGTTCGCCAATTGAAGCTCGAGATGGGTGCATCACGAGCCATGTTAATGCACCTAACGTTGGTGCCTTACATCCCCACGGCGGGTGAGATTAAAACCAAGCCTACACAGCACTCAGTCAAAGAGCTGCGCTCTATTGGCTTGCAGCCTGATGTGCTGCTGTGTCGGTGCTCTGTCGATATCGACGAGGGAGCTAGACGAAAGATTTCCTTGTTTACCAACGTAGAAGAGCGCGCCGTTATTCCTCTTTTAGATGCCGATAGTATTTACAAAATCCCCGGCAATCTTAATGCCAATGGCCTCGATGACTTTGTTCTTGAGCGTTTCGGCATCGACTGTCCCGCCGCCGATCTATCTGAGTGGGACGATGTCGTAGCACGGGAGTTCGCTGATCGTCGTGGTACCGTTAAAGTCGGTATGGTCGGTAAGTACATAGATTTAATCGATGCTTATAAGTCTCTCAATGAAGCGCTAAGCCATGCGGGACTGCAGACACGCGCCAAAGTCGAAATAGAGTATATCGACGCAGAAGATATTGAGACTCACGGTACCGGCATCCTTGATAGCCTGGATGCGATTCTGGTCCCGGGTGGCTTCGGTGATAGAGGCGTGGACGGTAAAATCGAGGCAGTACGTTACGCCCGAGAGAATGGCGTGCCGTTCTTGGGTATTTGTCTTGGAATGCATATGGCTATCATAGAATACGCGCGAAATATGTGTGGCCTTGAGGGTGCACATTCTACCGAGATGGACTCCAACACCCCGCACCCCGTCGTAGCATTGATCACTGAGTGGCAGAAAACTGACGGCACTGTTGAACAGCGCACGGAAGCATCTGATTTAGGTGGCACGATGCGCCTGGGTGCTCAGACCTGTCACCTAGTTGAGGGAAGCTTAGCCGCGAAGGTGTACGGTGCGAGTGAGGTGCGCGAGCGCCATCGGCATCGCTATGAAGTGAACAATAATTATGTTTCCGGAATTGAGGCCATGGGCATGAAAGTGTCGGGCTGGTCCCATGATCATGAGCTGGTGGAAATGATTGAGCTGCCTAACCACCCATGGTTCCTCGCTTGTCAATTTCACCCAGAATTTACCTCGCGGCCTCGAGGTGGTCACCCGCTGTTTACCAGTTATATCGAATCGGCCCTCGCACATGCTGAGAGTACTAAGGCGTGAGCAGTGAGCAGGTTGTCCGTGTTGGTGATATTAGCTTCGCCAACGATCAACCTCTGGTTTTGCTAGGAGGCGTTAACGTCCTAGAAAGCGAGCAGTTCGCCTTAGACGTAGCGGGCCATTACGCTGAGGTATGTGGGCAACTGGACATTCCGCTTGTATTCAAAGCGTCCTACGACAAGGCTAACCGCTCATCGATTCACAGCTATCGTGGGCCCGGAATGGAGGCAGGCTTGTCGATGCTTGCATCCGTGAAGCGTGAATTCGGCTTGCCAGTTATCACTGATGTTCACGCGCCTCATGAGGCTGCACCTGCCGCGGCGGTCTGCGACATTATTCAGTTACCCGCGTTTCTAGCGCGGCAAACTGATTTGGTGGCGGCTATGGCCGAAACGGGCGCGGCGATTAACATTAAAAAACCCCAGTTTTTGAGCCCTGAGCAGATGGGCAATGTCGTCGATAAGTTTCGCGAGTGCGGGAATGACAGACTGCTTATTTGCGAGCGGGGCAGTAATTTTGGCTACGATAATTTGGTCGTCGACATGCTGGGCTTTGGCGTCATGCGAAAGGTTACGCAAGGGCTACCGATGGTTTTTGACGTCACCCATGCGCTGCAACGTCGCGATCCGGGTGAGAAAGCGTCGGGCGGTCGGCGCCACCAGGTATTAGAGCTCGCGAGAGCAGGCATCGCGACTGGGATTGCCGGCCTTTTTCTCGAGGCGCACCCCAACCCAGAGAAAGCCTTGTGCGATGGCCCAAGTGCATTGCCGTTGCATTTATTGGCGCCTTTTCTTGAGCAGGTCAAAACGTGCGATGCGATGATTAAAGCATTGCCGGCACTCGACATCCCTTAGCATAGCTTACCCATAGGAGAGCAGCACGTGAGCGAAATCATTGATGTACGCGGCTTTGAAGTATTGGATTCTCGTGGTAACCCCACGATTATGGCCGAGGTCACTCTGGAAGACGGATCTATGGGATCGGCCTTTGCTCCCTCTGGAGCAAGCACAGGCAGTCGTGAAGCGCTTGAGCTTCGTGACGGTGATGACAGCCGCTACCTTGGAAAAGGCGTCTTAACCGCTGTTGGTAACGTGAACGGCCCTATTCGAGACTTGTTACTGGGTCATCAGGCTGCAGATCAGCGCGTCATTGACCAGCGTATGATTGACGCGGATGGTACTGAGAACAAAGCGAATTTTGGTGCTAATGCTATTCTGGCTGTCTCACTTGCAGTCGCTAAAGCGGCCGCTATTTCAGCGGGCAAGCCGCTTTATCAGCATATCGCCGACCTTTCGGGCAATACTCAGCTGACTATGCCTGTTCCCATGATGAATATTTTGAATGGTGGTGAGCACGCAGATAACAACGTAGATATTCAAGAGTTTATGGTTCAGCCGGTATCTGCGACGAGTTTTGCAGAAGCCCTGCGCGTTGGTACTGAAATTTTCCATCATTTGAAGAAGGTGCTTTCCGCCCGTGGCTTGGCGACCGCTGTTGGAGATGAAGGTGGCTTTGCGCCTAACCTGCCGTCTAATGCGGCTGCCCTCGAAATAATTGCTGAAGCTGTGGCTAACGCGGGGTACGTCCTCGGTGAAGATGTCACATTGGCACTCGATTGCGCCGCTTCTGAATTTTATAAGGACGGGGTTTACGACTTAAAAGGCGAAGGGCGTCAGTTTTCGAACGCCGAGTTTGCAGATTATCTTGCTGCCCTGTGTGACGAGCACCCAATCATATCGATCGAAGATGGACTTGACGAGTCCGATTGGGAGGGCTGGGCGATTTTGACTGAGAAGTTAGGACAGCGCATTCAATTGGTCGGTGATGACCTTTTTGTGACTAACACACAGATTCTCAAGCGTGGCATCGATGAAGGTGTTAGTAACTCAATACTGATTAAATTTAATCAGATAGGCTCTTTATCCGAGACCCTGGACGCGATTGCCATGGCCCGTGCGGCAGGTTATACCGCGGTTATCTCACATCGTTCAGGTGAAACCGAGGATTCGACGATTGCCGATCTCGCGGTGGGTACTGGTGCTGGTCAGATTAAAACAGGCTCGCTGTGCCGATCTGATCGCGTTGCAAAATATAACCGTCTGCTGCGAATTGAAGCTGAGCTAGGTATGACAGCACCTTATCGTGGTCGGGCGGAATTCAAGCAGGGCTGATCGATGCGCTGGCTCCTAGTGGGGCTTACGGCACTGCTGATACTGTTGCAGTACCGTCTCTGGCTCGCCGGTGGAGGTATTGCCGAAGCTGTGCGTCTGAATGCTCGAATCGAAGATCAGCAGAAGACAAACGCACAGCTCCAAGCTAGGAACGCGCTGCTAGAGCAGCAGATTCTCGAACTTCAGAACGGCAGTCGTGTTATCGAGCAGCGTGCAAGAGAAGACCTAGGGCTTGTTAAGGAAGGGGAAATCTACTTTCAGTTCACTGATGGAACCGCTGAGAGAGAGCAGCCATGACACGCCTGTGGGCGATCGTGCCTGCTGCGGGTGCCGGTCGGAGAATAGCGTCGGATGTACCTAAACAGTATCTGATGGTGGCGGGTGCACCCATACTCGAACATACACTGCAAAGACTTTTAGCCTGTGCCGATATTAGTGGGATAGTTGTTGCTGTTGACCCTCACGATCATCATGTCGACGGTATCAGTAGTATTTCGGATCCGAGAGTCTCAACGACTGCAGGAGGCGCCGAGCGTGCGGACTCGGTATTAGCCGGGTTACTTGCACTGTCATCGGTGGCAGCACCCCGCGACTGGGTGTTAGTTCACGATGCAGCGAGACCATGCCTGCCCTTAAAGGATCTAAATCAACTTATTGCCGAGGCGCGAGAGCATGATTGCGGTGCTATTCTTGCGCAGTCCATAGTCGATACGATTAAGCAGGCGGATGACCAAGGCCTGGTGGTTACCACGTTGGATCGGTCACAGTTGTGGCGTGCCCAAACACCGCAGATGTTCCGTTTGAGTGAGTTACAGACTGCGCTGGAGGTGTCTTTAAAGCGCGGTGACGTCATTACCGACGAAGCGAGCGCCATGGAGCGAGCGGGATTTCCTGTCCGAGTTGTGCCAGGGCCCGTCTGCAATTTGAAGATCACGATTCCAGAAGACCTTAATTTGGCAGAATTTTACTTACAAGCGTTATCTAGGACGGATTGAATATTATGCGAATTGGACACGGTTTTGACGTCCACGCGTTTGGTGAAGGAGACCACGTGGTTCTTGGTGGAGTGAAAATCCACCATCATCATGGGTTGGTAGCACATTCAGACGGCGATGTTGTTTTGCACGCGCTCTGTGATGCTTTATTGGGCGCGGCTGCCTTGGGTGATATTGGCCGGCATTTTCCAGATACCGATGAAGCTTGGCGCGGCGCAGATAGTCGCGAGCTCTTACGGCAAGTCATGGTGAAAGTCAGAAGCCACGGATGGCAGGTAGGCAATGTAGACATTACGGTAGTCGCGCAGCTTCCTCGACTGGCGCCTCATATCGATACCATGCGAGCGCATATCGCTTCAGATCTTGACACCGATTTTCGTAACGTGAACGTTAAAGCTACAACGACTGAGCGGCTCGGCGCTATCGGTAGAGAGGAAGGTATAGCGAGTCACGCAGTGGCATTATTGATGCCCTTGGACACTGGGGAAAACGCTAGGTGATGGATAAGCAAGGCATAGGAATGACGTCCCAGAGGACGCGCGAACGCCTAATTCAACGGTTGATGGAGCAGGGAATCACGAACTACTCGGTTCTCGATGTTATTCGAACCACGCCTCGTCATGCTTTCGTTGATGAAGCCTTGGCTCATCGCGCGTATGAGGACACCGCCTTGCCCATCGGCTGGGGGCAGACCATTTCACAGCCTTATATCGTGGCGAGAATGACCGAACTTGCGCTACAGGCGGGGCGGCCCAATAAAGTATTGGAAATTGGCAGTGGATCGGGCTATCAAACTGCAGTGCTTTCGCCTTTGGTTGGCGAGGTGTATGCCATTGAGCGGATAAAAGGGTTGTTGGACCGCTCTCGAGAACGCGTGCGAGCGTTACGTCTGCGCAATGTACAGCTTCGTCACGCCGACGGTCTCGAAGGCTGGGCCGATAAAGGGCCCTTTGACGTTATTCTAGGAGCCGCAGCACCTGAGCTAATCCCGCCCGCGTTACTCACACAGCTAGCCCCTGGGGGGCGTTTGATTTTGCCGGTAGGAGGCGTCGATCAACGACTGGTCATGGTGACCATGGGTACTGACGGCCCCGAAACGACCCACGTGGAGAATGTTAAGTTCGTGCCGATGCTCAGTGGTACGGAGCGAGGATGACCGATACATCAAGTATCAATGCTATGGGCGTATTTTTACGCGGCGTGGCTATGGGTGCGGCCGATGTAGTGCCCGGCGTATCAGGTGGCACTATCGCGTTAATTACGGGCATTTACGATCGATTGCTCGCCTCCATATCGTCGGTAGATGCTAAAGCACTGACCCTATTATTATCGGGACGTTGGCGGAACCTTTGGCAGCATATCGATGGTCGGTTTCTATTGCTGCTTCTTCTCGGTATTAGTAGCTCCGTCTTACTACTCGCCAATATTATTCATAGGCTCTTGGAAACCTACCCATTGCCGTTGTGGTCCTTTTTCTTTGGGCTAGTCTTTATGTCGGCGTGGCTGCTTTGGCGCGATGAGGTGGGCGAATTTACACTTCCGCTCGGCGCTGGTTTTTTAGTAGGCACCGTTATTGCGGCTGCGATTGGTCTTGCACCTGGACTGTCCTTTATTGAGGGCAACTTTGGATTCTTTTTGGCAGGTGCGCTCGCTATTTGCGCAATGATTCTACCGGGCATTTCGGGGAGCTTCATTTTACTGCTGCTCGGCATGTACGGCCCGGTCATCACAGCGATTAGCTCCTTGGATGTTGTCGTGATGGGGTTGTTTGGCATGGGCTGTATCGTGGGCTTGTTGATCTTCTCTCGAGTCCTCAACTGGGTGTTAGCGCACAAGCGTCGCATGAGTATGGCGGTCCTCACAGGTTTTTTGGTGGGCTCGCTTGTGACGCTTTGGCCATGGCAGAAAGCTGTGAGTACTGTGATAGATCGCCACGGTGACAGTCGCGTGCTGCAGACTCTGCCCGTACTGCCGACGGACTATGCCGCGATTCATGCTGATCACCAGCTAAGTCTGTGTCTGTTAGCTGCAACGTTGGGGGTTGTACTCATTGGTCTCATGCATCGCCATGCGTCTAGGCGTTCAGCTGGGGCTCAGTAAGTGATTCGGCGGTATGTCATGTTGTTGACTGCCGCACTAGTAGTTGCCTGCGCGGAGAATGCGCCGGCGCCTATCGAAGATCGAAGCGGTGGACGCTACGCCCCAAAAAAAGGCAGTGTAGAGGAGGTATCCCAGCGCGGTACCAAGGGTCCCGTGATCGGCCAGGCATATACCGTGCGCAAGGGCGACACGTTGACATCGATAGCCTTTGCTCTTGGTATACATTTCAAAACTCTGGCCGAGATCAATAATATTAGCGACCCCTACGACATCGACGTGGGTCAAGTATTGCAAACACGCGCTCTAAAAAAGAGCACCCGCTCGCGCAAGAAAGCACCGGTTGCATCAGTGGGCTCGAAGCCTAAATCAACGACAATATCGACGACAATAAAGGTTTCCAAAGGGGATACTCTTTACTCATTATCACGAGAGCTCGGCATGAGTGTCGATCAATTGGCGAGGCTCAATGGTCTCAAGCCGCCTTATAAGATTGAATTGGGCCAGCAGCTGAGAGTGACCGCCACTGCAACGTCTAGTGCTGCCTCCCCGGGAAGTGCAAGCAAGCCCTCCGTAGCACAGGCACAACCGGCAAAAACTGAGTCGAAGAAAAGATCAACCACAACCGTCGCTCCGTCCTCGTCACAGAATTCTGCCGTATCATTTGGGCCGGTCGCTCGCTGGATCTGGCCGGCTACGGGTAAAGTTGTACGAAGTTATTCTGACAATCTCCACAAGGGAATAGATATTGCAGGTCAGCGAGGCGCCGACGTCAAAGCGTCTGCCAAGGGCGTGGTGGTTTATTCGGGCACGGGCGTAAAAGGTTACGGTGCTTTAATCATTGTTAAGCATAACGAGGATTATCTCAGTGCCTACGGACACAATGACGCCATTTTAGTATCTGAGGGCGCAACGGTAACGGAAGGGCAGACGATCGCACGGATGGGTAGTAGCGGCACTGATAAAGTGAAACTGCACTTTGAAATTAGGCGGCGCGGTAAACCCATCGATCCCTTGAAGGTCTTCCCAAGACGCTAAGGCCCCTTGGGAATCGTTTCGACGAGGCTTATGTTAGCGTTCGAGAAGCTCGAGCTTGTTGGGTTTTCCTGCCCAATCTTCCGCATCTGCGGGCGGATCTTTCTTCTCTGTAATGTTGGGCCAGACTTCTGCAAGTTCAGCATTCAACGCTAGAAACGCTTGCTGGTCATCGGGCAACTCATCTTCTGAGAAGATCGCGTCGACGGGGCACTCAGGTTCACAGAGTGCACAATCTATACATTCGTCGGGGTGAATGACGAGGAAATTAGGTCCCTCGTAGAAACAGTCCACTGGGCAGACCTCCACACAATCGGTGTGTTTGCACTTGATGCAATCTTCGCCCACTATAAATGTCATGATCTATCCTCTTGTTGAGTCCGCCGAGAAGGATACCCCCCCTCGCCGAAAATTTGAATATGTAAGTGCTTCAGATCTGACTTTTCAGCGCATAAAGAAGCGTTAAGGCTTCTCGGGGCGTCAGAGCGTCAGGGTCGATACCGTTGAGCTGTTCAATCGCTGGATGTGGCGCTTGCCTTTGGAAGAGGTCCGTTTGTGACGGTGAGGCCATTGGACGTGGTGTTTGCCCCGAATCTGCGGTTTCAAGCTGTATGAGCTTGTCATGTGCGAGGACTAATACATCGCTCGGTACACCAGCGAGTTTGGCTACTTGGAGCCCGAAACTACGATTTGCTGGCCCCTCCTGAATGTTATGCATGAAAACAACATGGTCTTCGTGCTCGGTGGCATCGAGGTGAACATTGGCCATGCTAGGGTATTGATCAGGCAGAGCGGTCAGCTCAAAGTAATGGGTAGCAAATAAGGTGAATGCTTGGACTCGAGTCGCCAGAGCAATAGCACTTGCCCACGCTAAGCTCAGCCCGTCAAATGTACTCGTGCCACGGCCTACTTCGTCCATGAGAACAAGACTTCGTGGCGTAGCGTTATGTAAGATATTGGCTGTTTCGCTCATCTCGACCATAAAGGTAGACCGGCCTGAGGCCAAATCATCGGAAGAGCCAATGCGCGTGAATATCCGGTCGAGGAGCGATAGTCGCGCTTCATCGGCAGGCACAAAACTGCCGACATGAGCGAGGAGAGCGATGAGCGCATTTTGACGCATATAGGTCGATTTACCGCCCATATTAGGCCCAGTGATTAATAACATGCGCCGACTATCATCGAGGCGAGTGTTATTGGCGATAAAAGGCGTCTCATTGATTTGCTCGACGACAGGGTGTCTGCCACCGCGTATGTCCATCAGCGCTTCGTCACTGAACTCAGGCCGGCACCAGTTGAGCATTACCGCGCGCTCCGCAAAACATGCGAGGACGTCTAAGTCAGAGAGTGCGGCGGCAGTCGTTTGTAAAGGGCTGAGGTGAATCCGCAGCTTATTAATCAATTCTTCATACAATGCTTTCTCTCGAGCCAATGCGCGAGACTTACTCGATAAAGCCTTGTCTTCAAAAGTCTTTAATTCTGGTGTGATAAATCGTTCAACATTTTTTAACGTTTGGCGACGAATGTACCGGTCGGGGGCTTTCTCCGACTGGCTTCTGGAAATTTCAATGTAATATCCATGCACACGGTTGTAACCGACTTTAAGGCTGCTTAGGCCTGTGGCTTCGCGCTCCTCCTGCTCGATCTTAATAAGATAGTCGCCCGCATTCTTGGAGACATTGCGCAGTTCATCGAGCTCCGCATCATACTTTTCAGCAATGACGCCGCCGTCACGTATGAGCACGGGAGGGTTTTCGACGAGTGCACGATTAAGCTCATCAACTAATTCCGGATAGTCATTCAAGTCATTAACGAGGAGTGATAACTTCTGCGGTAAATCACCAGCGCCTGCGCAGGCAGCTCGAATAGCGGGCAGGGCCGTTAGCGTGTCCGCGAGGCGAGTGAGGTCGCGGGGACGGGCTGATCCCAGTGCAACCCGGCCTAGTATGCGTTCTAGGTCACCCACTGGAGCCAAGGCTTTTCTGATGGTTTCAAAAGTAAACTGTTCGGTGAGCAATTGTACTGCTGCGAGTCGAGCATCGAGTTCATAGCGATCGTTGAGTGGTCGATGTAGCCAGCGACGGAGATGACGAGTACCCATAGCCGTCACCGTGGTTGCCATGACGCTAAATAGCGTGTGCTCCTCCCCACCCGCTAGGTTGAGATCGATTTCTAAATTCCGGCGTGTTGCCGCATCGAGTTGCACGCTGTCGGATAATTTCTCTTCACGCATGCTCTGTAAATGCGGTAGGTCACTGCGCTGAGTATCCTTGAGGTATTCTAATAAACAGCCTGCTGACGTAATCGCAAGCGTGAGATCTTGGCAGCCGAAGCCTCGAAGGTCTTGAGTCTGAAATTGTTGGTTCAATGCACGCTCAGAGGCTTCTTTGTCAAAGTACCACGGCGGCTGATGTCTGACTCCTGTGCGGTTTGCGAGCGGAGCGTACTGACAGCCTTCCGTAATCAACACCTCGGCAGGGTTAAGTCGCTCAATCTCAGCGCGGAGCGCCTCTTCTCCCTCGACTTCTGAGACTAAAAATCGTCCGCTTGCGACGTCGATCCATGCCAGTCCGAATAGACTCTCGCGGTGAGAGAGTGCCAGCAATAATGCATCTGTCCTGGCATCGAGGAGTGATTCATCAGATAACGTCCCAGGCGTTACAACTCGGACGACCTTTCGATCAACGGGTCCTTTGCTCGTCGCGGGGTCACCCACTTGTTCAGCAATGGCAACAGAATGTCCGGCTCGTACAAGGCGCGCAAGATAGTTTTCGGCAGCATGGAACGGCACACCTGCCATGGGTATAGGTTCCCCAGCAGACTTGCCTCGTGCAGTGAGCGTTATGTCGAGCACGCGAGCCGCGAGCTTTGCATCTTCGTAGAACAACTCATAAAAATCGCCCATTCTGTAAAACAGCAGCTCGCTAGGATGCTCGCGTTTCATCGAGAAGTACTGACGCATCATTGGTGTGTGTTGTGTTTCTTGTGTTGTCATTTGAGCCTGTATTTAAGACGCTTTTCGTAGTTAAGGCGTTGCTATAGCAGTGTTTTATCCGATTTTTCGCTAACCGTGTATACCATCTTCATTTCTGAGTATTGCTCTATGTTACGTGTTTTAGTACGCGTTTTGGTATGAGTCAGCAGGGTAAGCTGCGCTGACGACATGGAAACATGTACCAATGTCCACAAGGCGTTTGACTTCAATGACTGTAAGCCGCGTAAAAGCCGTCACTGAGCTCAGCGATTATGGAGAATATCAGGGATTGTGTGATCGGTATCGTGCCACATTATGCATTTCGCAATAAAGGCGAGGTAGGTCGCAACTTCGATGCTACTCGGACGATTTTACAGAGCGCTTCTTGGTGAGTAAGCGAAGGACCATACTCGGATATCTTCGGGCATGGGGTATCCAGAAAGGTGCATCTTGTCCTCAGTGACCCAACTGCTCAGCGCTTGAGTCGTTGGTATGCGGCGCCTCCCAGTAAGGTCATCATCACCAGTAGGGCAAAAGGCGGTAACAAAGGCACCGGAATACCCAGTTGCCGAGCAACAGCTTGTCGAATAGCCTCAAGGTCGTCTGAGTTAGTTACGCCGTCTAAGTTGATATCGTAGACGCTGGACAGTCCCCAAGAGGTTGAAATCTGTGCTGCCAACGTTAGGTCGAGGGTATTGACCACTCCGTCGCGGTTGCCGTCTTTAGCATCCCAGGTGAGGGCCTGATATTGTTGCAGCTCCCCTTTCAGAACCTCGAGCGCAAGACTGGCATCGTCTGGTAAGTTTACGGAAGTAAGAAGGTTGGCCGATTCAAAGTCGATAAGAGGATTTCCGTCAGCATCTTTGATGACGAATAGCTCCTCGATATTCGTGGTTTTGGGTCCGTCGCTGTTGGGGTCAAAGTCAACCCAGCTAGTGACAACGTACTTGTGGGTTTCAGTAGCAGCGCCGTATTGAGAGGTGGGGAGCACCTTAAGTGTTGGTTCATCTAAGCCGTACAGAAACTCGTTAACGGCCCAGCACGCAGTGAACCCTGAGGATGGGATGCTAGCCCCCCCGGGGGTCACGCCGTCGGCGCCAGGGCCAAACCAGACGCCGCTGTTGTCTTCACATACTCCTTTGTCGACGGGAGTTACCGAGCAGGCTGTGCCGAGCGCGCATGGGGGATTGAATAGACCGTTGGGCTGCACGTTCGGCGCCACATTCACGGCGATTTTGCTGCGCCGGTTGGCTGTCTGTGCATGTGTCAGATTGCCCGCTAGCGAGACGGGTTGAAATGGTCCGGCTCGGCTGTCAATGGTCAGCCCCGCTGCGTCGGATATTAATCCATAGATGTCAAGAATGCTCGTCAGACCATGGCGGGGTAAGCCTACGTCAGCGACGCCAGTCCCCGCGATCAGGAGAGGAACCTGTACCCCCGTTTGGTAAACTTGACCTTTAGCGCGTGTGGGATCAAAGGGTACGTTGACTGAATAACCGAGCGTTCCGTTGTCTCCCATAATCACAATCAGAGTATTTTCGCCCTCCGCGGTAAGCTGCAACGAATTGCCTGGCCCCGTTCGACTCATTAGGCCAGACTCCACCAGTACTCTGCCGATCTCCTCCGACATGTGAGAGATGATCGCTTTTTGAATGCCGCGTTGCGCAATTGAGTCGTTGCAGTCGAGGGAGGAGCTAGTAGTGACTCCGGTAACTGCGGTCACGCCTATTTGTGGGATCTGCTGCAGCGGTGTGTGAGCCGCGCTATAGCTCACCGCAAGAAAGTAGGGGTCATCGCTCCCTGCGCGAGCACTTAGCCAGCGGATGGCTTCGTTGGACTCGACCGTTGTGCGGTATTCTCGGGCAGTAAACTCTTCGATTTCTATCGGCATGTCCGCTTGATCAGGTTTACTCATTCTCTCGAGCTTGCCAACGTAATAGGCATTCTCCAGCTCGAAGTCGAGGTGGGCGGGTGGGGGGCTCATACAGACGGAGTTGGGGTCAAATAGGCCGCCTTGTTCCATGCAGGTACGGCCCGGCTCGGACGTCTCCGGTGCGCTGATCACAGCGCAACCCCCATTAGCCGCGTAGCACGCACCGGTATCGGCACCGTTCTCGGAGTCACTTGCTAGGCTGGGAACAAACCCGCAGCTATAGGTGCCTTTTGGCGCAATGCCACCCGCTGTTGAGTCAATAGACCTCAGGAAACCTTGGACATTACCGTAGTAGTAATCAAAGCCGGCCTCGATCGGTGTGGCTTTCTCCGCTTGATTATTTTCAGGGCCGCCCATGTGCCATTTACCCACCATGGCACTGGTATAGCCCACAGTGGCCAAGTGATCTAGCAAGGTGTGTTGATAGGGGTTGAGTTGTGAGTTGGCGAGATCATTTGCTCCGAGTGCGCCGGTGGTGCCTGAAGTGATTGGTAGTTGCCCAGTGAACAGGGAGATACGTGTGGGAGAGCATTCAGGCATGGCCCACACATTGGTGAACGATATACCCGCATTGGCGATTTGATCGAGCGAGGGAGTGATTGGCGGAGCTTCGCCTCCGTATCCAAAGGTTCCGAGCTGATCGAGACCGACGTCGTCCATGATGAACAGCACAATATCGGGTCTGGAACTGCTCAGCGGCAAGCCATTAACGTGATCATCGTAGCTATTGAGGCATGCAGCAATGGAGTTGGCGCCGGAGCCATTTCGGGGCACTTGACCTTCTAACCCAACTTTTACACGTTCTTTCCGTATGGCGAGGTTGTCTGGCAGAGACTTGATGTAAGGGGCGATACCTCTGCAATCATGTAGCCCATACAAATGAAACAGGCGCAGACGCGTGCCGACGGAGCTTACGTTGTTGAGGGCGTCTACGTTAGGCAGGTAGTTGGAGTAGCTAATGTCCAGAAATCCACCTACTGATGTGACGTTTTGCAGACCGCTTATCGATATGAGTCGAGCATTGCTAAATAAATCGAGTTGAGCACCAACTGATGTGAGACTTTCTAGGCCATCCAGAGTTTGCAGCCGGGAGTTTCTGAAAATTTGCAGTGCGCCCTCGATGGCCGCGAGCTGTGACAGTCCTAGCAGTGAACGAATGTCTCCATCCGTTGCTTCCTCAATTCGCAGTGTGCCGATCGACGAGCAGCCGGCGTAGTGGCTAGCAAAGTTATCAATGGCTTGTTGGCTGTCCAGTACCACGTCGTCCGAGCAGCTCGCCGCAGACGCTAACTGTGAACCCTGAAATAAACACAGGGTGTTGATAGCTATCAAAAAAAACAGGCTCGATGCACGAACTACGTTTCGACGTGCTGCAGTAGACATAATCTGAGCGCCTTAATTTTTATTTAGCTTGTTCGGAGGATCGAGCCACATTCTCTCCACCGTAACACGCTTTCGTGGAGGACTGGCCTAGAAAGAAGTATAAGTGAAAGAGTTAAGCGTGTGTGCACTAGAAGGAAGAGAGTGTCAACGGATAGAGCAATCGACGTTGATGAGGTTCTTCACGGCTGAAGTGTCTGTTGTTCTCTAGGGGCTAGCTAAGAAACATAACCCATCGTTAGCCAGAGGATGGCGACAAGATTTGCAATCAAGTACCCATAACCAAGCGCCCTGTTACTCGTTCGAGAGGGTGCTTGGTTATGGGTACTTGATCGTTGTTGTAGCTAGAGAAAGGTAACCCTGCCATTTGAGATATCGTACATGCCGCCAACGATATCGATATTACCGTTGTCTTTCAGGTCTCTCAGAACAGCACTTCTCTCGGCAATAGCTGCAACAGTTTGCGCAACGTTCTCATGTGCGACACGCTCGACAAACTCGCTGTTGCTAGAGTTGCGAGCCTCGGCGTCATAGTCTGGCGCAACGGCATCGACAGCCGGTGCAATTTTGGCGAGCATTTGGGTTAGGTTGCCCAGCTCTACATGATCGCAGGCGCCCTTGATTGCGCCGCAAGCGGAGTGGCCCAACA
>Ga0209137_1000730_pt1 | contig 33978 bp, 33 predicted proteins | sample SaaInl5LU_22_DNA_FD_184642 | JGI IMG/M metagenome (GOLD analysis project Ga0209137, IMG submission 184642) | Marine microbial communities from expanding oxygen minimum zones in the Saanich Inlet - ESP_105LU_22_DNA (SPAdes) (version 2) | ecosystem: Environmental > Aquatic > Marine > Intertidal...
CGTGTTATCCACGGTCTGACGCATGGCCGATAAACGAACCGCCATGACCATACCGGCGGCAACCGCTTCACCGTGTAGCCAAGAACCGTAGCCCATATGAGTTTCAATCGCATGTCCAAAGGTATGGCCTAAGTTTAAAATAGCGCGAAGTCCCGATTCCCGCTCATCAGCGGCCACCACCTGAGCCTTAATCTCACACGAACGCTTAACGGCATAACTCACAGCTCCAGGCTCACGCGCCACTAGGGCCGCTCGGTTAGCGCAGATCCAAGCGTGGAAGTCCGCATCGAAGATTAACCCATATTTCACGACCTCAGCCAAACCGGCTGCGTATTCACGCGCACCCAAGGTCGACAGCGTCGCTGTATCAATCAGGACAGCGTTGGGCTGATAGAAGGCTCCTATCATATTTTTACCAAGCGGATGGTTGACCGCTGTTTTCCCACCCACCGACGAATCCACCTGAGCTAAGAGCGTGGTAGGTATCTGGACGAAATCCACGCCCCGCTGATAGCACGCGGCCGCAAAACCAGTGATATCACCGACAACGCCCCCACCTAAGGCAATAAATGTGGTGCTGCGGTTGTGGCGTGCAGCCAGAACTTGATCAAAGATCGTACCCAAGGTCTGCCACGTTTTGTATTGTTCGCCGTCAGGTAAAATGACCGAGGTTGCCAGCAACTCTGATGACAATTGCTGCAAAAGCCCCTCTAAATACAGGGGGGCAATGGTGTCATTCGTTACAACAACAACCTGGCGCCCACGTATTGCCTCGGTCAGCAAAGAACTGGAACGCAGGATGTCGGAGCCGATATGGATTGGGTAACGGCGATCGCCCAGCTCTACAAACAAGGTGGTGTGCGGCACTGACATGTCTTCACTCTCAGATTAGTCTGCTTGCCCACCATATTCGCGCGCAAGTCTGGTTGCAATGGACCTCGAATTGGCTCCATCTGTTTCGATGATTTGAGTCGCAACGGCACGATACAATGGGTCACGGAGGGTCATCAAACGCTCCAATACCTCTCGCGGATTGTCCGTCTGCAGCAGCGGACGCTTGCGGTCGTTAGCGGTCCGGCGCAACTGCTCGTTCAAGGATGCGCGCAAGTATATCACCTGCTCGGATTTTAATAAGTCGCGATTGTCTTCGCGCATCACAATACCGCCACCCGTGGCGATAACGCCTTCGCGCATAGCGAGTAAATCTCTTAGAACTTGCGTTTCGCGATCCCGAAACCCTTGCTCGCCCTCAACATCAAAGATCCATGGAATATCGGCGCCAGTGCGGGCTTCGATTTCTGCATCGCTGTCTTTAAAAGGCAAGCGCAGTTTTTTTGCTAACAGAGTTCCCACTGTGGTTTTGCCGGCCCCCATAGGGCCGACCAGAACAATCAAGGCCATGCTGACAGCTCTAATCGAGTAAAGAATCTGCCAGTATACGCGGAGTAATAAAAATTAGCGTCTCTGTTTTTGTTCGCGAGGTCGAGGTGCTCTTAAAAAACTGACCCATCACTGGGATGTCTCCCAATACAGGGACCTTAGAAACCTTCTCAAGATCCTCTGTACGAAACACGCCACCCAAGACGATAGTTTCACCGTTGCCAACCAAGACCTGCGTCGTTAACTCAGTGGTATCAATCGTCGGAATACTACCGCCATTACCCGATGGCACTAAGTCGCCAATGCTGTCTTGGTTAATCACTAAATCCAGCAGGATTCGGTCATCGGGCGTAATGTTAGGTGTCACGTCGAGCTGCAGCACGGCCTCTTTGAACTGCGTAGCCGTTGCACCGCCGGCCGAAGATTCTTGGTAAGGCACTTCGGTACCCGACTTAATTGACGCTTTTTGTTTGTCGCCGGTAATCACTTTGGGTTGCGACACAACTTCACCTTTACCCACTGCCTCAAGGGCGCTGAGCTCAGCGGTCAAAAAGACATCTTTACTGGTAAAGCCCACCGCAAAACTTCCTGCGGGCTCGGCAACCCCCAAGTCCACCAACAAAGATCCTGGCAATGACACTGAGCCAGGCAAGCCATCGATAATGGCCTGATTGAGGTTGGTCACGTTTTCAACATCACCACTGATCGACAAAGCATTGCCATAAAAATTGTTGTTGGTATGGCCTCCCCCCCAGGAAATACCCAACTCTTCATCCAAATTTGACTGCGCAATAACAATCCGCGCCTCGATCATAACCTGACGGATGGGTATATCGACCAAATCGATTAGATTACGGATTTCAGCCAGCTTAGCCGCCGTCTCGGTAACAATCAGCGAATTCGTTCTAGGGTCAACAATCACACTGCCACGCCCTGAAATGAGAGAGCCACCCTCTGTACTGCCCGCCGAAAACAAATCTACAATCGACTCGGCTTTGGCGTAGCGTATTCTAATAAACTCGGTATTCAGAGGAGCTAACTCGGCAATTTGCTTGTTGGCCTCAATTTGCTGGCGCTCACGCTCGGCAATTTCGTCGGCCGGCGCCACCATCAGTACGTTGCCAATTTGCCGCTTGTCCAAGCCGCGAGTTTTCAGGACCAACTCTAAAGCCTGATCCCAAGGCACGTTTTGCAAACGCAGGGTAATTCGACCCGTTACCGTATCGCTCGCCACTAAATTCAGCTCGGTAAAGTCTGCAATTAACTGCAATACGGCACGAACTTCAATGTCCTGGAAGTTTAATGAAATTCTATCTCCAACGTAGGCAAACTCATTGCGGCGGTCTTCAATCTCGTCGACAGTTAGCGCTTTAACGCTCAACACATACTGGTTGTCGGTTTGGTAGGCGAGGTAATCAAAATCTTTAGCCGTTTTTAAGGTAAGAACGGTTCCAAGCTCGGTGGTGTTAACGTCGACGCTGTAGACGGGAGTCGCGAAATCGGTCACGTCGAAGCGCCGTAATAACCTCTCAGGCACCGCGGTATCTTTGAATTGAACTTTAATGTCGCCCGCCTCGGAGTACACATTGACATCCACATTAGGGTTACTCAAATCCAACAACAAACGGCCCTCACCTTGCGTCGTACGCTGAAACTGCAGATCCGTAATCATAGCCTCAACGTCCAAGACTTTTTCCACCTTGGCCATAACCGCATTTGGGTCCGATGCAGGCTTGGTATAGTCACCCTGCCCACCCTCTCCAACCGTCACAAAAAATGAATTACCTTCAGTGCGTGTTTCATAGGGCACAAGCTTCACTAGATTCACGATCATCCTAGTGCGATCGCCGGCTTCTACGACCATAACGGCGTTCGCGTTACCGTAAGGCAAAGAAAAGCGTTTTCGATCGAGACCGCTTTTGGTGTTCGCAAAGTCCAATGCAATTCGGGCCGGCTTTTCAACGGTGTAGCCTTTATAGTCTTCAGGTATGGAATCGAAATCCATGCGGATTTCAAATTTTCCGCCCGAGCGCGAGGTAAAGCTAATCTCCTCGACTACGCTGGCCATGGCATGAGAAGTCAAAGCCATACCAAGTACTGCAGTGACACACAGTGCTAAGGCTCTGGTTAGTATCGTTCTGACGGCACGCCACAACATGTTGTTACCCCTCTCCCAAATTCATTCCGCTGAGCATGATCGACCTAGGTCGCTCAACCCAACCTTCTTCTGAACCATCGCTCACAATCTCTACAACTGCAACATACGTAGGGCCCATATCGATCACTCGGCCGTGATTGCGACCGATGTAATTGCCTAATCCCACGCGATGAATACCGCCGTCAGGATCCTGCATTAGAGTCCAATCCCTCCCATTGCGGCGAATCGTACCCACCATAACCAATGATTCAAGCGTATATTGTTCTAAAAATTCTTTCGGTCTATTCGGATTTGGCCTTACCGCAGACACCGACTGCAATTGAGCCACGTCCTGAACGGCTACGGGCCGCTCAAAGGGGCTGCGTGTCGTGGTCGCACTGTAGGCAAAAGCTTCGTAGTCTTTGAACGGCGGTATTGCAGCGATAATGCCCGCAGGTCGCGCTCGCTTCTCTGCCATGAACTGGTCTAAATCACTGTAGTCGTCGTTTGCACAAGCGGTCAAACCCAGCACCGCGGCAAGAACAACTGTTCGATTCAGAGCCCTCAGCATCAGCCACCATCCCTGTAACGATAGGTTTTAGCGATCATGTTCATGCGCAAATCACCGCCGCCACTGCGCACCGTTTCAATACTAAAATCGTGCAATGTCACAATGCGTGGCAAGCCCGCCATAGACGATACAAAACTCCCTAAATCATGGTAAGAGCCGGTCGCAACAATTGCGATGGGTAGCTCAACATAGAACTCGTCGGCACGCTCATCTTGCAAATCGATGCTGGCGATCTCTAAACCGTTTGCTAAGCCCTTGTTGGTAATATCCTCTAACAGACCGGGCACTTCAGTATCGCTAGGCAACTGACTCACAAGGGCACCGAAGGAATCTTCCATTTCTAACATTTGCCGCTTATACGCATCTAGGTTGGCGGCCTTGAATGCTTTGTCTTCAAAATCTTTTTTCGTATCGAGCTCTTTTTGCTCAGCGCGAGCTAAATCTTGCTGTAGCCCTTTAACATGATAGTTGTACCCAACAAACAACACGGCAGTAAATACTAATGCCCACAGAAATACCAAAATAGGCAGGGGCCAAGAGCCAATGTTATCGGGGTCAAGATCGCTGACATCAAAGTCTTTTAAATTGCGCAAAGTATCTTCAATCGCCATTATCGTGCACCCTCACCATCGGGCTGAATTTTCACAGATAAATTGAATGTGGTCGCCTGCGGACCGAACTCGGGTGCCGCTCGGACCGAGTCCAAATTTGGCGATGAGAACCAATCGGAAGCCTCTAGGTTCCGCATCAAACTCGACACCCTATTGTTTGACTCGGCCACCCCCCGAATGCTGATCAAGCCATCGACGGACTGCAGACTGGTGTAATAAACGCCATCAGGCACCGTGCGCACCAGTTGATCCATCACTCGCACGATGATCGGACGATTACCCTGCAAGTCCTGAATAACGCGCATGCGATCAAGCAGCTGGGTGCGTCTTTTTTGTAGGTCACGAATTTCCGCAACCTGAGCATTTAGCACAGTGATCTCATTGGCAATGTAATCGTTGCGCCGCTTTTGAGCGTCGATTTCACCGCTGATCACGAAATCAACGGCAATTAACAGTGCAATCGCAATCAAGGCGACCAGAGCTGAGACCAAATAAAACTCGCGCTTTTTTTGCTCACGGAGCTCTTCACGCCATGGCAATAGGTTGATATTCGCCATCAGTCAAAGCTCCTCATGGCTAGTCCGCACGCAATCATCATTGCGGGAGCATCACCCGCTAGCGCGACAGCATCTACTTTTGAAGAAATCGACATTTCAGCAAAAGGATTAGCAACCGTAGCAGGGGTACCCAACTTATCTTGCACCAGGGTATCTAAACCCTGCATTGAGGCCACACCGCCTGCCAAAATAATGTAGTCCACGTCGTTATATTGACTGGACGAGAAGAAAAACTGCAAAGATCGTGCGACCTGCTGCACCACCGCGTCTTTGAACGGCTCTAGCACTTCAGGCTCGTAGTCATCTGGCAATCCGCCCTGCTTTTTGGCAAGACCCGCCTCCTCTAGGGGTAGACCGTAACGACGCATAATTTCATCTGTTAGCTGCTTCCCACCAAAAAGCTGTTCACGCGTGTATATCGTTTGACCCTGGTGTAACACGCTCAGAGTCGTCATCGTAGCGCCAATATCAACCACAGCCACAGTGTTGTCTGGCTCTAGATCTAATTGATGCTCTATTAAAGTAAAGGCCCTCTCCATGGCGTAGGCCTCGACATCGACAATTTTCGCCTCAAGACCCGCTTCTTCGATCGCTTCAACACGGGCTTCAATAGTTTCTCGTCGGCACGCTGCAATCAGCACGCTGTCGTAGTTTTCGGTATCGAGTGACGGGCCCTGGACTTCGAAATCGATAGCAACTTCTTCGAGGGGGTAAGGGATGTATTGATCAGCTTCTACGGCCAGCTGGGCTTCCATCGCATCATCATTCAAGCCTTCAGGCATGTCTACCAACTTGGTAATCACGCTCGACCCCGCGACCGCGGCCGATACAAATTTCACTTTGGTTTTAGACTGATTAACCACTTGAACAATGGCTTTTGCGACGCCCGCTATGTCGTTCACGTTTTTCTCAATAACGGCATCAACCGGAAGCGACGCCACGCCGTAGCTCTCTACACGGTATCGCTCCCCACTGCGACTGAGCTCCAAGAGCTTCACTGTCGTAGAGCTTATATCCAAGCCTAGCACCGTGAGCTTGGGTTTTTTACCGAACAAATATAGCAACTAGCGCCTCGCCAACCTTAAGATATGCTAATGTGTCATATTACTTCACATTTGCACAAAGATATAGGCTTGGCAGACTCGCATGCAAGTATCAATCGCGCCTATAATCAGGCTCATGCCTTCGCTAACCATCAAATGCTACCGTGACTAGATCTCTTCCCCCTTGGTTTTATTCACTAATCGCTGTAACTTCGCTTGGCGTTTGTGGGGTTATCTGGGGCCTTTCGGGTCTGTATCTCTACCTCAGCCCTGGCTTGCCGGCACCCGAGACATTAAAAGAAGTTAAACTTCAAACTCCCATGAAAGTCTACAGTAGCGATGGCCAGCTGATCGCTCAGTTCGGAGAGCAAAAGCGCACGCCTTTGACCTTTGATGAAATTCCAAACTCCTTCATTCAAGCCCTTCTCGCCGCCGAGGACGACAATTTTTTCAACCACGGCGGCATTGACTTTATGGGCCTTGCACGAGCCATGTCGCAACTCGTGGTCAGCGGGTCAATTGTCAGTGGCGGCAGCACACTCACCATGCAGGTAGCGCGCAACTATTTTTTAACGCTTGACCAAACGTTTATCCGAAAATTCAATGAAATTTTGCTAGCAATCGAAATCGAGCGAGCACTCACCAAAGAAGAAATTTTTGAACTGTACTTTAATCGGGTTTTTTTGGGGCATCGCGCCTATGGCTTCGAGGCCGCATCCGAAGTGTACTATGGACGCTCGATTAAAGACCTGTCCCTGTCTCAATGGGCTTTACTGGCGGGCATTCCAAAAGCCCCGTCACGAGACAATCCGGTATCGGATCCACAAGCCGCCAAAGATCGGCGCAACTGGATACTTGGACGCATGGTTAAACTGGGTTACATCAGTGAAGCAGAGGCGAACAAAGCAAAGCTGGAGCCCGTTCTCGCTTCACTGCATGGCGGTCAAGTTGAATTAAGGGCAGACTATGTTGCTGAGATGGTGCGCGCCGAGATGCTCGACCGCTTTGGTAACCGTGCGTACACAGACGGCTACGTGGTGACAACAACCGTCAATGGCAACCTGCAAGCGACCGCGAGAGGAGCTCTTATTAACGGCCTGCAAGAATACGACCAACGCCACGGTTACCGAGGCGCAGAATCCACCTTGCAAGGTGACCCTGTCATCGACAAAATCCAGTGGCAAGAAGCCCTCAACCAGAGGCCTACGATTGCCGACATGCAGGCCGCAGCCGTCACACGGATAAACGAGCGTGATATAGAAGCAATGCTCAGTAATGGGCAAATTGTGCAAATCACTTGGCAAAATGGGTTGCAGCAAGCCAACCCCTATATCAACGAAGACCTGTTCGGCCGCAGCCCCCGTGAAGCGGCTGAGATAGTCTCCCTTGGACACGTCATTAGAGTTCGCAAAAAAATCAATGGCGACTACGAACTCTCGCAACTACCGGCGGCACAAGCCGCCCTAGTCTCACTTGAATCCAAAACAGGGCGAATCTTAAGCCTCGTTGGTGGTATTGGTTTCAGCAAAAGCAAATTCAACCGCGCCACGCAGGCAAAACGCCAACCTGGATCCAGCTTTAAACCCTTTATTTATGCGGCCGCTCTTGACTCTGGCATGAGCGCAGCGACCCTGGTTAATGATGCGCCCTTGGTATTTAAAGACGCGTCTCTCGAGGGCGTCTGGCGACCCGAGAACGACGGCGGCAAGTTTTATGGCCCTACGCGGTTACGCTGGGCCCTGACCAAATCACGCAATTTAGTCTCGATCCGCATCCTAGAAAAAATGGGCGTACGCAATATGCTTAAGTACGCCTCGACGCTGGGATTTAATACCGACGAGTTTGCACCTGATTTATCGCTTGCGCTGGGCACCCACGCCATGACACCCATCGAGATTGCCAGAGCCTACGCTCTGCTGGCCAACGGCGGATTTTTAATCGAGCCCTACATTATCGAACGCATTGAATCCGCCACTGGCGAGGTGCTATTCGAGGCGAATCCGGCACAGGCGTGCGATCCATGTAAAACCGATGCGGAAGTCTCGATGGCCGATGTGCTGTCTGGCAATATACAAATACCGCAGGCACCGCGAGTAATGAATGAACGCATTCATTTTATTCTAGACAGCATGTTAAAAGATGTTGTGAAACTAGGAACCGGCCGCGCCGCTTTAACACTAAAACGCAATGATCTTGCGGGCAAGACGGGCACCACGAACGGACCTCGAGATGCTTGGTTCTCGGGCTACAATCCCAATATTGTCACAACAACCTGGGTAGGGTTTGACGATTTTTCTGAACTTGGCTCAAGAGAATTCGGCGGCACTGCAGCCCTCCCTATCTGGATTGACTATATGCGAGAAGCCTTGGAGGGCCGGCCAGAAATTACCCGCCGAATTCCACCCGGCATTGTAAAAGCCACCATCGACAGTGAGACAGGCTTGTTGGCGCGCGCCGGCCAAAAAAACACGCTCGAAGAATATTTTCGATCGGAGCTTGCGCCGAAACGTTACGCCGACGAGGCTCAGACCGAGAGTCAAGATTTACTTCTGGATGTATTCTAATTCCGAAAGCTATTTTGCATCATCGCGGGCAGAGCGACAGACAGGCCAGCGAACCGACAAACCGCTCGCCTTTACACGGCACAAATAAAAACGCCGCGCTAAGCGCGGCGTCAGATATACATTCACGTTGATTACTTGGCCGCACCCCGGCTGCCAAAACGACGCTTGAAGCGGTCTACACGACCACCGCTATCAACGATTTTTTGCTTACCTGTGTAAAAAGGGTGGCACTGTGAACAAACGTCGACGTGAAAATCTTCACCGATCGTTGATCGAGTTTGAATCGTGTTACCACAGCTGCAAGTTGCTGTTACGGCAACGTACTTAGGATGGATATCGGCTTTCATGCTATTTCTCCGTTAGGCACCACCGCCACCTTGTCGTTGCAAGGCACCGCAGTACATGGCACTGATGTTGTCAAAAGGGCGCGTATTGTACCCTAGATTGAACAATAAGCAAGCCGTCGCTTTTGTCTGCTACACTACACACTCTCAAGCGTACAGATGCACCCCATGCCGATACTCAAAATCGCAGTCGCCAAGCCATTGCGGTCAACTTTCGACTACCTGCCGCCGCTGGATTGTGATGACGCATTTATCGCTAAATTGCAGCCCGGGACTCGGATCGAGGTACCCTTCGGAAAGAGCCATCTGGTTGGCGTGTTGGTCAGTCGCGCCCCTGAGTCAGATATTCATAAGACCAAACTCAAGCGAGCGTCGCGCATTATTGACAGCAACAGCTTGATCTCTGGCACCTTGCTGGAGCTCTGCCTCTGGGCCGCCCACTACTACGCACACCCGATCGGTGAAGTTCTGACGCTTGCCTTCCCGCCGCTCTTACGCAAAGGCGCCGAAACAACCCCATCGTTTAACGCTGTTAAGTTAACGCCAGAAGGAAGGCTCGCGCCACGGGGCATCCAGCGCAGCCCCAAACAGGCAGCATTGGTCGAGCGACTGCAGAGCCATGCGATGACTAAAAATACACTTCGAACTGAAGGATTCAGCAATGCCGTTATTAAAGCCTTAATCGACAAAGGCTTTGCCACAACGTGTCGGATCGACGAGCCAGTGCCCGCTACCGAGCCCCCTCAACCGCTTCCGACTCTCAACCCAGAACAAGACCACGCTGTTAAGCAGCTTTCAAAACTTCGTGGCTTTGCGGCAGTACTGCTTTACGGCATAACGGGTAGCGGCAAAACCGAAGTTTATTTGCAAGCCATTGCCAACACGGTGTCACGTGGGCAACAAGTCATGGTTCTTATTCCTGAAATTGCGTTAACGCCGCAAACCGCGTCGCGCTTTCAAGAGCGGTTTGGCGCTGCCGTGGGCGTACTGCACTCGGGACTTACCGAAGTGCAGCGTGCGAGGGAGTGGGAGCGCGCCAGAAGCGGCAAACTTCAAGTGTTACTTGGAACACGCTCAGCTTTATTTACGCCTTTCCACACACTGGGACTTATCGTGGTGGACGAAGAGCACGATTCGGCCTACAAACAGCAAGATGGATTTCGTTATCACGCGAGGGATCTTGCCATCAAACGCGCTCAACTCGAAGGCTGCCCCATAGTGCTTGGCAGTGCCACGCCATCGCTGGAAACGGTAAGCAATGTTGTAAGCGGAAGATTCCAACGATTCACCTTGAGTACCAGAGCTAGCGCAGCAACTCTACCCACATGGCAGATCACCGACGTCAGGCAACAGCCCTTGAAAGCAGGACTCTCATTAGCGTTAATCAAGGCCTGTCAAGACACGCTGAATAAAGAGGAGCAAGCGCTTCTTTTCTTAAATCGAAGGGGTTTTGCTCATACTCTTTTGTGTCACGATTGTGGCTGGGTGGCTCACTGCGACCATTGTGATAGCCGCATGGTAATCCACAAGCGTCAGAACAAACTTCGTTGCCACCATTGCCAAGCACAAAAATCACTGCCCAAAAACTGCCCAAATTGCCACAGTCACCAATGGCAAGGAGTGGGCTATGGCACCGAGCGAGCCGAACTTGCACTGCAGGGTTTATTTCCCAATACACCCATCTACCGCATAGACAGCGACACTGTGAGCTCTGCAGCTCAGCTCGATACTGTGCTGCAGGCCATTAACGACAATAAAAACGGCTGCCTTATTTTAGGCACACAAATGCTCGCTAAAGGTCATGATCTAGCAAGGGTTACCTTGGTTGGAATTGTTGATACTGATGCGCTGTTATTCAGCTCCGACTTTCGCGCGGAAGAACGATTAACCCAACTGTTAACTCAAGTTTCTGGCCGGTCGGGCCGCGGCAGTCGCCAAGGTAGCGTGATGCTACAAACACATCATCCAGAAGCTGACATATTCCACCAAGTCATTCATCAAGATTACTGGGAGATAGCGCGATCGATTCTGGCCGCCCGCCAAAATAATGGCCTTCCGCCGTTTGGTCAGCTCGTCATGATGCACGCCGACAGCAAGGACCCCAGTGAAGCCGAACGCTTCTTAGCCTTGGCGCGCCAAACCTTGAATTCAATCCTACCCAACAGCCACCTCCTGATCGGCCCCTTACCAGCACCTCTATCGAAGCGGGCCGGCAAATTTAGATATCAGCTGACTTGGCTAGCACCGCATGAGAAAAACTTACACCGTTTCGCTAACGTCATTGCCGACACCCTAACGCGTTTGCCGCATAAGCATGAGCTCTCTTGGTCTATCGATATTGACCCACATGAGTTCTTGTAGGATGCACAAGGTCTGGCCATTACTTTCGGAACCTAGGATAATGCGTCTTTTTCTGGAGCCCACACAAAATCATGCAAGATCACCTGCAAGGCCTAATCGCTCAGGCGCTGACCATACTTATTGACGCATCAGTGCTGCAGCAAGATGCACTAGGCACCATCCAAGTTGAGCGCACGCGCGACCCTTCTCATGGTGATTTTGCCACCAATGTCGCATTGGCAATGGCAAAAAAAGCAGGCTTAAACCCCCGCCAGTTGGCGGAAAAAATCATCGCCGCGCTGCCTGCTGACAGCACACTGGAGCGCTGCGATATCGCTGGACCCGGATTCATTAATTTCTTTTTATCTAAGTCAGCCAGCGCCTCTGTAATAGCCACTGTTCTGAACCAAGGCCACAAATTCGGCACCAACTTGCTTGGCAACAATCAACGGGTTCAAATAGAGTTCGTCTCGGCGAACCCAACGGGCCCCCTGCATGTGGGGCATGGCCGGGGCGCCGCTGTAGGAGATAGCCTTTGCCGCCTATTAGAGGCTTGCGGCTACAGCGTTGACAGAGAGTTCTACTACAATGACGCCGGCGCCCAAATTGACCACCTTGCGCGTTCAGTACAAGCGCGCTGCGAAGGGCTTGATCCGAGTAGCCCCGAGTGGCCTCAAGACGGCTACCGCGGTGAATACATTATAGAGCTAGCCAAAGCCTACCAAGACAAAGCGGTGATTCATGCCGAAGATCGCGAAGTTGAAGCACTGGGCGACATAAGCGATATCAACGCTATCCGAGAATTTGCCGTCGCCTACTTACGTCGCGAGCAAGACCTTGACCTAAAAGCCTTTGGCGTGGAGTTTGACTGTTACTTCCTAGAATCCTCGCTGTACGCTTCGGGCGCGGTCGACGAAACCGTTGAGCGTTTGCGTAACAACGGCTTCACTTATGAAGATGGCGGCGCGCTGTGGCTCAACACCGAAGCCTTTGGCGATGACAAAAACCGCGTCATGCGCAAACGTGAGGGCGGCTTCACCTATTTTGTCCCCGATGTGGCCTACCATTTAAACAAATGGAATCGTGGCTACCACGTGGTGATCAACGAGCAAGGTGCGGACCACCACTCTACCGTGACTCGCGTGCGAGCTGGACTCCAAGCCCTGCAAGCCGGCATACCTGAAGGATGGCCAGAGTATGTTTTGCATCAAATGGTATTGGTTATGCGCAACGGAGAAGAGGTCAAGCTCTCGAAACGAGCTGGAAGCTACGTCACCCTGCGCGACTTGGTTGACGAAGTGGGTCGTGACGCCACGCGATATTTTTTAGTCGCTCGCGCCCCAAGCTCACAATTAACGTTTGATATCGACCTCGCATTGTCTCAAAGCAACGAAAATCCAGTGTATTACATTCAATATGCGCACGCGCGGATCTGCAGCATGCTGCGCAAACTCGACGGAGCCTACTCAAGCCAGATCTCAGAGGCGGCTCTGCAAGCCCTGAGCGAACCGCAGGAGGAAGCTCTGATCAAGGAGCTTGATAAATTCCCTGAAATTGTAAAGCAGGCGGGTCAACAGCGAGCGCCACACATGGTGGCCAACTTTTTGAAAGATTTAGCGGCGGCCTTCCATACATTTTACAACGCGCACAAAGTCTTGGTAGAAGATTCAATCACACAAGAAGCACGCGTCGCTTTATGCCTAGCGACTCAGCAGGTACTTCGCAATGGGCTAAACATTGTGGGCGTCAGTGCACCGGAGTCAATGTAAGTGTCAAAGACGCAGACCCGCAGACCTCATCAAACGCCGGCTAAAAGCGGCAAACCGGCTTGGGTGATATTTGGCTATGGTTTGGTTACAGGGTCCATTCTTACGCTGGCGGTGCAAACCTTGGATTATCGAGCTCTGCTGCAATCTAAAGACCCGCAAGCCGAGGAATCTAAACCAGAGGCGCTCAAGCCCAGTCCTAAATTTGAGTTTTACACCGTCTTACCGGAGCAAAATCTGAGCAAGCCAAGACCTAAATCAAACGATCAACAAGCGGGCGCAAACTCGCCACCGGACACTGCAGTCACCGATTACTTTATTGTGCAAGCAGGATCCTTTCGCAATGAAGCCGATGCTGACCGACGCCGCGCCGAACTGATTCTGCTTGGACTCGACCCCAAAATAGACCAGGTGAGTAATCAGGCGGGGCGCTGGTATCGCGTCTTTGTTGGTCCACTTAGCGAACGCAGCGAAGCGGAGCGACTGAAAGCCCTAACAGCAAGTCAGAACATCGAGACATTGATTTTAAGCCGAAAGACCCGCTAGACACTTGAATTTTCAGGGTCTGACCACACATCCTCTTAAGAGGTGATCTATGGAACAATTCAGAGGCACGACGATTGTCTGCGTGCGACGCGACAACCAGGTTGTTATTGCTGGCGACGGCCAAGTATCAATGGGCAACACCGTGATGAAAGGCAACGCCCGCAAAGTTCGCCGACTTTACAAAGACCAGGTCATTGCTGGTTTTGCCGGCGGAACAGCCGACGCCTTTACGCTCTTCGAGCTGTTCGAGGCTCAGCTCGACAAACACCACGGCCATTTGGTCCGTGCAGCGGTAGCTCTTGCAAAGGCATGGCGAACCGAACGCAGTCTGCGCCAGCTCGAAGCCCTTTTGGCAGTCGCCGATAAAGAGACCTCTTTGGTGATTAGCGGTAATGGTGACGTCATCGAGCCTGAAAACAACTTGATCGCGATCGGCTCGGGCGGGCCCTTCGCTCAATCGGCAGCGCGTGCCTTACTAGACAACACTGATCTGTGTGCGCGCGATGTTGCAACTAAAGCACTCACGATTGCAGGCGATATTTGCATCTACACTAACCACCACCACACAGTGGAAGTAATCGATTATTAGGCCCAACTATGTCTGACATGACTCCAAGAGAAATAGTTCACGAGCTCGACCGACACATCGTGGGCCAAACCGAGGCGAAGCGCGCAGTTGCAATCGCACTCAGAAACCGCTGGCGCCGAATGCAGCTGCCGGCAGAACTGCGGGCCGAGGTTACCCCAAAAAACATTCTCATGATCGGCCCCACTGGGGTTGGCAAAACCGAAATTGCGCGGCGCTTGGCGAAACTAGCGAAAGCGCCCTTCTTAAAAGTCGAAGCAACCAAATTCACAGAAGTGGGTTACGTAGGCAGAGATGTTGAATCTATCGTTCGCGACTTAGTTGAAACGTCTATAAAAATGCACCGCGAGCAAGCCGTCGAGCAAGTGCAATTTCGAGCCGAGGAAGCCGCCGAAGAACGAATTTTAGACGTGCTTCTGCCCCCCGCGCGCACTGAAGACAGCACCAGCTCCGGTGCTGCCCGACAAATGATGCGCAAAAAATTGCGTGAAGGCAATCTAGACGACAAAGAAATTGAGATCGATCTTCGCGAACGTGCGGCCGGTGTCGAGATCATGGCGCCTCCGGGTATGGAAGAAATGACCCAGCAGCTACAATCGATGTTTAGCTCTATGGGGCAAGGCAAGAAGAAAAAGCAAAAACTGGCCATTAAAGACGCCTTTAAAGCCTTGAGCGAAGAAGAGGCCCACAAGCTCATTAACGAGGATGAACTGAAGCAAAAGGCGGTGCAAGCCGCTGAGCAAAACGGGATTGTGTTCATTGATGAACTCGATAAGGTTGCCAAACGCGGCGATACCGGCGGTGCGGACGTATCGCGCGAAGGCGTGCAACGAGACTTGCTACCCCTAATCGAAGGAAGCTCGGTCAGCACCAAGTACGGCTTTGTAAAAACAGATCACATTCTGTTTATCGCGTCTGGGGCCTTTCATCTGTCCAAGCCCTCCGATTTGATTCCAGAACTGCAGGGCCGTTTACCCATTAGAGTGGAGCTGTCAGCGCTTACGCCAGAAGACTTTGAACGCATACTCACGGAGCCAAAGGCATCTCTTACCGAACAATACGTTGCACTGCTTGCCGCAGACGGATTATCCATCGAATTTACACCCGACGGCGTTCGTCGTATTGCGGAATCGGCCTATCAGGTGAACGAACAAGTTGAAAATATTGGGGCACGCCGCCTGCACACGGTGATGGAGCGCTTACTTGATGAGGCGTCGTTTAGTGCCTCCGATCAAAACTCCAACGACACTCTCGTTGTTGATGCAGATTACGTCGATAAGCACTTAAGCACTTATCGTGACGATCAAGATCTGTCTAAGTTTATCCTGTAAATTATGACCACTGTACCGACACTCACCGACATTAAGGTGAAGCGCAAGTCAGGCGTAGTCAGCTTGGGCTTTGCCTCGGGTGAAGTCTTTGAGCTAAGTTTCGAGTTCCTGCGAGTCCATTCCCCATCGGCTGAGGTTAAAGGCCATGGTCCAGGCCAAGAGGTTCTGCAGACCGGCAAAAAAAATGTACAAATCAAGGGATTATCTCCTATAGGACACTACGCGCTGCAAATTGAGTTCGACGACGGTCACGATTCCGGCCTATATTCGTTTGAATATCTGTATTACTTGGGCTCACAACAGAAGGCCCTGTGGGCGCACTACCTGCACGCGCTAGAGGAAGCGGACGCAACACGCGACCCCGATATACAAGTCATTCGCCTAGGCAATTGATCGAGAACACTGCACAAGTTTCCACAACGCGTTAAACTAAGCGCCACCTGAAGATAACGAGGCAGTGCATGAGCGAGCAAGGCAAAACCCATTTTGGCTACCAGGAAGTCGATGTCGACGAAAAGGCGGGGCTGGTTGCCGGCGTCTTCCATTCGGTAGCGAGTCGCTACGATCTAATGAATGACCTTATGTCGGGTGGAATTCACCGCTTGTGGAAACGCTTTACCATCGAGCTCAGCGGTATCCGCAAAGGACACTCGGTACTCGATATCGCTGGCGGCACAGGCGATCTGGCTGGAAAGTTTGCCGACATAGTAGGGCCAGAGGGTCGGGTTGTTTTAGCCGATATTAATGAGTCGATGCTGAATGTAGGTCGAGACAAGCTGCTCGATAAAGGCAAAGTGAACCCTTTAAGCTACGCGCAAGCCGACGCTCAATACCTTCCGTTCGCCGACAACAGTTTCGACTGCGTTACCATCGCCTTCGGTTTGCGTAACGTGACAGACAAAGACTTAGCGCTGCGATCAATGCTGCGTGTGTTAAAACCAGGCGGCCGTCTGTTGGTCTTAGAATTCTCTAAACCCACCAATGATCTACTCAGCAAAGCCTACGACGCTTACTCCTTCAATGTCTTACCGAAACTTGGGCAAATGATTGCGGGTGACTCTAACAGCTATCAATACCTGGCTGAATCGATACGCATGCACCCCGATCAAGAAACCCTGAAAGAAATGATGCTAAACGCGGGCTTCGAACAGTGCGAGTTTTTTAATATGACCGGCGGCATTGTAGCACTCCACCGAGGTCTTAAACCTTGGTAGAGTTACCAAAGCTAGACCCGGCACTGCATGTCGCCCTATTAGGTGCAGCGGAAGAAGCGATTAATCGCGCCCTGCATTATTCGCCGCAAACCCTATCGTCGCTGGCCGAGCTTGAGGGCCAAAGTGTGCAGGCTATCGTGACCGAGCCACCGTTTGTGGTCACCATTGTTTTAGGAGAAACCCCAGAACTTCGAGCGGTTTACGAAGATAAACCAAACGCATCCATCGAAGGCACCTTGCGAGAATATCTGGCGGCGGCGGCGGCTGAAGATCCCGCCGTAGCGCTCATTAATGGCAACCTAAAGATTCGTGGTGACAGCCGACTTATGCAAAATCTACAAGGCGTGCTCAGCCAGCTAGATATTGATTGGGAAGCACCAATCGCTGCGGTTGTCGGGGACGTTGCGGGACATCAAATCGGAAAAGCACTTCGCGGCTTATTTGCCTGGGGGAAGCACAGCCGATCGTCATTAGAACGACAACTCAGCGAATTTATACTGGAAGAGGCGCGTCTCAGCCCCTCAAAGCTTGAGCTTGAAGATTTCTACCGAGATATCCGAAAACTTCAACAAAGTATTGATCGCGCCGAAGCGAAAGCTAAGCGCATTCTTCGCCAGCGAGCCAACTAATGCCGTCGCTCAAACGCCTTGCACAAATAAGAAGAACGGCCAAACGGTACGGACTTGCAGAATTCTTGCCTGTTACGGCACTGCCAGCATCCTTACGCTGGTTGGCAAAACCCCTAATCGGAAGTCCGGATCACAAGCTCTCTCAGGCTCGTGGAGAGCGACTTCGTCTTGCCTTAGAAACGCTTGGACCCGTGTTCATAAAATTTGGTCAAGCGCTCTCAACCCGACGTGATTTACTGCCTCTCGATATCGCTGATGAATTAGCTAAACTACAGGACCAAGTGCCACCCTTTGACAATGCATTAGCTCGCAACATTATTGAAGCAGAACTGGGTGACTCGGTTGCAAACCTTTTTTTAACCTTCGACCCTGAACCCTTAGCCTCGGCGTCGGTTGCACAAGTGCATCGAGTAACGCTACGCACAGGCGAAGCCGCGGTCATCAAAGTCATTAGACCGCATATAGAAGCCACTATTATCGAAGATACACGGTGGATGGCTTGGCTCGCACACTGGATTACGCGAATCCACCCCGACGGCCACCGCTTAAAGGCTCAAGAAGTGGTGGCAGACTATACAGCGACCATACTTGATGAGTTAAATCTGGCGAGAGAAGCCGCAAATGCAAGTCAGCTAAGACGTAACTTTGAGGATAGCGATCAGCTGTATGTTCCCAAGGTCTATTGGGATTTTACCACCTCACGCGTGTACACAATGGAAGAGGTCACTGGCATACCGGTCAATGATCGAGCCCAACTTGAAGCCCTTAACGTCAACTTTAAATGCCTAGCTGAACGCGGCGTTGAGATCTTTTTTACTCAGGTTTTGCGCGACAGTTTTTTTCACGCCGACATGCACCCCGGCAACATTCTAATCAATGCGAGCAATACCGAACTGCCAAGTTACATCGCACTGGACTGTGCGATTATCGGAAGCCTCTCCGCAGCGGATCAGTATTACCTAGCTCGCAATCTTTTGAGTATTTTCAAGCGTGACTATCGCACCGTTGCTCAGCTGCACGTTGAATGTGGCTGGGTTCCACCAAGCACTCGCGTTCAAGATTTTGAGAGCGCCATTCGGACCGTTTGCGAACCGGTATTTGAAAAACCCATTGCCGAATTATCTTTTGGTCAGCTGCTGCTTAATCTGTTTCAAACGGCCAGCCGCTTTGACATGCCCATCCAACCCTCGCTTGTGCTGCTACAAAAAACATTGCTGAATATCGAAGGTTTAGGTCGAGAACTCTACCCGCAGTTAAACTTGTGGGATACGGCTCAGCCTTTCTTGGAAAATTGGATGCAAGACCGCTACTCAGCAAGCAACACTCTGCAGCGAATTAAAGATGAAGCACCGGGCCTACTCGAGCAATTGCCCTCCCTGCCAAATCACCTCATTGAACGACTACTGCACCCACTGACTGCTGAGGCAGTAAGGGCACCAGTATCGACAAGCCATTCATCTTGGTGGTTGGTGTGCAGCTGGCTACTGGGTGGACTGACAGTTGCCACTGCGCTGTCCGGAATGACAGCAACAGCTGCGGGACTTAGCGGTGCTTTTTTACTACTCACCTTGTGGAAATCGATTACCTGACATGACTTCTCTGTTACTCGACGCAATTCAATTTAACGAACAGGGCTTAATACCGGCCATCGCTCAAGACTGTGATTCGGGTGAAGTGCTCATGATGGCATGGATGAATAAAGATGCTCTGTTAGCAACGCTTGAACAACAGCGTGCAATATACTTTAGCCGCTCTCGCAACCAACTCTGGCGCAAAGGCGAGAGCTCTGGCAACGTGCAGGAGTTAGTCGATATTCGTTTAGATTGTGACGGTGATACTCTGCTGCTGAAGGTACGCCAAATAGGAGGAATTGCATGTCACACAGGCCGAGCCAATTGCTTTTATAGGGCACTGCGAAACAATGAATGGTATAATTCGGAGCCTGTCATTAAAGACCCCGAGAGCCTATACGGCCGCTCAAAGGAAAGTGAGTAAACGCGATGTCTGAACTTCTGCAGGCCCTGGCCGAGACCCTAGAGCAACGCAAGTCGGCGTCACCGGATTCCTCTTACGCGGCATCGCTTTATGCAAAGGGATTGAATAAAATTCTCGAGAAGGTGGGCGAGGAGGCGACCGAAGTGATTTTGGCGGCTAAAGACGCAGAAACTTCGGGCCGCACTGAAGCCCTAACGCAAGAAATGGCTGATCTTTGGTTCCATTGCTTAGTCTGCCTTGCGCAACTGAACATATCACCAGATGATGTTTTACAGGTACTCGCTGAACGCCAGGGCTTATCGGGCCTAGTCGAAAAGGCGTCACGAGCGCCATCAACGTAAGGAGATTACCATGGGTTTAGGTGGAATTAGCGTACCGCAGTTGCTCATTATATTGGCGATCGTGATTATGCTGTTTGGGACAAAACGATTACGCACCCTAGGCAGCGATCTAGGCGCCGCCATTAAGGGCTTTCGCAAAAGTGTCAGCACGGAGGAAGACAGCAACGTCCAGACCAAAGAAGCCGAGCAAGAAAAACCGAATACGCCGAATACTGATACCAAGTAAGGCTCTTTGTGTTCGACATCGGATTTTCGGAATTACTGCTGATTGCAGTCGTCGCCCTACTCGTCATTGGGCCTGAACGTCTGCCCGGCGCTATAAAAACGGCATCGGTGTGGCTAGGTCGCTTGAAGCGCAGCTATAACGACATTAAGCGTGAGGTGGAGCTAGAACTCCACAATAATGAAGTCATGGAAAACCTCAAGCGCGCCCAAACAGAAATACAAGAGTCGGTCGAGGTCGATCTGAAAGCCACAGCTTCCGACACCGTGAATCGACGTGAGCTTTCCGCTGAACCTGAGGCTGTAGAGCAACGGACCTCCCACACCGGGCCCTAGCAAATGGCAGCATCCACCGACCAACCTCAGCCCTTAGTAGCCCACTTAACCGAACTGCGGGATCGCCTCCTTAAAGCCTTATTAAGCGTCTTAGTGGTTTTTTTGTGCCTATTCCCTTTCGCTAACGAAATTTATACCTTTGTATCCGAACCTCTTCGCGCCATTCTACCCCCAGGTTCGACCATGATAGCAACCGAAGTCGCCTCACCCTTTTTAACGCCCTTCAAGCTCACCCTCTTCGCCGCCTTATTTGTGGCGATCCCTTACGTGCTTTTTCAAATCTGGAGCTTTATTGCACCCGGCATGTATCGGCAAGAAAAGCGTTTGGCAATACCATTGCTGATCTCGAGCGTCTTACTGTTCTATGCTGGCGCTGCGTTTGCCTACTTCGTCGTCTTTCCTTTAGTGTTTGCGTTTTTCACCAGCGTGGGCCCTACCGATGTCGCCATTATGACCGACATCAATCGGTATCTTGATTTCGTTTTAAAGTTATTTTTTGCCTTCGGATTGGCCTTTGAAATTCCCATTGTTGCGTTGCTACTGATTTGGGCCGGAGTGACCACAAGGGCTGCGCTGAAGCAGAAACGCCCATTCATTATTGTGTTTTGCTTTGTCTTCGGCATGCTACTTACACCGCCCGATATTATTTCTCAAGCGCTGCTGGCAATACCTATGTGGCTTCTTTTCGAAGTAGGCTTATTTTTTAGTCAATTCGTAGAGCGTGACGCCGATAGTGATACGACACCCAATGAATAAAACCCCGAGTCATTCCGGGCTAGGGGTTTTGGCCCCCATCTTACGCCTACTCTTACCGTATAAAGCCAGAACATTCATTGCCGCTGTGGCCTTATGCTTTACTGCTGCCGCAACCTTAGGCTTAGGTTATGGCGTGCAAACGCTAATCGATGTGGGCTTCGCTTCCAAATCGATCGCGGGCCTTCAGCAAGCTATGATGACTTTACTTGCGATAGCCAGCGCCATAGCCGTCGGTACCTTCACGCGTTTTTACTTTGTGTCATGGCTGGGCGAGCGAATTTCAGCGGACTTACGCGCCGCCGTTTTTAATAATTTAGTCGGACTCCACCCGAGTTTTTTTGAAGAGAATAGACCTGGCGAAATCATGTCTCGCCTAACAACCGACACCACCCTGCTACAAACCATCATCGGCTCTTCGCTAAGTATGGCCCTGCGCAGTTTGCTTACGCTAACGGGCGCTGTCGCAATGATGTTTGCCACCAACTGGAAGCTCAGCCTATTTATTGTGGTAGGCGTGCCTGCGGTGCTCGTTCCCATCCTATTTTTCGGGCGCAAAATCCGAACTTTATCCAGTGCCAGCCAAGATTCGATGGCGCAAGTGGGAACTTATGCTGGAGAAGTCATCCATCAACTGAAAACTGTGCAGGCCTTTAACCGACAAGCGTTTGAACAAAGCATGTTTAAAACTGAAGTCGAGACGGCTTTCGGGGTAGCCAAACAGCGTATCCGTAATCGCGCGCTGTTAATTGGCGTGGCGATTTTCGTGGTCTTTGCCAGCATGATCGGCATGCTCTACTCTGGCGGTAGTGACGTGATCAGCGGCGCAATGTCAGCGGGCGAGCTGGGTGCGTTCATTTTTTACGCTGTTATGCTCGGCTCAGGATTTGCAACAGTTTCAGAGGTCTGGGGCGAGGTGCAACGCGCCGCTGGGGCCGCTGAACGGCTGATTGAATTAATGAACGCGAAGTCAGAATTACCAGAGCCCAAAGACAGCCAAGAACTCGAGGCCGAAGCGGCATCCATCGAATTCAAGGCCGTGAGTTTTGCCTACCCTTCGCGACCCAAACAGTGGGCGTTGCAAGATTTTACGCTAACAATAGCGGCTGGAGAGTCAGTCGCCTTAGTTGGGCCCTCGGGCGCAGGGAAGTCCACCATCTTCGAGCTGATACAGCGCTTCTATGATCCACAGCATGGCGAGATTAGGTTCGGCGAAACACCTATCGTTAAAACTCACTTACATGAACTGCGCGCCCAAATCGCTGTGGTACCCCAACAGCCGGTACTTTTTAGCACAACAGTACACAACAATATTGCCTACGGGCGTCAAGACTGCACCGACGCAGAAATAAAAGCGGCGGCCCAGGCAGCCCATGCTCAGGAATTCATCCAACAGTTACCCGATACTTACAATGCGCACTTAGGCGAACAGGGCGTCCGCTTATCGGGCGGCCAAAAACAACGTATCGCTATCGCGCGGGCAATACTAAAAGATCCTAGAGTACTTTTACTCGACGAAGCCACCAGCGCACTCGATACTGAATCGGAGCATCACATTCAGACCGCGCTGGCCGAGCTTATGAAAGATCGCACTACTGTGATTATTGCTCATCGATTATCGACGATTTTGCACGTCGACAGAATCGTGGTCGTAGACCAAGGAAAGATTGTTGCACAGGGCAAGCACCATGAGCTTTTGCAAACCAGCCCACTGTACAAACGGTTAGCGGAGTTACAATTTAACGAGCGGGCTCTCACCCGCTCGGAAGAAACTACTTAGCTGAACTCTCGAATCAATCCACCAATAGATTCTTTGGCGTCACCAAACAACATGCGGGTGTTCTCTTTATAGAACAAGGGGTTTTCAATGCCCGCAAAACCAGAAGCCATTGACCGCTTCAACACAAAAACGGTTTTCGCCGCATCGACGTTGATCACCGGCATACCGTAAATGGGTGACGACTCAACCTCACGCGCCGCAGGGTTAACCACATCGTTCGCGCCAATCACAATGGCGACATCGACATTTTCCATACGGGGGTTAATTTCGTCCATTTCCAGCAACTGATCGTAGGGAACATCCGCCTCAGCAAGCAACACGTTCATGTGTCCAGGCATCCGACCCGCTACTGGGTGAATACCAAAGTTCACCTCTGCACCGTTTTGCTCGAGCAATTCAGTCAACTCTTTCACCACGTGCTGGGCTTGCGCTACCGCCATACCATAACCCGGAATAATGGCGACATTGGTCGCCGCTTCGAGGACATAGTAGGCGTCTTCGACAGAGATGGGCTTGATTTCGCCCTCAACCACCGTCGCTTCGGTGACACCAGAACCAAAACCGCTGAACAATACATTGCCAAGTGAACGGTTCATTGACTTACACATGATCTGGGTCAGGATGATACCTGAAGCACCGACTAACGAACCGGCCACAATTAAGATGTTATTGTTAATAGCAAAACCAGCCGCACACGCTGCCAAACCAGAGTAAGAGTTCAACAGTGAAATGACCACCGGCATGTCGGCCCCACCGATAGGAATAACCGCCATAATGCCAAACAGCAAAGACAAGCCAATCACTGTGTAAAGCCATGTCGTATTAGTGGGATCCATTGACAGCATTACCGCGGCACCAATAATGCCGAGCACGATAAAGGAATTCACCACCTGCTGGCCCCGGAACATAATCGCCCCGCTACCCATTGTCTCGCTCAATTTACCGTAGGCAATTAACGAACCCGTAAACGTTACACCGCCAATTAAGACAGATAGAACAATGGTTATCACAGTGAACACTGAAGCGTCACCATTCAAAGCCGCCCAGCCAACCAACAAACTGGCAAGACCACCGAAACCATTGAACAGGGCCACCATTTCAGGCATCGACGTCATTTGTACCATTCGGGCAGCAGCTGCACCGATTAGTCCGCCAACCACCACACCGATAACGATCCACTGATAGCTGACGATACCTTGGTCGATTAAAGCCGCAACGATCGCCACCAGCATACCAATCGCTGAGAGGGTGTTCCCTTTGCGCGCGGTGGCTGCTGATCCCAATAGTTTAAGGCCAAAAATGAAAAGGGCAGCAGAAACAACGTAGGCGAGCTGTATAATCAAAGCATTTGCAGAAATCATTTACCTACCCCCCTCTTTCTTTTTAAACATTGCCAGCATGCGATCGGTAACCAGGTATCCACCCACTACGTTAATGGACGCAAGCGCAACCGCACCGGCCCCCAACCACTGAGCCAAATCCTGCTCACCCGTACCTGCTAAAGCGATAGCACCAACAACGGTAATACCCGAAATGGCATTCGCGCCTGACATCAAAGGCGTGTGCAGAGTTGCCGGCACCTTATTAATCAGCTCAAAACCCAAAAATACCGAGAGCATTAAAATGAAAGTCAAAAATACTATATCCATATTACTGCCCTCCCTCATAGAACTGCTTGATTACGGTGTTAGTCACCTCGCCACCATGCGTGATAATGCAGCCGGGCAGGATGTCGTGCTCGAAATCGATTACGAAGCTGTTACCTTCTTCGTCCCAGCTGTCTTCCACCAAGTTAAACAGGTTGGACGCATACATTTGGCTGGCGTCTTTGCACACGTAATTCGGCAAATTACCCAAACCTACAATGGTCACACCGTTCACGGTAACGACCTCGTTGGGCACTGAGCCCTCAACGTTGCCGCCCGTCTCAGCTGCCATATCGACCACCACAGAGCCGGGAGTCATTCCCTCTAGCATGTCTTGTGTGACTAGAACCGGCGGCTTACGCCCGAACACTTGCGCAGTGGTAATAACAATATCAGATTCAGCAATCACCGCTTTCTGCGCTTCACGCTGCATCGCAATTTGCTCATCGGTTAAGGCTTTAGCGTAACCGTCTTTGGTTTGACCGGTCTCACCCAAATCAATCTCTAAGAAGGTAGCACCCAGCGATTGCACTTGCTCAGCCACCACAGCACGGGTATCAAAAGCGGTGACGCGAGCACCCAAACGTTTCGCCGTGGCAATTGCCTGAAGCCCAGCGACGCCGGCACCAATCACAAATACTTTAGCAGGCTTCAATGTGCCCGCGGGAGTCATCATCATGGGTAAGATTCGTGGCAAATGCATGGCGCCTAACATCACTGTCATGTAACCCGCAAGGTTCGCCTGCGATGACAAGGCATCCATCTTTTGGCTTCGCGTGGTGCGAGGAATCATTTCCATGCTAATCGAAGTGACGCCCTTAGCACGCAAAGCGTCAATCAGCTCGCGTTCATTGAACGGATCTAAGTAGCTAACATGAATACAGCCCTCTCGCATGAGCGCAACTTCCTGCAAGCTTGGCTTACGCAAACGCAACAGCACGTCTGCTTGCGTAAACATCGCTTCGCGGTCAGCGCTAATGCTTGCACCGGCTTCTCGGTATTCAGTATCGCTGTATCCTGCCCCCTCACCCAAACCCGCTTCGACTACAACCTCGGCACCAAGACGTACAAGTTTCTTTGCGGTTTCTGGGGTAACAGGCACGCGGTTTTCTCCGGGATGTGTCTCCCGTGGAACGGCTATACGCATTGCTAAGTTCCCTATTGTTCATCGTTGTTCTATCGCGGTGCATAGCCTCTGGGCAACACACGCGGTCATACGCGCACAAAATAATCGCGCGTCTTCACTCTATCATACAAAAATGGATCGGCGTATCGTCGAAGCGGGCTATATCGACTGCACTAGTCGCAATGCGTGTCACATAGACACGCTCAGAAGAAGCGGCTTAAGAAGCCTTAAGCTGAAGAAAAGGGTTCATCCAACGATGGCGCAAACGGGTGAACTTCAAGGGTGCATCTAATACCGCCAGGCAAATGCAGTCTTCGTCTGCAAGTGCTGCAGGGGAATGCACATCGCCAGACTCCCGGAATAAAAAGTCGCCCGCATGATAGGTGCCTTGTGAATCGCTGAAGCCGCCTTCTAACACCAGAGTCATTTCAGACCCACGATGACCGTGCTCTGGAATCACACCGCCCGCCTTTATATGATAAAGCGCGAATTCGTAGTAAGGATCCCCAGTCGACAAGTAGGAAATCCGTAGCGAAGACGTAATCTTTTTCCAGGTCAAGTCGCTAAAATCCCCGTGCATTAGGCGCTGCAAGACAGCCGGGGTACTCGACGTGTCGTTTTGTCGCTCTTTGGGGTAGGTCAATGGCGCCTCTTCATCAAGTCGCGACATGACGATATCGAGCTGACTGTCGCTGACAGTGACCGGCTCTAAATCTTCAAAAAGATTTGCAGCCACAGCTGTTTGCGCTTCGGAGATCTCTTGGCATCTTCCGCAGTAGGTTAAATGCATAGAGACACAAGCCGATTGCGCCAGAGACAGAGTCCCCGCAGTCAACTCGGTAAGCATATGTAGGTCTGGGTGAAACTTCGCCATTTTTCTTAATCTTCCATTTGTATCTGTAACTTTTGGATCGCGAGCCTCACTCTCGACTTAACGGTCCCTAGCGGTAAATCTAATTCACTGGCCACTTCCGAGTGGGATTTTCCTTCCATGTACACTTTAGCTAGTATGTGGGCTTGATCAGCAGGCAATGTATCCATCATGGCTCGTACCCGATCTCGCGTTCGTCGCTGATGCAGCATTACCGCAGGCTCCTCGCCGTCTTGATCTAAAGACACATCATCGGCTGACAGCGGCGTGTCGAACTTTTGTAGCCTGCGATATAAATCGGTCCGGCAGTTTCGCGCTATCGTGTACACCCACGTGCTAGCAGAAGCTTTGTCAGGATTGAACCCATCGGCTTTTTGCCACACTTTCAACATCACTTCCTGCACCAACTCGTCAGCGTGATTCGCCGACATAGTGGAGCCCGACAAGGCAAAGGCTTTGATCAGTGGCGCAAACTGCTTAAAAAACCGCGCAAACGCGGCTCGGTCTCGGTGCTTCGCAATAGCACGCAAGCACTGGCTCCACTCATCTGTCCGTCGCCCAGACTCAAGGTTTGTTACCTCGTCTCCCGGCTTTTTTGTTACCACAGACATATCCTTGCCTCGATGTATGTCAGTTGAGTATACGCACAATTGTCAAGTTGGATCACTTTCTAGATTGATCTGATCTTAAAAAACCCGCGTAAGTGCTTCTGTAAGAATGAAAATCAATCACGCGGGGTAATGCGGGTGAAAATTGCGGTGATCGGGTCGGGCATATCAGGATTAACCTGTGCCTACTATTTAAGCAAGGCGCACGACGTGACCGTCTTCGAGAGCGCGGCACGTATTGGCGGCCATACGGCGACCGTAGACGTGCAGCTTGGGCCCCGCAAGTACGCGATCGATACAGGCTTCATTGTGTATAACGATTGGACCTACCCCAATTTCATAGAGTTATTAAACGAGCTAGGGGTTAGCTCCAAGGCGACCTCAATGGGCTTTAGCGTTAAAGACAGCGCCACTGGGCTTGAGTATTCTGGCAGCTCAATAAGCGCGCTGTTCGCGCAACGGCGTAATCTATTGTCACCCAAATTCCTGAGAATGGTGCGAGATATCGTCGCATTCAACAAAGAGTCTCAGCTCGATCTAGAAATGGGCAGTTTGCGCCCAGACGAAACACTCGGAGAGTATCTGCAACGGCGACGCTACTCAAAAAGCTTTCGCCAATGGTATTTGATACCCATGGCCTCGGCTATATGGTCAGCGTCATGGCAAGCAATAGAGGCGTTCCCTGCACAGTTCTTTTTGCGATTTTTTAAAAACCACGGCTTGTTGAGCATCACGAATCGGCCTCAATGGCGGGTGATCGACGGAGGCTCCAGAGAGTACTTAGCGCCACTTACTGCGCGATTCGCGCATAAAATCATAACCAAAGCCCCAGTCACTGACTTAGAGCGCAGACCCAATGGCGTCCGCTTCAAAGCCGGCGGGCAACTGTACGATTTTGATCAAGTTGTGATTGCAACACATTCAGACCAGGCGCTAGCAATGTTAAAGGACGCATCGACCTCGGAACGCTCTATACTTGGCGCCATTCCTTACCAACGCAACGACGTCGTCTTGCACACCGACGACCAGATATTACCGCGCAACCGAAAGACCTGGACCAGCTGGAACTACGCACTAACCCCAAATCGTAACGAAGCTGTGGTCACATACAACATGAATATTCTGCAGGGCCTGCAAGCGCCGGAAACTTTCTGTGTCACACTTAATCAAACGCATGGGATTAACCCCAACCGCATCCTTGGCCGGTTTAGTTACGACCATCCAGTTTTCTCGTTAGAGGGAATTGCTGCACAGGAGCGGTGGGATGAAATTAATGGCGTAAACAACACATGGTACTGCGGCGCTTATTGGCACAATGGATTCCATGAAGACGGTGTGTCTAGCGCGCTTCGAGTTGCGCAAACAATGCCAAAACAGGCGCAGGCGGCTGCATAATGAACCGCCTGTACGTCGGCACCCTCCACCACCGACGACTCGCGCCCGCATTTCACAGCTTTCAGTATTCGGTGTTTTTACCCTACCTTAACCTGAGTCAGCTTCACGAAACCCTCAGCGGCTTGCCCGCATGGGGCACACGTCGCTTTAGCCTCGCGCGATTCTGCCGATCCGATTTTTTAGGGCCGCACAACCAAGACCTGAGCATCGCGGTAAAAAATGCCGTTCAGCGCGAACTTAATTTCCGTCCCGAGGGAGATGTGTATCTGCTGGCGAATTTACGCTACTTTGGCTACGCCATTAATCCAATAGCCTGCTATTTTTGCTTTGACAGCTCACAAGAACTCAAGGCCCTCGTGCTTGAAGTGACGAATACGCCATGGGACGAGCGCGTGTCGTACGTGCTGCCGTGCGTCGACGGGCAGGTCGATTTTAGCTTTCAAAAGGCCATGCACGTGTCGCCGTTTAATCCTATGGATATGACCTACCGGTTTACCTGCGGCAAACCTGAGCAAAGCCTGAATATTCAACTACAAGTAACACGCGATACAGAGCTTATTTTCGTCGCCTCGTTGGCCTTAGCTGAACAACCTCTTACCTCGCAGTCCGCGCTCGCAATCTTGTGGCGCTATCCATTTATGACCCTGAAGGTCACCGCAGGCATCTACTGGCAGGCCTTAAAACTCTGGCTCAAAAAAATACCCGTTTATTCACATCCTAACAAGGAGCGAGTGTTATGAACTCCCCCAGCGTCGGCAGTATTCGACTCCCCAAAATTGGACTTCGCCAAAGTAGTGGCAACCTGGCTCAGCAGCTATTCATTACTGTATTGAAAAAGACGCAAATTGGTTATTTAGAATTGCATGATGGTGATCAAGCATTTCTATTCGGTGAGCCTGAGTGTACCTCTGGAATTGAAGCGAAGGTTCATGTGCACAACAAAAAGCTGTATCAAGATCTAATCAGCGGCGGGTCGATTGCTGCTGGGGAGGCCTATATCCAGGGCTACTGGTCGACACCTAACCTAACCTCGGTAATGCGCTTCTTCTCCGCCAATCTGGCTTTGTTGGAAAGTTTTAAGAGCAAACACTCATGGCTTTTTAAGCAAACGCTTCGATTACAACACTTATTCAACCGCAATACTCAGGCGGGCTCTCGAAAAAATATCGCCGCGCACTATGACCTGAGTAATGATTTTTTCCAGCATTTTCTTGATCCAACTATGATGTACTCGGCAGCGGTCTATCACACCGAAGCCATGACCCTGCACGAGGCCTCGATCAACAAACTGAGGGTGCTGTGCGAGCAACTTGAGCTAACACCTAGCGACCATTTAGTTGAAATAGGCTCAGGCTGGGGTGCCATGGCGGTATACGCCGCGCAGAATTACGGTTGCCGAGTCACCACAACGACCATTTCTCAGGAACAGTACAAGCTCACCTGTGAACGCGTGAAGCAGGCGGAGCTAACCGATAGAATAACCGTGTTGTGTGAAGATTATCGGGATTTACAGGGTCAGTTCGACAAACTGGTATCGATTGAAATGATCGAAGCGGTAGGGCACGAGTTCTTCGACACCTATTTCGCCAAGCTCAGCTCGCTGTTAAAGCCTAATGGCGTCGCAGTCATACAGAGTATTACGATTCCCGATGCGCGTTTCGAGACCTATAAATCCAGCGTCGACTTTATTAACCGCTATATTTTTCCAGGCGGCTGTTTACCGTCTCTTGGCCAAATCGCGAAACATATTGCCGAACAAACCGATTTAGAAATGATTCACTTACGCGATATTACACAAGACTACGCCCGGACTCTGGCGCACTGGCGAGAGCGCTTTTTCCAGAATATTAATCACATTAAGTCCATAGGGTTTGATGATGAATTCGAGCGACTCTGGGAGTACTACCTGTGCTACTGCGAAGGCGGATTCAGAGAACGCATTATTGGCACCGTGCAATTAACCTTCGCTAAACCGGGCTATCGACCCTCGCTCTAGACTATGCTCCGCGCTGTTGGAGTAAAATAGCGGGTACAATCAGGGCAAAGCCCACCACGGTTGCTGGATGAATTGGTTCATTCAGCACCACTTGTATCAATACGAGAGAAACAATCGGTGCTAAGAATATCAAATTAGCGACTCGAGACACGCGCACCGCCCGAGACAAAGCCTGAGACCACAGCAAAAAGGTCACCCCCATCTCGAATAAGCCAACGTAAACCGCAGCACTCAACCCTTGCCAGTTCAGCGCATCTAACCCGCCCGCCAGCAGTAAATACCCAAGCGCGAGCGGGCTTGCCATCACAAACATAGCGGCCAGTGCGACGTCGTCAGACTCTTTTAAGCGGGTGTTAGTCAACCAAAATCCAGCCCAGACGAAGGTGCTGATCAATGCGAGAACGAGCCCGCTTAGGCTTTGAATAGTACCCAAATCGAACGAACCTTCTGTAGCAATAACCACGACACCAAAATAGCCCACCATAATCGCGATAAGGTCTTTGACGAACAAACGCTGACCCAAAATAGGCACTGCTAACAACGAAAGAATAATGGCCCAGGTGTAGTTGATCGTTTGTGCCTGTTGGGCGGGGAGCAAGTCGTAAGCGGTTAATAAAATCACGTAGTACAGCAACGGATTAACGCATGCCATGGTGAAGTATGTCACTGGCTGCGCTCTTAAAGCGCTCACCAACTCATCAAGACGACGCTGAATCACTAACCAGGCCAGCAATACCGAGGCAGAGATAATAGAGGCCAGCGCAACTAAGCTGAACACATCCAAATACCGAAGGGCAATTTTAAACGCCGTGGCAACCGTCGACCACAGTAAGACGGCACTTAAACCCAATATCAATGCTTGTTTGGACCTGTCCAAATAATGCCCCTTGAACCCAACTCTGTACCTCGAGACGTTTTTCGGGCATGCTCCTCGAGATAAAAATTTGGGGAGTCATCGCGCCGTGTCTACGCCACTAAAACATGCAGAAACCGCCTCTATGCCGCTGCCGTGGGCATTGTTACCTATTGCGTTTTTGATTGCTAGCTTGGGAGCCTCTGTATATTTTTTTGGCGCTGACGCATCCTACGGAGCCAACCAAATCGCCCTGATTTTAGCCGGCTGCATAGCGATGCTTGTTGGCTTAAAGCAAGGTATTAGTTACGAAGAGCTTCAGGCCGGGCTCACTGAAGGTATCCACGTTGGTTTAGGCCCGATCATGATATTGCTGAGCGTGGGTATGCTTATTGGCACGTGGATATTAGCCGGTACCGTCCCGGCCATGATTTACTATGGCATTGAGCTCATTAACCCTTCGTACTTTTACGCGACCTGCGCTATTTTGTGTGCCGTTGTGGCGGTGAGTATTGGCAGTTCATGGACCGTCGCTGGTACGCTGGGCGTGGGGCTAATCGGCATTGCGGGCAGCTTCGATTTGTCGCTAGAAATTACCGCTGGTGCCATTATTTCTGGCGCTTATTTTGGCGACAAGCTCTCTCCGCTGTCCGACACCACCAACTTGGCCTCTGCGGTAACCGGTGTCGATTTGTTCCAGCATATCCGCCACATGCTGTGGACCACAATTCCAGCCTTTGTGCTGGCCTGCGTTGCCTTTTTTGTGCTCGGCAGCAAGCAGGGCGGCACACCCACCGACATTGCAACACTGCAAGGTGCCATTAACCAACAGTTTCAGATTGGACTTCACCTTCTTATACCCCTAGCAATTATGCTAGCCCTGATTGCAAAACGCATCCCGGCTTACCCTTCCATTATAATATCTGCACTGGTGGGCGGCGTATTCGCAGCCATCTTTCAGGCCGACACCGCCGCGGCACTGATCGAGGGTAGTGGCAACAATGCGAGTGACGTCGTCGTAGGCATTTGGAGCGTGCTATTCAACGGCTTTCAGGCCGACACTGGTAACGCGTTTTTAGACAAGTTACTCAGCAAAGGTGGCATGTCGTCAATGCTAAACACCGTTTGGCTTATCGTTTGCGCCCTGAGCTTTGGGGGCATACTCGAACGAACCGGCATTCTGGATCGCTTAATAGCGATTGCCCTTCAAGGCGTCAGCGGCCTGACGTCATTAGTCGCCACCACGGTAGCAACCTGCTTTTCGACCAATTTGCTGGCGGCCGATCAGTTTATTGCTATTGCACTTCCGGGTCGCATGTTCAAACAGGCCTACCGAGATCAGGGTCTAGACGAGCTCAACTTATCTCGAACACTTGAAGACTCTGGCACTTTAACTTCGGTACTGATCCCGTGGAATACCTGCGGTGCCTACATGACAGCAACGCTGGGCGTAGCTTCTTTTTCTTATGCTCCCTATGCCTTTTTTAACCTACTGTGCCCCTTTATCGCTATCGCTTTTGCCTCGCGCAACATTGGACAAAAATACCTATAGTGAAGCCACAGCAGGCGCGGGACTAGGCTTGGTCCCAAGGTATTGCTATAGCGTCAGCCACTTGCTCGTAGCCCGCACTTAACGCCACTAAACGATCAAATCCAAGGGCTACCCCAGAACAATCGGGCAACCCCTGACGCAAAGCCTCGAGCAGTCTTTCGTCTGGTATAACTTCGCTCAAACTCGACTGGCGTCGCTGCTCATTGTCCGACTGGAACCGGCGAGACTGCTCATCAGCGTCGATCAGTTCCCAGAACCCGTTGGCCAGCTCAACACCCTGAATCACGAGTTCAAAACGATGGGCCACCTTGCTGCCCTTACTGTCGCCAATACGTGCCAAAGCAGCTTGCTCTGGGGGGAAGTCAAAAACAAAGCAGGCCCGTTTTGCCAGCGCAGGCTCGATGGCTATTACCCACAATAAGTCTAACCAAAACCCCCGATGGACTTCCTCAAACGGACAATCTTGCAGCGCTTGTGCGCGCGCTTGCAAGTGCTCTACTGGCGCGCTTAAGGAATCTATGCCCAGGCTGTCGATGAACAGTTCGCGGTGCGATATCCGCTCTACCGAGGGCATTTCCGGCCAAACAGTACGGACCAAGTCCTCGACTTCGTCCATCAGGTCGTGGTGATTAAAACCCAGACGATACCACTCTAGCATGGTAAATTCAGGCGCATGCCAGCGGCCTTGTTCATCGTTGCGAAACGCGGTCCCTAGCGAATAGATATCACCGCTGTTCATGGCCAACAGACGCTTTAAGGCGAATTCGGGTGAGGTTTGAAGGTAACGTGCTTCGTTCATCACCCGCAAGGTGATGGATTCAAGTTGAGGGTCGGTGACTGCATGGGAACCGGCAACAGGCGCTGCCACTTCGAGCACATTCCGCT
>Ga0209137_1000733_pt1 | contig 33866 bp, 20 predicted proteins | sample SaaInl5LU_22_DNA_FD_184642 | JGI IMG/M metagenome (GOLD analysis project Ga0209137, IMG submission 184642) | Marine microbial communities from expanding oxygen minimum zones in the Saanich Inlet - ESP_105LU_22_DNA (SPAdes) (version 2) | ecosystem: Environmental > Aquatic > Marine > Intertidal...
AGAATTTTTTGAAGAAGTTCATCCTGATCCAAGATTTTTTGAAAGCGGAGATGCTGGTAAAGGTGCGCTAATTGATGGAGCAGTATTAGATAGTGCAAGTTTAGAAGCCAGTATGTTATTTCACAGTGTGACATTCATTACACCCGGCGTTGATTGTATTACAATGACTAATGGCGTGAGAGTAGAATGGCTTAACAGTTTTACATACTTTGCTAATAGAGGATTGTATGCTACACAAGGTGCAAGTGGTAAACTAATGCCAGACGCATCTATACGCTATGGTGCAGAAGTTAGGGCAATTGGATCAGCATGTGTATATGGTAACTTTGGTGCAGTAGCAGACGGTGCTAATACGCTAATGTATCTAATAGGACAAAACTTTGCGTACATTGGCACAGGCGGAGATGTAAGTAATGATAACACACTTAGCATCCCTAGTCAACAGACTGTTGAATTAAATTCAGGCAGTGTTGTTCATACAAGTACATCCGAAACTGGAAAGTTTAGTATTGGAGATAACTTCTTTGTAGATTTTGACACAGGCGAAACAACTATTGATGCAAACTCAATCGACTTTAGTGGCATCGGTAACATAACTGTAAACAACGGCGTAGAAACAACTTATATAGACGGCGAAAGAGTTGATACTGGCAATATAAGAATTACTGGAAATACAATTACTACTCTTGATGGTGACTTAAATTTAAGCCCGCAAACAGAGTTATTTAATACTGACAACAATGCAGCATTAATAGTTAGCCGCGGCACTACTATGCAACAGAACAACGAATCTGCTGATATTAGATTTAACACTGATACAAGTTTATTTGAAGGATTTTCATCAGGTAATTTAAGTTTTGGCGGTGTATATTCAAGTGATAGACAAGAAGGAGTTGATGCACACGATACTAATAATACAATAGTGTTAACAGTAGGCGGAGTGCAAATAGGATCAATTGATAGTAATAGTACTAATTTGCATGGACTTTCAACTGGCGATGTATTATTTGACAATAACCTTGTAACAACAACTCTTTCTAATTCAGACTTAGAACTTAGACGAACAACTGCTGCAAATGTAGTTGATATCTTTGATATAGAAATAAAAGAAAATAACTTTTCTAATTCAAGTAATAATTTACTAACACTTGCGTCAACAGGTTTAGGTTACGTAAAATTTAGTGGAACTACAGGACTTGTTATACCAGTAGGTAATGATGCCGAACGTAATAGTACTCCGGTAACAGGAGAAACTAGATATAGTACACAAGCCGGCGCTGCTTTAGGATTTTTAGAAATATATAACGAAACTGGCGGCGAAGATGAGCTAGGTGCGTGGCAACGAGCAGCCGGCGAAGGCGAAGAAGTTACTGATGTCATTCTTAAAGAACTAGTTGATATTTACACCCTTGTACTAGGGTAATCCTCAAAAAAGATAAATACTATTAATGCAGAACGCGACTATTTGTTTTGCAGGGTCAAACTGTGGTTAACCGACAAAGAGCCCTTAGGGGATGAGAACTAGGCTAGAGGGACAGGATCCCCGTATAAGGAGCAAAGATGGCTATAGGTCGCATATCGGGTCCGCTCTTAAAGTCGAATTTACTTCGTAGCGGAGTTGATTTAGCATTTGAGAACGACTTACTATATTTAAAAGTTAGTAAACCTGGCGATGCATCACAGCGAATCGGTATTAATAATAATTCTCCCCAATACGAATTAGATGTAAACGGAACAACACAAGCCCCGGCACTTGAAGTTAGCACAACTGCTAACATTGGCAATGTTAATATTACTGGTACAACAATCTCAACCGACCAGCCTACACTTATTTTAGGTACTGACGGAAATGTCATTTACCAAAATAAATTAACAATTGACAGTTTAGATTTAGAAAACAATGTTATTAGTACAAACGAAACTAATGCAAACATTGAATTCAATCCTAACGGCACCGGTACTGTAGAAATATTTGCAGATACAAATGTAACAGGTAATATTACAGCAACAGGTAACATTACAGCAGATGGCAATATTACAATTGGTGATGCTGACACTGACAATATTACATTCAACGCAGAAATTAATTCAGACATTATTCCAGACGCTACTAATACATACAGTTTAGGTAGTGTTTCAAAACAGTGGGCAGACGTTAGAACACAAAACTTCTTTGCTGGCACAGTTACTACGTCATCGATAACAGTTGACGGTGTAGATATTGCTCTACGTCAAGGCAATATATTTTATGTTGCAGAAAACGGTAGTGATAGTTATAGTGGCGATCACCCTAACGATCCATATGGTTCATTAAAGTTTGCACTAACTCAAGCAACTAGTGGCGACACAATTCACATTTATCCAGGAGTATACCAAGAGATATTCCCAATGACTGTTCCTGCAGGTGTAACTGTAAAAGGGCACAGTATTCGTGGAGTTAATATTACTCCAACAGTTGCCACACAAAGTAATGATGTGTTCTTGCTCAACGGCGGCGCAACAATTGAAGACTTAACTATTTCAGGATTCTACACAGGCTACGCATTTAAGTTTGCACCAGGCTTTGTAGTATCAGGAAATAACCGTTCACCTTACATGAGAAACCTTAGCGTAATTACAATGGGTAGTGTAACAAGCGCAGCAGACCCAAGAGGTTTTGCGCAGGGCGATGCTGGTAAAGGAGCGTACATAGACGGGTCCGTAGCGGGCGCTACAAGCTTGGAAGCAACAATGCTGTTCCATAGTGCCACGTTTATTACACCTGGCGTAGACGCTATTACAGTAACTAACGGCGCCAGAGTAGAATGGCTAAACAGCTTTACATACTTTGCTAATCGTGGTATATATGGTGTAGACGGAGCAACAGGTTTACGTGGCACAGGTAAAACAGCAGTTAGAGTTACAGGCTTAACTGGCACTATTGTAGACACAAACACATTTAGTTATTACGACACAGATGGAACTACTGTTCTTGCAACAGGCACTATTAATGGCGTTGATGCAGATGGTAAGTTTTATGTAGACGGAAATCTAACAGGATTAGAAACTGCTGGCGAACGCGGCGGCAAAATTATAACCAAGTACGGAACACCAACTACAGATACAACTGTTAAAAAGTTTGGAGCAAGTAGTTTAGAACTTAACGGCTCGACTGATTATCTAAGTGTAGCAGGCAACAACGACTTTGGATTTGGCACTGGTGATTTTACAGTTGAAGGTTGGTTCTATCTTACAGATGTTTCTGTAACTAACAACTTATTTGATTTTAGAGCAGGTGCAGGCACAGACGTTGCTCCGGTACTTTATGTTAACTCGAGCGCACAACTTAACTTTTATTCTTTTAATGCAAATAGAATTACTGGACCTACATTATTAGTTAACACATGGTATCACATTGCAGTTAGCCGCAGCGCAGGCACTACAAAATTATATGTTAATGGAGCAAGTCAAGGAACGCCTTGGGTAGACTCAACAGATTACGATATTGCTAAACCTTTAGTAATAGGTGCTACTTGGAACGGTGCAAACTTTACAAACGGATATATTGATGAGTTTAGAGTTACAAAAGGTCTCTCTCGTTATGTGAATAATTTTGTTGCACCTACATCAGAATTTGCAAGTGATAGTGATACTAAATTATTATTACATTTTAACAATGCAGTAGACGGTGCAAGTACATTTACAGACGATACTACTAACGCACAAGATTTACGCTTTAGTAATGGCGCAACTGCAACTTTCTGTACACTAGCAGACCAAACAGAATTTGGTGCAGAAGTACGTGCAATTGCAAGTGCTTGTGTATACGGCAACTACGGTATTGTAGGTGACGGTCCTGGTGTACTAATGTACTTGATTAGTCAAAACTTAGCGTACATTGGTGTAGGCAAAGAGATTGACAACGACGAAACTGGTGTAATACAAGCAAACGAAGTAGTTGAAACAAACAATGCACAGATAAGATACAGTAGTGTAGATCACAAAGGCGACTTTAGAGTTGGCGATTTGTTTTATGTTAACCAAGCAGACGGAACTGTAGACTTTAGTAGTTCAACATTTAATATTAATACATCTGCTGGTATTACAATTACTACAGGTGGAAGTCAAACAACTATTACTGGTGAAAAAATTGACACTGGCAACTTACGTCTAAGCGGCAACACTATTGAAAGTTTAAGCGGCGACATTAATTTAGATGCAGACAGCGGCACAGTTAGAATTAATTCTTCAAGTGCGCTGCAACTTCCAAAAGGAAGTACTGCAAGTCGTCCTACTCCAGCAACAGGTATGATTCGTTATAATACCGATACAGCATTGTATGAAGGTTATGACGGCAACTGGATGGCACTTAACGGTGTTTACGATTTAGATTTAGACACACGTATTACAGCAGAACTTACTCCTGGCGCAAACGATGGCGTAATTAGATTCTACATTCAAGACAGCGTAGTTACTACAATTGATGCAGATAAACTATCTACTCCGAGAATCGAAGTTGATGATATAAGTATTGATGGAAATGTTATAACAACTGAAACTGTTAATACTGATTTAACTTTTAGTGCAAACGGCACAGGCGAAGTTGTTATAGATAATTTAGCATTTAAAGATTCTACAATAACTAATAGAGAAGTAGACGGAGTATTAAACTTCCAACAACAAGGTAGCGGATACTTTAAAATTGAAGGAACAAACGGTTTTGTTGTACCAGTTGGAGCAAACACGCAGCGCCCAGCAGCAGCATATCGCGAAACTGGAATGGTTCGTTATAATACAGAACAAAGATATTTAGAAATATGGGACGGCTTTAGTTGGGTATCTGTTGCAGGCGCAACAGGTTCTATTAGTTTTGCAGCAGCAGAAGATCTAGCAATTGAATACGTACTAACATTGGGATAAAAAGATGGCAACGCAATTTAAAAACAAAGTAATAAAAGAAGTAGGTCCAGTTCCTATACTTGCATTAGAAACTGATGCAGCTACTCGTTCAACAATAATTGGATTGAACATGTCTAATCTAACAGACTTTATAGTATACGCAAGTGTGCTGCTGCATGACGATACTAGTGTTGAAGGTTATTTTATGAAAGACGTTATGGTACCACCAAACAGCAGTTTGCATGCACTAGCAGCAGGCGAGAAGTTAATACTTGCACCAACAAATGAATTATATCTAGTAGCTGATCAAGATGAAGCATTAGACGTAGTTATAAGTTACGTAGATATTGTATAAGGAATAAAATTATGTCAGCAAATTACACAGGATTTACACCAGATCATATTAACGGAGCAGTACAAGATAGATTCTTTTACGGCTTGCGTAGAACTGACGACGGAGAACTATTCCTTGCAAAGTCGGATCAATTAAAAACTCAAGATTCAATTACAATAAATAATCCCGGAGACCCTACAAATAATTACCCTAGTTTTGAACAAGGGCAAGACTTTAACGAAGGCAGAGATGTAAATCACAACTTAATTTATGAGAATTTAAATTATGAACAATTCCGCTGGGACGATAGGAACATACAATACTATGTTAATGCCGAAGGCGAATTGATAGCAAGAGTAAACCAAAAATATACATATGATGATAATTCATCATCAAACGGATTATAAGAGAGAAATAACATGGCAGAGTTTAATTTAGAACGAATTAGGTTTAGATGGAAAAATAGTTGGCAAGCATCAACAACGTATGTTAAAGATGACATAGTCTACTTCCAGGGCAAATGTTATGTATGTTTAATTGGTCATGAATCTTCAGGATCAACTATCTATCCAGATTTAAATCTATCTGCGCCTAATACTAAATGGGTATTAATGTTTGACGGTAACCAATGGCGAAATAACTGGACGCATGATACTTATTATAACCGCGGCGATGTTATAAAATTTAATGGTTATGTTTATCAATGTATTAGTGAACATCAGTCTACTATTGTTGTTGCGCTAGGCCCTATTGGTGATATAGCTAAATGGACAATTGTAGCAACTACTTATAATTGGTTAAACACATGGACACCTAGTGTTGACGCAGTAGGCGAAACACCGGCTGTTACTCAATATTATAATTTAGGTGATGTTATAATTTACAATGGCATAACTTATATTTGTACTGAAAAACATGTCGCTGCTAACTCGTATTATCTAGGTCTAGAGCAAGATCAAGCAAAGTGGGCAATTGTTGCTAGAAGTGATAATTGGAGAACCGATTGGGCAATTAGCACTAGATATACTGTAGATGACATTGCAAAATATGGTGCTATAACTTATAGATGTATATCAGGACATACTAGTGCAGCATCTTTGGATTCTGGATTAGAATTTGATCAATCAAAGTGGGAAATATTTTTAGAAGGAATAGAATATAAAGGCGATTGGGCTATGACCTTTAGATATAAGAAAGGAGACGTAGTAAAATCAGGCGGATCGTTATGGAAGGTAGTTGAAGGACACCTGTCAACTACTACGTTGCGATCAGACATAGTTAGATGGGAAATATTTGTTCCAGGTCTTGAATATGAAGATTTATGGAGCATCGAATATGAATATAACGTAGGCGATATTGTTGTATATGGCGGCTATGCATACACAGCTCTAACAAACAATACATCTAGTGTTCCTAGTGTTAACGGATTATTACAAGACACAGGCGACTGGGAACTACTTAAACAAGGTTACAAACACCAAGGTAATTGGAATGTAGGTACAGCATACAGAACTGGAGATGTAATAAGAGACCAAGGATATCTTTATATTGCTCTTGCAGATAGCACTGGAGTTAAACCAGACACTAACGCTGCTACGTGGCAAATCTTGGTAACAGGACGCAAGTGGAAAGCTAGTTGGTTAGACAATATAGAATATCATCTAGGCGATGTAGTAACTTATGCCGGAGTTGCTTATATTTGTATTAATCGTCATTTAGGAACTGAAAGTGAAAATCGCCCAGATTTAGATTTATTAAATGTAGAAGCGATCGATGATGGTGATGTTCATTATTGGACTACTTTATTGCAAGGTACTGCTAGTAATGTACTTCAGTATAGAGGCGACACAAGAACACACGACGGCGATAATACAACAAGATTTGCAATAGGTTCTCCGGGTAATCTATTAAAAAGTATTGCAGGAAATATTTCTTGGGAAAACTTTGAAGAAGTACCAAACGTATTTTATGTTTCATCGTCTGGTAATGATGTTGTTGGTGCTGGACTAACACTAAACGCACCGTTTAGAACAGTAAAATATGCATGTCAATATGTTGCCGCTAATGTTGATAATAATACTACTAACACAACTATATTAATTAAAACAGGAATGTATGAAGAAATACTGCCGATTAAAGTTCCAAGAAATTGTGCGTTAGTTGGCGACGAATTACGTAGTACAATTATACAGCCAGCAGCTGGCTTCGAAACGGCAAACATGTTTTATGTAAATAATGGCAGCGGCATTAGAAATATGACTCTACAAGGATTAACTGGAGTATTAGGTACCCCAAATGAATACCTAACACGTAGGCCAACAGCTGGAGCATTTGTAAGTCTTGATCCGGGTACTGGTCCAGATGATCAAAGCGTATGGATCACAAATAAATCATGCTATGTACAAAATGTAACTACATTTGGCACAGGTTGTATTGGTATGAAACTAGACGGTTCTCTGCACAACGGCGGAAATAGATCAGCAGTTGCTAACGACTTTACACAGGTACTAAGTGATGGTATCGGCTACTGGGCAACTGACGGCGGACGTTCAGAGCTTGTGTCTGTGTTTACATACTTCTGTCACATAGGATACTTAGCTGAGCATGGTGGCATATTACGTGCTACTAACGGAAACAACTCATACGGTACATACGGGTCAGTTGCTGAAGGGTTTGATCAAAATGAAACTCCAATAACAGCACAATTTGATAACCGTACACTAGAAGCGCAAGTACAAGTTGTACATACAGATGGTAATGAGTTAATAGCATTAGGATATAGTCATGCTGGACAATCATATACTAGTGCTACTGGAGCTGTAAGCGGATCAGGCATCAATGCTACAGTTGCATACGATGAACTTAGAAACAATGCAATAAGTCAAATTAGAGTAATCGACCCATCAGATTCTAGTACACCGGGCGGATTAAATTATCAATACTTATTAAATAATGCACAAGACGGAACTGCTACGACAATAACATTAGCCGCTTCAGATGACACAGGAACACCTGAAAAATATATAGGTATGAGAATTGTACTTGTTGCAGGCAAAGGTGTAGGTCAATACGGACACATTACTGGGTACGATGCTTTAACTAAAATTGCTATTATATCTAAAGAATATAATGATACTAGTGGTTGGGAAAATTTATATCCCGGAAGACCAATTGAAACAACATTAGACGGCACAACTAGATATAGTTTAGAGCCTAGAGTAATAATCGACGATCCGGGTGTAACTATAACTAATGACACATCAAAAACTTTCCCTACAGATTTTTTAACAGCCGGCAGCGGCGGCAAATGGGCATCAGCAATTCAATACTCAAACGGAACGTATGTAGTAATAAATCGCTTAGGAGAAACAGCAATAAGTACTGACGGCACAACGTTTACAGCAGGCCAAGATTTAGGTGTAGCATGGGGCTTTGGCCCTAGTGGAGCTTCAGGAACTAATATGTTCTTCCAAAACGGCGCAGTAGTTTACAACTATGATACATCAACATCAACATGGACTAACTTTGCGATTCAAAACTTCGCCTACACAGGGTTAGCAACAAATCAATCAACAGGTCTTAGTATGTTATCGAGCACTGGTGGAGTTACTAGATTTACACCAGACGGTTCTACTAATCAAGTGATTAACGGCATTGCTTCTGGTGGTAGTATAATAGGTGTTGCATACGGAAACGGCATTTGGGTATTGTTACAAAACAGTTCCGGCCATACATTCACAAGTGTAAATGAAGGTGTGAACTGGACAATACAAACTGGAGTATTAGACACAGCAGTTACATGGACCGATATTGCATACGGCAACGGCAGATTTGTTGCAGTTGGTAAAGAAGCCGATGCAGCTAAAGCAGCATATAGTTTTGATGGTGTAACTTGGTATTACCCTGATGAAAGCTTAGACCTATTACCAGGAACTGGTTTAGAGAATATTATATATACTGCTGGACAGTTTATTGCTACAACAACTGAAAACCCATCCTTCACAAATTATATGGCAAGATCAAAAGACGGATTTGCTTGGCAATGGTTTGCTCAAGATAGTACAGTATACACATTAAATGATGCTGGGCATAGTCTTGCAGGATCAACAAGTACACCTGAAGGCGAATGGTTCATTCGCGGAGATGGCGGCACTGGCAGTGCTGGAAATTCAATAATAACTGTACAAACTGGCGCAGGAGCAGTTGCAAGAGTTAATGTAAGTTCGAGTAGACTACAGTCATTTACTATGTACGACCCTGGTGCTAATTATCTATCTGTTCCAGGAGTATTAGTAGTTGATCCTGAAAAAACAATAGACGGGTTAGACCAACCAAGAATAGCAAGCGGAGTATTAGCACAACCTATTTTTACTAACAGAGGTGCAGGCTACGTTACAGCAACAATGACTGTAGCAGGTGACGGATTTGCAGACATATTCCAAACAGGTAAAACAATAAATTTAAAAAATGTTAGTCTTGTTCCAGGACCTGGCGCAAACGTTGTTATTAATGGAATTGATGATGTTACTTATAGATTAACAAAAATTGTTTCACAAAGCGGCAGTGCTCCTAACTTAAATATAACTGTTAATATTAGTCCGACTATTACTAATCAAAATTCGCCTAATCACGAAGAAACATTAATTCTGCGTGAACAGTATAGCCAAGTACGTCTAACAGGACATGACTTCTTAGATGTCGGCGTTGGAAATGTTAACTCAACAAGATATCCGCAATTGTACTTAGAAGGTGAAGATCCAGAAACGCCAAGACAGCCGTTTAATGAAACAGTTGACAATGGTGGAGGTAGAGTATTCTACACAAGTACTGACCAAGATGGTAACTTTAGAGTTGGTGAGTTATTTGCTGTTGAACAAGCAAGCGGGACAGTTACAGTTAATGCTGATTTATTTGAATTAGACGGATTAACAGAATTAAGCTTAGGCGGAATACAAGTTGGCGGCAGTGCTGTTGTTATTAAAGAATTTAGTAAAGACGGTACTTTTGTAGCAAACTCAAACAATATTGTTCCGACACAAGCAGCAATTATAACCTATTTAAAAAGTAGAATTAGTAGCGGCGGCGCTGATGCATTGACTAATACATTAATTGCAGGTCAAGTTAAAGTGTCAAGTACTAACTTTACAACAACATCTGGGTTACAAATAAATATTCCGGTTAGTGTACACCAAACAGGCGGCATTGACGGCGATATGTTAGCGCACCAGTTATTTGGAATATGATAGATACAGTTATGATAAATATATTAAATAGAGCGGAGTTTTAAATGGCAGAGTTTAAATTAGGTAGAATTAGATTTATTTGGAAGGGTGATTGGTCCACTTCAACAGTCTACTACAAAGACGATATTGTACGCAATGGCGGCAACACATATGTTTGTATCGCAGGTCATACTGCTCCGACATTGTTTACTGATACACAATCAACATACTGGAATAAAATTTCAGATGGTCTAGAGTGGAAAAGTGATTGGTTAAACGATACTTATTATAAAGTAAACGATATTGTTAAATACGGCGGCTACTTATATATTGCAAACGAAGCACATACTAGTTCAGCAACTGCAACACTAGGTCTAGAAGACGATCAGTCTAAATGGGACTTATACGCAGAAGGTTTTGATTATAAAGCAGACTGGACTATTTCTACCCGTTATAAGATTAACGATATTGCAAAATATAATGGCACTGTGTACATTTGTACCTTAGAACATACGAGTGCCGAAACACTAGCAAATGGACTAGAAGCTGATCAATCTAAATGGGATATTTTCTCAGAAGGATTTTACTGGACTAACGATTGGTTAGTTAGCACACGCTATCGTGTAAACGATATTGTACGTTACGGTGGCACACTATATATTGCAAACACCGGGCATACTAGTAATGCTTCTTTAACAGATGGTCTAGAAGCAGATCAATCTAAGTGGGATTACTTACATAACGGCATTGAATATAGATCAGATCACACTATTAACACACGTTATAGAATTAACGATGTTGTAAAATACGGCGGCGGAACATGGATTTGTACAACACAACACACAAGTGGTGCAGTAAACTTAGCAGCAGACGAATCTAATTGGGCACAGTTTACCGAAGGTTTAGAATTCGAAGACAGTTGGGATTCAGTTAGAGCATACCAGCCAGGTGACTTTGTAACCTATGGTGGTTATAGTTATGTTGCAGTAACTAACAACGCTGGTCTAAAACCTAGTGATAATGCAGCAGCGTGGGATTTATTTACAACTGGCTTCCGTTTTATCGGCGATTACGAAGATGATAGTGCTACTAGAGAATATATCGAAGGCGATGTTGTACGCTTAGGCGGATTTACATATTTATGTATACTAAAGCACGAAGGTGAACGCCCGCCGAATTCAACTTATTGGGAGCGGTTAAACGAAGGTGTTGAATGGAAAGGCACTTGGGCAGACGCAACTTTCTATGATAAAGGCGACTCTGTACAACATGGTGTAAACAGCTACATCTGCGTACTTGCACATACTTCAGATGAAGTTACATTAACTAACAGACCTGATCAAGATGTCGGTGGGACTAACTGGAATTTATTAGTTGCAGGCGCAGAATCAGGCAACTTAACTACCCAAGGTGACATTGTCTACTATGGTGGTGCAGGCGCAACTAGATTGCCAGTTGGCACAGCTGGACAAGTTCTTAAAGTTAATGACGCAGCTAATGCTCCAGAATGGACTAGCTTTGGTGCTATTAACAATGTGTTCTATGTAGAAACCAACGGCGGCGTAGATGAACCTGCCCCTAGTTACGGTGTTACGCTAGACCGTCCATTTAAAACAGTTCGTTATGCAACTGAACAAGTGCAAGCAGGCGCAAACCGTTATAATGCAAAGAATCTTTTAGAAAGAAACAGAAGCTTTATTCAAGATGAAGTTATTGAATATATCGAAGCTACTTATTCTGACACAGCTACAGCTACTACAGCGTCAACTGATGCTATTACGATAACTGACACAAGTTGGTTAGTTGCTGATGAAACAGCAATTAAATTTGCAGGTACTACTTTTGGAAATATTGTAGCAGGCACAGAATACTTTGTAAAAACTATTTTAAACGCAACTACATTTACAGTTTCAGAAACCAAAGGCGGCACATTATTTGCTCTAGCAGATGGTACAGGAACATCTGCAGTAAGCCTTTCCTATGTACAAGCAACTTGCCGCAGAGACGCAGGTCAAGTACTTGATGCAGTTATATGGGATTTATCACATGGCGGCAATGAACGTTCGGTAAAAGCAGCAAAGGCATATTTTAATGCAGCCGGTGATACTTACCTCGGCGGAGCAAATGCTACACAAACAGCAGCAGGCTTTGCATACATTATTACACTTGCAGACGCAGTTATGTCTAATCTTGCTCCGGCAACAGTACGTGGTAGTTTAAATCAATATACTAATGTTGCATTTGTAGAAGAAGCTGACGCATTATCAACGGTAACAACACTTACTGGAATTGTTACTGCTGCAATTGCTGCGGGTAACGCATCTTCTATACCAGCTGAAGTAAAACCACAAAGTACTATATTTGTTAAAACAGGCAACTTTAGCGAAGTATTACCGATTATTGTTCCTGAAAATACAGCAGTTGTAGGCGACGAACTACGTTCAACACGTATTGCACCAGCAGGTAGTTTAGTAGATTCAGCAGATACTCCGTACACATTAGATGGATTATCTAGAATGGCTGCTATTATGAGCGACATTGTTACTAACGCTGCTGTAACTAAAACAACAGGTAATGCTCTAAGTCAAGTAACAACTTCTCCAGCAGGCTCAGCAGCAGCCGGCGCATTTGCAGCAGAACTTTGGACACAAATCTATGACTATGCAGATTTTGCAGTTAACGGAGGAACAGGAGACTCAACAGTTCCTGTATCATACGGATCAAATACTCCAAACACTTCAACTGATTATACATATGCTGTAGAAACAATTGAAGCAAACAGAGAATTTTTAAAAGCGGAAGTAACTGCTTATATTGCAGATACATATCCTTCATACGTGTATGATACAGCGGCATGTGAAAGGGATATTAGTAGATATATTGATGCTATTAAATATGACTTAATTTACACTGGAAATTACAAATCTTTACTATACGCACGTTATTACGGCAATGCTGTAATGGGATCAACTACAGAAGACATGTTCTACATGCGCAATGGTACAGGTTTAAGAAATTGCACCGTAAACGGATTAACAGGAACACTTGGTGGCGTAAACGCATACGGAACTAAACGTCCGTCCGCAGGCGCATTTGTAAGTTTGGATCCAGGTTGGGGTCCAGCACACACAGGTGCATGGATTATTAATAAATCACCATACGTACAAAACGTAACTACATTTGGTACTGGTTGTATTGGTCTAAAAGTAGACGGTGACTTACACGATGGCGGCAACGATAGTATTGTTGCAAACGACTTTACACAAATTATATCAGACGGCATCGGCGCTTGGGTTACTAACTTAGGTAGAGCAGAACTTGTATCTGTGTTCTCATACTACGGTCACATTGGTTACCTAGCAGAGAATGGCGGTAAGATACGTGCTACTAACGGCAACTCATCATACGGTACATTTGGTACAGTTGCAGAAGGTATTGATTCTACTGAAGTTCCGATTACTGGTAAAATAACTAACAGACACTTTAACGCAGTTGTTAACAATGTATTTACAGACGGAAATAACATACTAGCACTTGAGTATTCAAATGCAGGACAATCTTATACAGTATCAACAGATGCATTACTTACTATTGATAGTATTAGTGCAGCTAATGCCAGCAGGACACAAGGCACATACTACAATGTAGCTGGAACATCTGCTGGTACTGGTACTGGACAATTGTTTGATATTATTATTGATGATGTAGGTTTAGCAACAGTTATTGTTAAAAAAGGCGGCAGTGGACATGTAATAGCAGATACTATTACAATTGCTGACAGTTTGTTAGGCGGTGGCGGCGCACCAGACTTAACGTTTGATGTCTTAACTATTGGTGACGCTACACAGTTTACTATTACAGGTGAAGGCTTTGGAGCAGTAGTTGATAATGCAGTTGTTACAAACGGCGGCGCATTTGAAGTTAGGCTTATTGATCCTGCAGACAACAAAGGCGGCGACGGCTTTCTTGATGCACAAAACGTTGCACAAGAAGGCAACACAACGTCTATCACAATATCTAACACAGATGGCAGATTAAGTGCTCAATATGTTGGCATGGCAATTTTCTTAACCTCAGGTGTAGGTGCCGGACAATACGGTTATATTGACACTTATAACAATGGTACAAAGATTGCTACAATTAAAAAGTGTAGTGATGACAGCGCAGGCTGGGATCACATTACTGGAGCCGCAATTGAAGCAACACTAAACGATACTACAAACTATAGCATTGAACCAAGATTAACGTTTACTGCGCCTGCAGACAATTTATATGCAAGTACTACAAAAGGCAGAGCATATGTATTAGATGGTAAAATTAGTGTAATTACATTATTTGATCCAGGCACAGGTTATTCTAGTGCTCCTACAATGACAGTTACAGATCCAAATAATACTGTAGAAGTTCCACATACAGTTAGAATTGGCGACGGTGTATTAAAACAGCCTACATGGACTAGTAGAGGTACAGGATTTGTTACAGCTAGTGCAGAACTAACTGGTGACGGATTTGCAGACATATATCAGCCAGGAACTTTAGTTAGAGTAACTGGATTAACTGCTAAACCACTACCAGGTTCAAATATTGAATTTGGTGATATACCAGGCAAATATTACAAATTAGTTAATGTTAGAGATTTAGTAGGAACTGGACCTTTTGATGCACAACTGCAACTAAGTCCAGAAATTACGGTTAGTGAAGCAGTCGAGCATGACGATGATATTACAATGCGTATACGGTATTCACAAGTACGTCTAACAGGTCACGATTTCCTAGACATTGGTACTGGCAACTTTGCAGATACTAATTATCCAGGAGTTCCAGTTAACGTAGTTGATCCACTAAAAGAAACTGTCGTCGGTGGTGGTGGTAGAGTATTCTACACAAGTACTGACCAAGATGGTAACTTTAGAGTTGGACGTTTGTTTAACGTTGAACAGTCAACTGGTGTTGCATCACTAAATGCTGATGCATTTAATATTAGTGGATTACAAGAATTATCACTAGGTGCAGTTGAACTTGGCGGCACAGGAGCAACAATTACTGAATTTAGTGTAGACGGTACGTTTACTGCTAACAGTGATAATATTGTTCCAACACAGAAAGCAATCAAAACTTATATTGCTTCACAAATTGGTGGCGGAGCAGGCGAACTTAATGTTAACAGCATTACAGCAGGCTCAGTATTGATTAGTGGACAGGAAATAACAACAACGACAGGCAATCAGATAAATATATTACAGAAGGTAAATTATACAGGCGGCATAAGTGGTTCGCCAGTAGCAATGAATTACTTTTTACAACAATAATGGAGAATACAAAAAATGGCCACAGGTAGATTAGCAGGAGCTGATATCGCAGCAGGCACAAATACAACGGTTTATGCAACGCCGGCGGATATTTATACCGTGGCAAGTTTAAACATTGTGAACAGAGGTAATCAACCTACTGTTATCAACGTTGCAATTGCTGACTTAGATACACCAACATTGGGGGAATATATTGAGTTTGAAACTGAATTATTACCAAAAAACATATTAGAACGCACTGGTATTGTACTAGCTGCCACACAAAAGATCGTAGTTCGTTCCTCGCAAGCAAATGTAAGTGCTGTAGCGTTTGGAATTGAGACAACGGCATAAATACTAGTAACGAAGGAAGAGACTCTTATGGGAAGATATATTACAAGCACTTTAAGTTATGCAACAACTACTGTCGAAACAGCGATTAGCTATCAAGCTAAAACTAATGACAGAGTTCTATGTACAACTGGAAGTATAACAATTACATTGCCTGCCGCGGCAGATGCAGTTTCCGGCGACACGGTACAAATTATTGATGTTACTGGCGTTGCTGGCACAACTGCTATTACAGTAGCACGAAACGGCGCCAACATACAAGGAACCGCCACAGATTTAACGATAGACATCGACAACAGTTCGCCAGTATTAGTTTACTCCGGTGCAACTTACGGTTGGGTCTTGTCAGGAGCATAACACATGCCTAGCTTACGCACATTATTGTCAGACATTAATCCACCGTCGATTGGAAATGCCAAACAAATATTTTATGTTAGGAATACCAATTACCAGTCTAACAACGGCGGCTGTTGTTTGCTATGGACGGTGCCCGCTGGTATCTCCTCTGCTACATTTGAAATGTGGGGCGGCGGAGCCGGCGGCGGCGGCTCAAGACGATGCGAACATAACGGATATGGTGCTACTACAGGAGTTTATGCTGTAAAGACTATACCAGTTACTGCAGGCCTTCAATTAACAATTTGTGCAGGCGGTAGTACCTGTGACGGAGACAGTACAGGCATTTGTTGTTCTTGTGGATGTCCCGGGTGCCATAGTTACGTTGTATGTAGCGGTACTACAGTAGCTTGTGCGCAAGGCGGATGTAGCGGCTCACAAGCACCGAGTTCCCAGTCTTATTCCTTTCCATATTCTTGTTGTTGGTCTAAACTAAAGACAGGTTCTATATCCGATATAGAATTTGCAGGTAGCGGAACAGTTTATATACGCAATCAATATTGCCATAATACAATGTACGAAGTAATTGCAGGCGGCGCAAGTACTGGCAGATCTACTAAAGACTTGTGTGGTGTCGGCGGTTTTTGTCAATGTGCTCTTGAACGTTATCCAAGTTGCCCGGCTTGGCCAGGCGGCGTTGGTGGACATGCTATCACATGTGGCGATGGATATCGTACAGGTCAACACGGCGCGGGCGGCCAAATAAAAGTATCTTATCAATAAGAGGAAAAACAATATGCCAACACCAATTACAGAAATAACAACATCTTTTACGTATAGTATTGCAGACGAAATATTCGGCACTGCAACTACGTTAAACAGAACTGCAACATCATCATATACTGGCCCAGACAGAGTTTGGGTATTTGTTGATGCAGATACAGGAATTATTGCGCTTGAAAACGGGATAAAAACAACCCAAGATGATGGCGGTGAACTTCCGGTTCCTTTTGGAACCCGCAGAGTAGAAGTTACTGCTGCTGATGATCCTGCAATATTAGGTCTCCTACAACACCACTTATGCACAATACAAGATCAAACTGTAGTATCAGAAGAGTTACCAGACGGAACAACTATTACGTTTGACGGTGTTGCGGGAATAAATGATACATACGATTTAGATAAACTTTCGCATAACGGTACAGCGTGGGTATTGCCTGCACTATCAGAACTTGCACAGACTTGGGACGATATAATTCATGTTAGAAATAATTCACTTCTAGCGTCAGATGGAAAAATATCTCCAGACATGCCAGACGCGGTTAAACAGCCTTGGCTGGATTATAGAGCAGCACTAAGAGCATTGCCGGCAACCTTTAATAGAGGCGAAGCAAATGAAACAGCGCCGTGGAAAATAACACTTCCAACTCCGCCAGGAGATGAATAAATGTCTTTAAGAGCATTACTAGACTTCCCCGCCGCAGGCGCAGGGTCTGTAGCATATACAACATTAACTGTATATAACACAAATAAAGAAACTGCAAACAACGGCGGTCGATGCTGCTTATGGACAGCTCCTGCAGGCGTGACATGGGCAGCAATAGAATTATGGGGCGGCGGCGGCGGCGGCAGCGGCGCATGTTGTTGCATGAGCGGTTGGCCAGGAGGATCTGGATCTTATGCTAGAAAAATCCTTACAGTTGTACCAGGACAGGAATATAGAATTTGTGCAGCAGGTTCAACAGTTTGTAGCCAAAGCTGCTGTTTAGGATGCCCAGGCAATCCGTCATATGTATATGATGTAACAGCAGCAATTAACGTTGTATGTGCTAGCGGCGGCGATAGAGGCTGTGCTAGATGCAACTTTATGGTCGGATGTAACTGCCAAGGATGCCCGCAATATCAATGCGGTTCGCATTGCGGTAGTTTTGGCATTTGCGGTGTAACAGGCAGTGCTAAAGGTTCTCCTATGTGTTCCGGTTCAGCATATCAATTTATGCCAAGTGCTCCGTTTACATTCACAGGTAATAGAATTACAAAGGACGCTTGTAGTGGATTCTGCGGCGGCTGTTGCCAAGGCGGATATGCAGCATGGCCCGGCGGTGGCGGAGCTACTGCAACATCACACACTACAGGTGGTTATTGCGGTGTAGCAGGCGCCGGCGGCGTAGTTAACGTCTTCTACGGAGAAGTATCATAATATGAAGATTTTAATACTAGATACTTGTAAAATAAAAAGGAAAAATAAATAAATGGCTAATTTAAGAGATTTATTGTTTGGATACGGTGAAGGCACAAGCATTACACCCCAGGATTTTAGTGTTTGGAATACTGACATCCGCACTGCATCGAACGGCGGTCGATGCTGCTTATGGACAGTACCGGCTGGTGCGACTCGGGCAATATTTGAAATGTGGGGCGGTGGCGGCGGCGGCGCAATGGCTTGTTGTTGTCAACAAGGCGGCGGAGCTGGCTCGGGCGGATATGCAATTAAAACTTGTAATGTAACGGCTGGAGAAGGAATAAGAATTTGTGCTGCTGGATCAACTTGTTGCGACAGTGGCAATTTAGCAGGACACTGCGGTAGTTGTAGTTTTGTATGTTCAGAATCAGGTGGTACTAATGGACGTTGGGAATCTAAAGTATGTGGCGGCAATGGCACAGACGCAGCTTGTACTAGATGTCAATATTGGATAAACTGTTATACATGCTGTACTCAGTGTTATTGCTGTAGAGGACTGTCAAATAACACTGATTTTTGCATACCAGGAACTACAGGTAATTCGCAAAATACACAATTTTGCTACGGCGAAGCCCATCAATATGCTTCTAATGCACCATTTGCAGCGCCTGGCCCGAGAATCGGGCCAAATGGATGCTGTAGTTGTTTTGGCGGTTGTTGCGGCTTTGGCATATTTCCAGGGGGCGGCGGCTTATCTTCGCAAGTACATAGCAATCATTGCTATTGGGGCGGACCTGGCGCTGGCGGCTTAGTGTACGTACTGTTTTACTAAAATAGGAAAAAAATAATGACAAACATCACAGTAGAATTTACATACGATTTACCAGACGATCAATATCATACAACCACTGACCGAGCACTAACTGGAAGACTAACATATAGTGGTCCAGCAGTGCAATATGCACAGGTAAACAGAAGTAATAATAAATTAACAGGATATACAATCGATGCTCCGGAATTTGAAGACTACAATAACGAAGATGACGGATTTTATGCAGTAGAAGTTGATTGTAGTGTTAATCCAACTTTGTGCGCAATTTTTGAACCAACAATGGTGTCTGGATTTACACAATTAGCTGAAACTATTCCAGGCAATAGTATAGACTATGTAAGAGATGATCCACCAAGTCCAAGTCATACCTATAAGAAAAGAGAAATTGAATATAATCCTGCTATCGGCGCATTTGTTACTCCATATCCTTGGATAGGCGCCGACGAAATGGACAGCTGGGAAGGGTTAATAAAGCTACGGAACAACCAACTATCTACGACAGATCTTAGACTTTCTGAAGATTTACCTCAGAGTCTATATGATAACATTGCTGCACATAGACAATATCTTAGAGACTTTCCGTCTATGTTTGGAGCAGCATGGAACGTGAATATTACTGCTGCTGGCACAGGTTATGTAGTAGGTGAAAGAATACTTATAAGTGATAGTGTATATAAAAATAATACAGCAGTAAATGATATTGTAATTAAAGTTGAAACAGTATCTGCTAATGGCGGAATATTAACTGTATCAAGACAGTCTAAAGTTCATGCATATGCATATCATCCAGAAGCTGCAACGTATGATGATGTATTTTATACTAGTAACAGTGCAGCAGGCACCGGAGCAGTTGTCCAATTATCAAAAGTTAAATTAATTGATCCTTGGAAAATTACAATGAACGATATTATAACTGATAGCAACGGCTAACTACATTCACTTTCGCATATATATTAGATAAGGTCCAATAAATATTCAAGTAACATAAAACTTGATAAGGACTTTATTTAATATGACTAGACACACAGCATTTTTTATTAACGGCGGCGCAGGCCGTGTAGTTTGTAGTATCCCTGCACTAGAAAAATTTGCAGAAGAAAATCCTGACAATAATTTTATTATTGTATGCGAAGGTGGAACAGACTTTTATAAAGGCCATCCTTTGTTGCATGCAAAGGCATACGATGTTTGGCATAAGAATTTATTTGAAGACAAACTAAAAGACATGCAATTAGAAAGCCCTGAACCGTATCGAGTTTGGGAATATTATAATCAACAAGCCAATTTAACACAAGCATATGACATTGCTATTAATAACAAAGGTCTCAGAGACTTAGATAAACCGACTATTAAACTAGGTAAACAAGAACTAATACAAGCTCAACAAGTTATTAGAGATGTTAAAGAAAAAACAAGCAAAGATAAAGTAATTGTATTCCAGCCCTTTGGAAGAAGTGTATTTGAAGAAAACGGAATTATTTCCGATTTCAGTGGAAGAAGTTTTGAACCTGAAAATGTTGTTAGCTTAATTAAAAAATTAAGTGAAGATTATGCAATAGTGTTTATGGGCGAAGTGGCTATTGAGTTTAAAAAACATGGAATATCACAACCAGTTGCTATACCACAAAATTTAGGATTGCGATCTTGGGCTGCATTAATTGCACAAACAGATCATTTCTTAGGATGCGACAGTGTAGGCCAACATTTAGCTTATGCATTAGGCACTTCGGTTACAGTAGTTCTTGGTAGTACATTTAAAGAAAATGTTTCATATCCTAATGAAAAGTCGTTCACAGTTTTAGACATGGGCGAAGGCGCAAGGGTATATAGTCCTATTAGAGTTACTCAAGACGAATATGCAGATAGAGTTAATGAAGGTGTAATGGCTATGAATGACAAAATTGAAGATGTCATTATAGCAGATATTAAAAAACGGTTTCCTAGTAAGAAGGATAAAAAATAGTATGTCTTATTACATCTTTGATGATATGTTTCCAGAAAAATTAGTTTCTGATATTGAAAATTTGCTTACTTCTTTTCCATTTGATTGGCATTTTGTTGATCTGTCTTCTGGTAGTAGTATAAATGCTAACAACCCTTTAGAAAAAGATTGTTCGCAAATGATACATATGTTTTGTAAAGGCGATGAATGGAGTTCCCCGTACAGTGATATTGTACAGTCTATGATAGCTGTTATCAAAGAAGAAACGGACATATTATCAATTCATAAAATAAAAGCTAACTTGACAATCCCAGACGGCACCAGCAGTGAACATTATAACGCTCCTCACCAAGATCACGAACAAGATAATTTTTTGTCTATGGTGTATTATGTGCATGATAGTGACGGCGACACAATATTGTTTGATCGCCAAAATAGACTCGGTGAGTTAAATCAACTTGTAAGAATAACACCAAGTCGAGGAAGATGTGTAGTATTTCCTTCAAAACAATTTCATAGTAGCTCAAATCCTACTATGTTTAAAAATAGAATTATATTAAACTTTACATTTCAAGTTTAAGACTTTTAGAGGTAAAAAATGAAAAAAGAACCATTATGGATTGCAGGAATAGCAAGAGGACACAACGCAGGTGTTTGCTTAATGAAAGACGGCGAAATTGTCTTTAGTATAGAAGAAGAACGTCTTACAAGACGAAAGTATGACGGTGGCCCATTAGCTAGTATGCTTAAAATATTAGAATATACAAATAAAATTGATCATTTGGTTATTTCCCATACTACTACTCTTGATACTGCGGGTAAATTAGATTATTCCGGTGAAGATGTTTATTCGGGGCTTGCAAGAAAATTAGGTTTAATTGAAGACCTAGCACCTGATAGAGAAGATTGGGTCCACCCTCAAGTGCATGATATGGCAATGTTTCACCATAAAATGCATGCTAGTTTAGCATTTTATCGTAGCGGATTTAAGGAAGCTGTTGCAGTAATTGTAGACGGCGCCGGAACATTTTTTCCATTAAGCGTACAAGGCGAACCATTAACAGTATGGGAAACAGAAAGTATTTACAAATGTGAATACCCGGCGACTTGCAAAACATTACATAAGACAATGGGCACTAGAAATATGCTAGTAGGAGCATATATTAAAGATTTTGAAGGAGGCGACTGGGAACAGAATGCTAATTTTAATATGCTAATATCCGATAGAGCAGGTATTGTAAAAGCATATGAAGCAGTAACAGAATACTGTGGTTGGAGCAGTATTGAAGCAGGAAAAACTATGGGATTATTTCCGTATGGCGCACCTAATGATTCTTTTCCGAGTATAACAGATGCTAATGACTTACCTGTTCCGACTACTAACAGGAATTTAATAGTTCCTCGATATCCTAATGGCGCCGTAGTAAATTCTAACATGTATAATTTTTTAAATGAAAATAGTGACGGCGATGTTACATTATTGCAAAACAGAAGAGATATGGCATACGCTGTACAAACTGAGAGCCAACAATCGGTAACTAATTTAATTAAACATGCTGTAGAAATTAGCGGTTGTAAAAATGTTGTAATTAGCGGTGGATACGGACTTAATTGTGTTGCTAATTACCATTATCTTAAAGCACTCAAAGATGAAGGTATTGAAATCTATGTAGAGCCAATATCAAACGATGCAGGCACTGCTATGGGAGCAGCATATACATGGCATCATGTTATTACCGAAGATGCAACCGTACGTGCAAGACAAGACGATGTTTATCTAGGACCTGTACATAGCTATACAGATGAAGGTATTAATAATATTGCATCAAACTATAATGCAGAAGTTACAGATGCTACACAAGACGATGTTATTAAATTGATGACTGATAGAAACATTGTAACACTATTCCAAGGACGTAGTGAAAATGGTCCACGTGCATTAGGCAACAGGAGTATAATGTACGATCCAACAGATCCTAATGGTAAAGACTACGTTAACAGTGTAAAACATAGAGAATATTTCCGTCCATTTGCAGGCAGTATCTTAGAAGAAGATGTACACGAATGGTTTGATTTACGTGGTATGGAAAGTTCTCCTACAATGATGTATGCTGTAAATTGCCAGCCTGGCATTGAAGAAAAGATTCCAGGAATTATACACATAGACGGAACATGTCGTATTCAAACAGTTACACGCGAACAGAATCCGCATTACTACGATATCATTAAGGCGTTTAAAGAAAAGACAGGATGTCCAATTATCTTTAATACTAGCTTTAATTTAGGCGGTGAACCGTTAGTTGAAACACTAGATGATGCTATACGCACATTAGCTAACTGTGATATCGAATATCTATATCTTCCTGAATACAATAAACTGATAACTGTAAAAAACTGATAAATACTAAAAAGAGGGGCATTTGATGCAAAACTTAAAAAAGTATTTAACAGACGGAATGAAAAACACATTGTTGTTTAGAAACAACACAGGGACTAGTCACAACGGTCCCTGGAAGCAAGTATATACTAATACGTTATTAGATAGGTGGCATGTTGGCAACTTTTGTAGTGTAGATTATACTATAAGTGCAGATTTTGATGTTAATAATAAAGAACTTATTAAAGTAGCAGTTACAGCAAGCAGAGACCGTGCAAGTATAGTAATATATGCTAGAAATAACACACTTAATGATTTGTTAACAATAAGTGCTACAGTTAATGATAGTTATGTTGATGTAATAGTAAATCCTGTAATTGTTGCACAAGATTTAGAAGCAGAAATTGCTGCACAAAACTATACTGGGACAAAGTTTATACATACCGCACAATATTTTCACACCCAGACTCCGCTAGTAGTCTAGTCTTACTATCTGATAAATAATAATATAGGAGACTAACACTACAATGGCAGTTATCAATTCACCGTTTGAATCGCAGTATGGCTTTAAAGGACCAGGATTCTCTGTTGATAATCTTGGTAATATTACTGCTACTTCTATTATTACAAACTCAGCAGTAACAGACAGTAATATTGCTGACTTTACTGTTTCTGAAGTTTCTAACAGTTTTGCATTTGCAAATATTGTAGGATCAAATCCTACAATTACTCTTGCAAGATCTAAAAGTTATACATTTAAAATAACAGTTCCGAACTTAACATTTAAAATTTATCAAGCTGATCAAACTACTTTATATGATGTTGGGTTAACGCATAGTGACGGGTCTACAGGCTCTGAAGCACAAGGAAAAACTTCTGGAACTTTAGCAGTTGCAATATCCAACGATGCACCTAATGTACTTTACTATGGAAATGGCATTGGCAATGTTTTTGGAACTATTAATATAATAGATCCAGCAGGGCAATTTAGTACACTTGATATTAATGCAACAACTGTTGCAACTAGTTCGTCTACTGGAGCATTAACTATTGCTGGCGGCGCAGGAATTGCAGGCGATTTATATATCGGCGGCTCACTAAACATTGACGGACTTGGTATACAAAATATAAGTTCTCCTACAAATTTAGAATTAGAAGCTGGCAATCATATTATTGTAAAAATAGACGGCACATCTTTAGGTATAATTAAGTCTACCGGCTCTACAGTACCAGTAGTTGACACTACTATAAATAACAGTGCAATAGGAGAAGTTACTCCTTCAACAGCAGCATTTACTTCAGCAAGTGTAGCAAGTTTACCTACAACAGACACTAGCTTAACTAACAAACAATATGTAGATAGCACATCACTATCACTAGCAATAGCATTTGGATTATAAAATATGGCAAAGACGCAGATAAAAAATTATGTATTTAAACCAGGCATTGGTGCAACCGATAACCTTTTTCCAAACGCATATAGCTTATTAAATTCTAATAAAGCATACATACAAAAAGAAGCTGGTGCATACATAACTAATAAGATAGCAAACGCTGCCCAATATACCCCCACAGGCGCTACATACGCACCCACTACTGGGGTATTAGAAGTAACGATAGGCACACACAACTTTAATGTCGGAGACGCACTACTGATAGCAGCATCGGGTATTACGTTTAGGTGTGCATTGGATGGCAACGCAACCTTACATCCGTATCCAAGAGTAACAGATCCTGCTTATCAAAAAGCACTCGAAATCACAGCTACAACTTCAACTTCTGTAACAGTTAATGTAGGCATAAGTTCAGATACTAGTGTGCATACATTTGAATCTGCATTAACAAATGCAATTAGCGACGTATTCTTTAACTATACAAATACTAGTGAAGCAAAATGCGAACGAGACATTGGTTATGTAGTTGGCGCATATTTAAACGATTTACGATTTGGCGGCAATGAAACATTATACAATAATATAAAATATTACTGGGATCAAACTGTTGCACAAGTTGACGGGGACCGTGGTCCAGAAATTGCTACACACAACTTTATTGGTCGATTAATTAAAGATTATATTTTTGCAAATACTGCATACACATCATTACAAACAGCAGAAGCACAAGTAATTGATGCAACTAAAACTGCTGAAACAGCAACATACACTCCAACAGGCGCAACATATAAACCTGATACTGGATTAATGACTATTACACTTACTGGGCACGATCTTACAGTAGGAAGCTCGATTGTTATTGCGCCCGGCGGAATAACATTTACATGTGCATTAGATGCTAATGCAACATTACACCCGTACCCAAGAGGAACAGGTGTTCCTAACGCATCAGGTAGAGATCCATTCTATAGAACATCTGCTACAGTGATCGCAGTAACAACAGACACAGTTACTATTAATGTAGGCATAAGTTCAGATACTAGTATACATACATTCTACAGTGCAGTTGCAGGATCAGTTTCATCTAGTGCAGCAGTTATTATTGACACATTTGCATATGCTACTACAACAGTTATTGCAAACGGTCTTACTTTCCTACCAACTAAAGTTTATACAGGAGTAGGAACACTTAAATGGCAAGGGCGTTATAGCGTCGACGAAATACTACTAATTACAAATGCTACTAGAAGTGAGGTTATATATAACTTTACTAACGCTGTCACTGGCGGTAGTGTTACAGTTCAGGACACTGGCACAGATACAGACTTTTTAAAATACCTAGAAACAACTGATGGCGTAACTACATTTACAATAAATTATGACACTAGAACACATGCAGCAACTGACGATATACAGTTATTCATAGAAGAAAAAGAAGTTAGAACACGCCCATACGATTTTGGTACAGACGCTATTGAACGTCCTCGTGCTGCACTTCCAGTATCGATGCTCGACGCTGACTTTGAGTACGGACTACAGCCTACTAAGTGGAGTGCTATTGGCACACTGCGCGGCTACCCAAGTGTGTACGAAATTCCAGGAACTGATGCAAGTGTGCAAAAAGTTGTTACAGATGCAAGTTTAAGTGAACCAACACAAATATTTACCGGCGCAGTTACAAATAATGGAACTTCAAACTGGACGTTTAGTAGTGCCACGCATAGAAATGGCAATTTAACTGGTCTAGATCCAGCTATTACCATAATTGAAGGCGACACTTTAACTATTACTAACAATGCAGGATCAGGACATCCTTTCTACTTTAAGACAGTAGCAGGTACTGGCACAGATAACCAAGTTTCAAATGTTACTAACAACGGTAGCGTAATTGCAGGTAATGCAATATCTTGGACCACACAACCAGGTGATGCTGGAACATATTATTATGGTTGTAGTAATCATGCTGCTATGAGCGGAACTATTACTGTACTAGCAAATGATGGCGGCACTGGCATTGGTCAATCATTAATTACTGTTACAACTGTTAGCGCACACGGATTTTCTTCAGGTACTCCTGTAAGTTTAAAAGCACTAGAAAATAGTATTGCAGGGGCTTCGCGAGCAGAAGGCACGTTTATTATTGTAAATGTACCTAGTACAAGTACGTTCCAATACTTTGCTAAAGCAAAAGTTGGAACAGCAGCAGGCCAACTACTTTCAACTGGATATACACAGTTAAGGGAAGCAGGGTTTTATACTGGTGCATCTATTGGTTCACCGGAATTTACAATAGCAAGTAACGGTAGCTCAGGAACAATGTTTGCTCAATTAGGAGTTCTAGCAGGCGAAAACATTATTCCGTTCGACGGCACTGCTCCAGAACTTGGTTCTCCTCTTTCACAAGCATCTATACCATTAGGTTCTCAGGTTACAAGTATTATTGATAATAGCGCAGGCGGCGGCACATACTTGTCACCGCTAACTGAAACTAATACAGTAGCAGGCCAAAATGAAATGGTGTTTCAGGATGCTACGGGAATTGTGCCTAATTTAGCAATAGACAGAGGCGACGGCAATGCTATATATATTAGCAGCCTTAGTGGAAACACAGCTACGTTTAACGATAACTTTGTTAATGGAGTTGTTGGAAATAAAAATACTTACACTGGTGTTTTTCCTGCAAATCAAACACCGAACGGATCGTTAGCAAAGTTTGATATTAGTTATGCAGGCGATTCATCTGGTTTATATGTAATTGATGCTATTGAAAATGACGGTATACAATATGCAATAGGTAATAGAATAAAGATATTAGGTACAGATTTAGGCGGCGCAACCCCTGCTAATGATGCTACTATTACAGTTACACAATTAGGAAGCGACAATTCAATAGATGAGGCAACAATATCCGGAACACATTTTGATCAAGATATATATCTACCTAGCCAAAGCGCAGTTGCTACAGGCGGTACTGGTAGTGGTGCAAAGTTTGATGTTACTTTCTTAGATGGAGTATATACTTCTGTCGCAGTTGATGCTATAGAGACAGGCGCAGGCTACAAAGTAGGCGATGTTGTTGTAGTAGAAGGCGCAGATGTAGTTGCTACAAGCGGATCGTTTAATGACATATCGATATCTGTTGATGCAGTTGAAGGAACCGGAGGTCAAGCAACTGCAATAAATTTATTAAGTGGAGGCACAACTGGTTATTCTAATGCTACTGATGTAGCTACAACAGGCGGCACCGGTGCTGGATTAACTGTTGACACTACAATTACTGCTGGAGTTATTACTGGGATTGTAATAAATAATGCAGGATCTGGATACTCTGAACTTGACACTGTTACTATAACCGGTGGCGACAGTACTGCTACATTACGTATTCTAAATATAAGACAACTTGGCGCAATTACAAGCTCAACTTTTGCAGGAACAGGACCGCAATTAGATAAGACATATACAAGCACTCCGTACACTTCTACAACAGCTAACGGCAGTGCCGCAGTTATTGATATACAGATAACTGGAGCATCGTACAATGCTACCTTTACAAACGAAGGTATAAATTACCTTCCTACTGAAAATATTACAGTTGCAGGTACTGCACTAGGCGGAACGTCTCCGGCAAACGATGCTACTATTGTAATTGACAATGTAGGCGGTACTGGCAATATTACAGTAGTTACAGTAACCGGAACAACATTTAACGGCGACACTGTTCAAGATATTGATACAGTAAATAGAATACCAACAGGCGCCAACTTTAATATCAGCCACAATACAGATGAGACATTTGTAGTCGATATTAATAATCCAGGAACGGGTTATAATGCAGGCATGGAACTAACAGTAGCCGGAACATTGTTTGGCGGCACTTCGCCGGCAAATGACTTAACTATCACAGTAGCATCTGTTGATGGCCTAGGCACCGGCGCAATCACGTCAATTACAACGTCTGGAACACCGTATGAACCAGTAGGAACTTACTTAAATCAGGCAGGAACTAATGTTCTACAAGTGGGAACAGGACTACAACTAGGTATAGTTAGAAATAACGGAGTATATCCAGCAGTAAATATTACCGCTAGTGGTACTGGATATCAAGTTGGCGACAATTTACAAGTTTCAGGCGGCACACTTGATGGTATTTCTCCACTAAATGATTTAAATCTTAGAGTAAATAGTGTTGGAGCATCTGGCGAAATTACTGGAATTATACCAGATTATATAGAAGCTAGTTTTGGCGCAAATATAGATCTAATATCAACAGTTACAATGTCAGATGTTACATCAGGAACTATAGCAAAAGACCTACCAATTACATTCAGTGCTATTGCTACACTACAAGCAGAATTTACTACAGCGCACGGTCTAGTACCAGGTGATACATTTATCACTAGTGTTGAATCAGACAATGGTACAAACAACCATAACTTAGCAGCAGGTTCTTATATTGCTACCGAAATACCAACAGTAACTAGTTTACGATTCCAAGCAAGAACAATTGGTTCTATCGATAATAACGGTGGAGACGATCCAATTATTGGACAGGTATTCCCAAGACCAGATTCGTTCTTTATTCACAGACCATTCGATGGTGGTGTGCAACTAGGAACAGGCGGACCGCAGCACGGTGCGCAAGCAATACGTCAAAGTAAAAAGTATATTCGTTACCAGTCAGGTAAGGGTATTATGTATACAACTGGTGCATTGTTTGCTCCAAGTTATGACATCCGTAGTGTAGTTTCGGACGGCTTAGAAGTTGGTTCAGAAATTACAATTACAACAGATGATAACGATCACGGTTGTCAAGTAGGCGGAATAATTAGACTGTTGGGTATAGAAACACCAGGTTATAGTAGTGGCAATGAAACTGCTGTTCCTCCTAAGTTTGATTATGAAGTTACAGAAGTTGTAGACGAAAGAACATTTAAAGTATTATCAAAGCGTAGACTAGGAGCAACAGATGCTGTACTAGGATTTGGCGCACAAATGAGTGTTGTTGCTTGGCACGGTGCTACAGTGCGCTCAGGTATCTTTGATGATCAAAACGGTATTTTCTGGGAATTCGACGGCACACAAATTAATGTAGTACAGCGTACTGGTACGTTCCAGGTAGCAGGTACTATTGCTATAGCAGTTGATAAAAACGCAGTAACAGGCACTAATACTAGATTTAGAGACCAACTTAAAGCAGGAGACAGAATTATTATTAGAGGTATGACACACGTTGTATCGCATGTTATTGACCAAACTAATATGACTGTTACTCCAGACTTTAGAGGTGTAACTGATGTTACTGGTGCTAAAGCAATGATAGTATTTGACAAGCGTACTAAACAAGCAGACTTTAATTTAGATAGACTAGACGGAACTGGACCAAGTGGCTACGATATTGATATTGCTAAAATGCAAATGATTGGTATTCAGTACAGTTGGTATGGTGCTGGTTTTATTGACTTTATGCTACGTGGCTCAGATGGTAACTTTGTATTTGCACACAGAATGCGTAACTCAAACGTAAACACAGAAGCATTTATGCGTTCAGGTAACTTGCCTGTACGTTATGAAGTTACTAACGAAGGCCCTAACGCAAAATTAGCAGCAGATATTGATGCATCACAAACTTCTATAACATTAGATGCAGAAAACGGCAAGTTTTTCCCACAATATGGAACAGTTTATATTGATAACGAAATTATCCAGTTTACAGGAAGAACAGGTAGCGTATTAACAGGCTGTATTAGAGGCGCAACATTTACAAACTTCCAAGGCGGATCTGTAAGAAGTTACACAGCAGGCGCAGCAACAACACACAATGCAGGTACTGGAGTAGTATTAATATCACAAACAATTACTCCGTTAATTAGTCACTGGGGTAGTGCGTTTATTACAGATGGTGGATTTGATGAAGATAGAGGTTATATTTTCTCATACGCTGCAACTGGTGTTGAAGTTAGTACTACTAGAAACACTGCCTTTATGATTAGACTAGCACCTAGCGTGTCAAACGCTATTGTTGGAGACCTAGGTGAGCGAGAACTACTAAACCGTGCGCAATTACTACTACAAGGTCTTGAAATTACTTCAGATCCATTAGGCACTGGTGACACAGGCGGTATTGTTGTCCAAGGCGTTCTTAATCCGCAAAACTATCCACTTGATCCTGGATCTGTTGGATGGTCAGAACTAAGCGGGATTGCACAAGGCGGTCAACCTAGCTTCGCACAAATTGCCCCAGGCGGCGGTACACAATGGTCGTCAGGCGGAGCAGTATCAACTGTAACAGCAGCAATTAGTGCTAACATTGACACTGCGGTATATACACCGTTGGTTAATGGTCAGCAAGAAAATAGTAGTCCAATTGAAATACTAACAAGTGTATATGATGCAGTTGGCGACGTTTACGTAGGTGCTGACATTTATTCTGTTAACCCTAGTAATGCTTATACTGGCGGTAATCAAGGAACATATCGTGTAACTAATATTAATGTATCCGGCAATCAGACTCGAGTAGAGTTTAGAAGTACAACTGGTAGAACTCAAAAGGCAGCAAACTGGTCAGGAACACCGGGTGTGTTCTTTAGACAGCCCACTTATACTGGGTTTACCAACAGATTAATATTTGCTAAAACAGTATGGGAAGCAACTGGCGCAAACGCCGGCACAGAAGTTGCTGTATCAGACACTAACTGGCCAGCTGGTACGGCAATATCGACTATAGAATTAAAATCTTTGGGCGGCACACAGTTTTATGAAGTAACATTTAACCAAACTTCAGTTGTTTCATTATCAGCTGGACAAACAGTTACATTCTTACAAGGATACGAACCGCCGTATGCACAACCAGGTGAAACTGTATTCTCATTTATTGCAAATCCAGGAGAACGTTCAACTCTGGACTTATCGCAGTTGAAGGAACTTACTAACACACCACTAGGCGGCAGAGGAACATTCCCTAATGGTCCTGATGTGTTAGCAATCAACGTTTATAAAATTAGTGGCGCTGCAATTAATTCAAACATTATTCTAAAATGGGGTGAAGCTCAGGCTTAATGCGCTTCTATCCAGTCTGCAAAAGAACTAAGATCATCAAATACGATGGTCTTTTTCTTTATGTCGCGGTAAGTAAATTTGTTTAATTGTTGTTCAGTTTCTAGCCCATGTCCAGTACGAACTAGTATTGGCCTTGCGCCTATTTTATGAGCAGCTTTTAAATCACTTAGTTTATCGCCTACATAATAACCTTTGTTAAACTTAATATGCGGATGTTCTTTTTGACATCTTTTAAACATTCCTAAATTAGGCTTAGCATACATATTACTTTTATGACTACTTGCACTATAATAGATAGCATCAATGCTGGGGCATCCTGCTTCTCCAAATAAGTCTAACATATACTGATGCAGTGTATCAACATCTTCTTCAGTAAACAATCCGTGTTCAATGCCGCCTTGATTTGTAATGATTGCAATTTTATGACCAAGGTTACGAAGTTTTGCAATTGCTTCTAAACTACCTTCGATAGGCTCAAAATCAGTACCCTTATAAGTATACGTGCCACGATCGACATTAATAACTCCGTCACGATCAAGCCCGATTACACATTTAGGAGCAATATAACCTGGTGCTGACATCGGATCTTCACCCCAATAAATATCAACCATCTTGATCTTCCGGATTTAAATTAGGTTCGTATTGTTGCTTTTGACTATCACCTGGTGCAACTCTATAATTATCTTCTACACTATCAGCAGTACTAACTTCAGTAATACTAGAACCTTCTTGTAAACAAATTAATTGATGAGGTTGTAACGGAGGATTGTGCCACACATCTCCTTCTTTTAGATTCTTTTCGTATAACGTTGCATTAGAAGTATCAATCCAGCGTACTTTAAATTGTCCAGTATTAACAAACCAAGTTTCATCCTTTTCTTTATGAAAGTGCATACTAAATTTAGCATTTGCTTTTTCAAAGAACATGATTTTACCGCAGTACTTGTCAGTAGATGCCCAAATTAATTCGTAGCCCCATCCTTTAGGAACAACTCCGCTAAGTCTAGTTGGTTCATTATTTTCCATTAATATAATCCTCTATGTTAGTCCACTGCATGTCTACTACACTATTTAAATTAGTTAAGTCTGCACATGTGTATTTTTGGTATTGTGACTTTATGTTGTCCGGCATTGGTATATAATGTATACCGGCGTTATGCTTGTTAGCAATAGTTTCTGCCACAGTTTGAAAACTTACAGGATTGTTTGTACCTACATTAAAAATTCCTGATTGATCTACGTCAAACATTTTTTCATGTAACTTGCAAATGTCATCTACACAAACAAAGTCTCTGCAGTATTTGTCACTATCTTCAAACAATGTAATTAGACCGTCTTCTTTTGCTTGTTTTGAAAACTTGGTATACGGACTTGCTTGATTGCCTTTGTGTTCTTCACCTTCTCCGTAAACATTAAAGTAACGGAAGCCTTGTATTTTAATTGCAAATTCATCTATGTATTGATTAATGAATCTGTCAAACAAATACTTTGACCATGCATACGGCGATTGCGGAAGTAATGGTCCGTTCTCAGTAAAGTGTTCAGTAGGACCGTACACACTTGCACTAGATGCATATTGTAAGTTAGTGCCAAAATTTTCACATATTTGTGCAAGTCTAACACTAAACTCAAAATTCTGTTCTAGTATTTGATTCACATCTGTATATGTGGTTG
>Ga0209137_1000737_pt1 | contig 33724 bp, 34 predicted proteins | sample SaaInl5LU_22_DNA_FD_184642 | JGI IMG/M metagenome (GOLD analysis project Ga0209137, IMG submission 184642) | Marine microbial communities from expanding oxygen minimum zones in the Saanich Inlet - ESP_105LU_22_DNA (SPAdes) (version 2) | ecosystem: Environmental > Aquatic > Marine > Intertidal...
GTTCAGATTATTTTGTTCACTATAATTTTGACTATGTAGCATTGGATGGAGGGTTAACATTTCGTTTTTTTAGCCCAACTGTAAAATGGTCGCCTTTCTTAAAGGTTGGCGCTTCATATAATTATCTCTTATCAGGATTTCAAGAGATGGAGAATGTGACAATAGATCTCAAAAAGAACGAAGATTACACCAATGAACATATTGATTTAAATTTTGGTTTAAGTTTAAGAAGAAAATTAGGGCGTTTTAGTCATTTTTGGTTGGGATACAACTATAAGTTAGGTTGGCAAGAAATAGAGAAGATTTCACAACAGCAATATAATATTAATGCTCACAGTGCAACCCTTGGTTTTTCTATTACACCAGATGCATTCAAGAAAAAAGACGATGATTTAAAGCGTGTTTTAAAGAAATGTAACGATAATATAGATGATTTAAGAGCGGAGTTATTATTACTATTGGAGCAAGACGCTGATTCTGCCGCTAATGAATTTAGACAGTATGTTACTCCGGACGAAAACGAGAATTCTCCTTTGCGTGATGAGATTAAGGCATACGTTGGCACACTCTTTCCAAAAGATTCACTTGATATTAATGGTGATATAAAAACGGTTGTATTGTTCCCAACCAATAAGACAAATTATTATGAGATTTTCCAGCAAGATTTGGATGATTTGATAGAGTCATTAAAAACAAATCCAGCATCAAAAATAACGGTTGTTGGCTACGCTGACTTGAGAGGAAAGGATGATTCCAACCTAGAGCTTTCTAAAAATAGAGCTAAAACCGTAATAAATTTCTTAATTGATAATGGAGTAGACGCCAAAACTATTGTTCATGAATTTCGTGGAGCTACAACTAAGTTCGATGACATAGTATTAATGAGTAATAGAAGAGTTGAGATTTTCTTAACTAGATGATAAGAAATAGGGAATAAAAGCTATTAATATGAACAAATTTTTTAAAGTTTTATTACTACTTTCAGTTGTTTGTCAATTTACTTTTGCACAAACTTCGGGTATACCGTATCAGGCCGTAATTATGGATAAGGATGCAGAACAGGAATTACCAGGTTTTGATAATAACTACGTTAACCCTCTAAGAAACTCCCTTGTTTCTATCCGATTTTCTATTCATGATGCCTCAGGTATGGAGTTTGAAGAAATCCAAAATCAGCAAGTTTTGATTGATCGAGATGTTGCCACGCTTTATGGTGTAGAAACCCGTGATATCAACAAAGCGGTAAAGAATAACCTAGATAAGTTCCCCAAAGATTATATATTGGAACTCAGCGATACCGAAAAATACGAACTGGTGGAAAATTTCCACCACCTTGAACCACTAAAATATTCTAAAACAAACCCCAAGGCCTTTACCGAAAAAGGCTTGTATATGCTGGCAACCATTTTGAAAAGCAAACAGGCTACACAAACCACTTTTTTGATTATCGAAACTTTTGCGAAATTACGGGCGTTGCAACAGACTGTTGCCACTGCAGCTATCGAGCCCCGAGCTTGTCGAAGGTGCTCATTTCGACTCCATCTCGGCTACGCTCGATGAGAGCTCAATGAGCTTTCGTCATCAAAAGGGACTATAAATCAGGTTTTTTGCTTTTTCTTTTTAGCGGCAGGAAAAAGGACATTGTTCAGAATTAAGCGATAGCCTGGTGAATTGGGGTGGAGTTCCAATTCTGTTTTAGGGTCGCCCACTTTATGCTGGTAATCTTCTGGGTCATGGCCACCATAAAAGGTCCACGTACCCTTACCAAATTCGCCATGTATGTAACGGGCTTCGTTCACCGAAGAGGTTTCGCCCATTATAAGCACATCGGATTTAATGTGTTCCTTTTTAAAGGCCGTCGTTTGCCCCATAAAGCCTTTGATAACTTGCTCATGGTTTTGGCATAGCATAGTCGGAACGGGGTCCCATTTAGCAGAAAATTCAAAGAGCGTAAAGAAATCCAACGACTGAGGCAATCGGCGAGAGCGGGTGGCGTCAATACTCGAATATTCGTACTGGTTTGGGTTTTTTTCAAGGATGAAATTTTTGAAAGCGAAAGTGTTGTCGTAATTCAATTTGTCCTGGGCTTGTGGGTCGGCGCCATCGCCGTCAAACATGTGTTCGCAAATGTCAACCTCTTGGGCAGCTAGGGCAATATCGTAAGTGTCAGTTGCCGAACACATGGCAAAGAGAAAACCGCCACCAGCAGTAAATTCCCTAATTTTAAGAGCAACGGCTAGTTTAGCGTCCGAGACTTTAGTAAAGCCTAGTTTTTGAGCCGATTCTTCAAAATCTTGTTTTTGCTTTCGGTACCATTCGGCATTTTTGTAAGCGGAATAAAATTTACCGTATTGTCCTGTAAAATCTTCATGGTGAAGGTGTAACCAATCGTAAAGGGGTAGAGAACCGTTAATGACTTCTTCATCGTACACTAAATCGTAGGGTATTTCGGCATAGGTAAGGGCTAGGGTTACGGCATCGTCCCAAGGTAATTTGCTTTTAGGGGAATAAACGGCTATGCGAGGTACTTTTTCCAATTTCACTACATCTTGGTTGACTTCTGGACTAGCGATTTGGGTCAGTATTTGAGTAGCCTGCACATCTGCAATTACGTCATAGGATACACCCCTTATTTTACATTCTTTCTCAAAGGCCATTTGGTATTTCAAAAGAAAACTACCACCTCTATAATTCAGTAACCAATCTACGGTCTGTTCATTTTCCAAAGTCCAATAGGCAATTCCGTATGCTTTCAGATGGTTGGCTTGGGCCTCGTCCATAGGAATGAGCAAATAGGAGGCGAGGGCATTAAGTTGTCCAACACTAAATAAAAAAAGTAAAAGGTATCTGTACATTTTAGAAAGGCGCATCGTTATTCATACTAGATGGTAATACATCATCATTGCTGAATCCGAAGGCATCCAAATCGGTAAATTTAGCTAAGTGAGAAATGAACCTAAGCCTAATATTTTCTAAAGAACCGTTTCGGTGTTTGGCAATAATAATTTCGCCTTGTCCTTGACAATCGGGATCTTGGCCTGGCGATGTATCGGGCCATTCTGTAAATCCGTAATAGTCTGGCCTATAAATGAAACATACAATATCGGCATCTTGCTCAATAGCACCCGATTCCCTAAGGTCGGATAGCATTGGGCGTTTGTCACCACCCCGTGTTTCTACCGCTCTACTCAGCTGGGAAAGGGCGATGATAGGAATGTTTAATTCTTTGGCGATACTTTTCAAAGACCGTGAAATGGTACTAATTTCTTGTTCTCTATTTCCGCTCTTATTGGAATTACCGGCATGCATTAATTGTAAATAGTCAATAATTACCATCTCTACACCATTATTTCTCACTAGTCTTCTGCATTTTGCCCTAAGCTCAAAGACCGTTAAGGCAGGCGTATCGTCAATGAATAATGGAGCTTCCGATAAAGAGGTTATCTGTTGGTTTAATTGAATCCATTCGTGGTCTTCCAAATTTCCCTTTCGTAGTTTTTCAGCAGGGATACCCGATTCACTAGAAATTAGACGGTTTACTAATTGAACGGATGACATTTCCAGAGAAAATACTGCTACGGGCTTCTTGAATTGAACGGCTGTATTTCGTGCCATTGACAGTACGAAAGCTGTTTTTCCCATACCAGGTCGAGCCGCCAAAATTACCAAGTCGGACTTTTGCCAACCCGAAGTAACTCTATCGAGGTCAGAAAAGCCTGAAGGCACACCGCTAAGTCCGTCTTCTTTATTTTTTATCTCTTCAATTTGTTCTAGGGCCTGACGTATAAGCGTACTCATCTTATCGTAATTCTTTCGGATATTTCCTTCGGAAATTTCAAACAAGCCTTGCTCGGCAGCATTTAGTAAATCAAAGACATCAGTGGTGTCGTCGTAAGCATCTTTTATGGTGGTAGATGAAATACGAATAAGCTCACGTTGAATGAATTTCTGAGCTATAATTCGGGCATGTGTTTCAATGTTTGCTGCCGAAGCGACACGTTCTGTTAATTTTGAGACAAAAGCAGCGCCACCAACATCCCTTAACTCGCCTTTTTGTTTCAGTAAATTGGTTACGGTAAGAATATCAACGGGTTGGGTGCTGTTGAATAAATCTTCAATAGCAGAAAAGACCTTTTGATGCTCAGTTTGGTAAAAACTTTCTGGTTTTAATAATTCAATGGAATTTGATAAAGCGTCATTGTCAATCATTAGCGCGCCAAGCACCGCTTGCTCGAGTTCTAAGGCCTGAGGAGGTAATTTCCCATCAGGGGAACTTAATACTTTTGGTTTACTTACTGTCTTTTTTGCTTTCTTCTTTTCCATATTCTAACACTACTCCTTAAACACTCCCATGTTTCCAAATTTCTCTATTCGTTCACTAATACGCACTTCGGCAGTTTTGCTTTCCAATTCTTTTGTGAATTCAAGAATGGACTTTTTTACTTCTTCACACATAAATTCAGTGTCTCTATGAGCACCTCCAAGAGGTTCACCAATAATTCCGTCAATCAAGCCGTTTTTCAGCATGTCGTGTGAGGTCAACTTCAAGGCGTTGGCGGCTTGTTCTTTATAATCCCAACTTCTCCATAAAATGGATGAGCACGATTCTGGTGAAATTACAGAATACCATGTGTTTTCAAGCATTATTACTTTATCGCCAATACCAATTCCTAATGCTCCTCCAGAAGCTCCTTCGCCAATTATGATACAGATGATGGGTACTTTCAACTGTATCATCTCTATTAAATTTCTAGCAATGGCTTCGCCTTGTCCTCTTTCTTCGGCTTCTAAGCCTGGATAAGCACCTGGCGTATCAATAAAAGTAACAACAGGTCTGTTGAACTTTTCGGCCATTTTCATGAGTCTTAAAGCTTTTCTATAGCCTTCGGGGTTTGCCATGCCAAAATTTCTATGTTGACGCATTTTGGTATTTTTTCCCTTTTGCTGACCAATAAGCATAAAAGTTTTGCCGTCAATCTTTGCCCAGCCTCCAATCATGGCCTTGTCGTCTTTTACAGATCTATCGCCGTGTAATTCAATAAAGTCGTCGGTAATAGATTCAATATATTCTAATGTATATGGACGTTGAGGGTGCCTGGAAATCTGGACCCTTTGCCATGCTGAAAGATCAGAATAAATCTCTTTCTTTTTCTTCTCTAATTTCTTTTTGAGGTCAGTAATTGTTTGTTTTATTTCAATGCCTTCTCTACCCAATTGCTCAGCTTGCTTGAGATTGTGCATTAAATCCTCAATTGGTTTTTCAAAATCTAGGTATTCTATGTCTGTCATTACTCGAGTAAATGTCGAAATTTTAAATAAATAAATAGAATTTCAAGTTTAGAAAAATTTATGTGATTACTTTTGTCTTTTGACAATTAAATTTTTCAACAGTGTTATTTTTTCCAAACGCAAAAATAAATATAGGATTAAATATCGTTTCTAAACGAGCGGATGGCTACCATAATTTAGAGACTATTTTTTATCCCATTGGTTGGCAAGACGTATTGGAAATAATCCCTTCGTCATCACCTGGATTTGAGTGTAGCGGTATTGCCGTGGAAGGCGGAGAAAACCTCTGTGAAAAAGCCTTGAAATTGCTAAAGGCGGATTATGATTTCCCCGATGTATTTATTCACCTTCATAAAAATATTCCGACAGGAGCTGGGTTGGGAGGAGGCTCATCAGATGCGGCCTTTACGCTAATGGGCTTAAATCAACTGTTTAATTTGGGTCTAAGCATGCAAGAATTAAAGAAATATGCCCTTCGCCTTGGTGCCGATTGCCCCTTTTTTATAGACAACGTGCCTTCATTTGCCAGTGGAGTGGGAGAAGAACTAAAACCGATAGAGATTGATCTCAAAGGCTATTTTTTAGTGGTCGTAAAAGCCGATGTTTTTGTGTCAACTGCTGAGGCTTTTGCTGGAATTGTTCCAAAACCCTCTGCCTTTAATTTGGTTGATGACGTACAAAATCAATTGTCAGATTGGAGGTTAAAAAACGATTTTGAGGCAGGTATTTTCAAGCGTCACCCCAAACTTCAGGCTATAAAACAAACACTTCTTGAGGCTGGAGCGCTTTATGCTTCAATGAGCGGTAGCGGCTCATCAATTTATGCTTTATTCTCTAGTAAACCGAGCTTAAATTTTAACAATGAGGCAGTGTTTTTTCAGCACCTTTAAGAGCCATAAGTAGTCCTCGATTAGCTAATCAAGAAAAAAAACAGTTTGAACAGTATATTTTTATACATTTGCAAACCTTTTGCGAATAATTGAGGATAAAGGATAAAAAAACAAACTAATACACTTTCACGTATTTGTTCGCTCACCTCAAGCACTTACAGTGAAATACAAACTGAGACATTCTACTATGTCAGAAGAGAAAAAAACAGAAGCAGAAAAAACGACTAAAAAAGCCGCTGCTACTAAAAAAACTACTACAAAGAAAACGACTGCTAAAAAAACTGCAGCCAAAAAATCAGAAAAAGTAAAACCAACCGAAGAAGTTAAAGCCGTTGAAGAGGTGAAAACTACAGTAGAAGTTGTACAAGAAACTGCAACTGAAGAAGTTGTTGTTGAAGAAACAGCTGCTACGGAAGAAGTTGTTGCTGAAGAAACTGAAGCAAAAGAAGAAGAAACAGCAACTCCTGAAGCTAAAGAAGTTGAGCGAATGACTAGCGCAGAAGAAGATAAAGACTTCGATTGGGAAGTTTATGAAATGGGTACTGAAGAGTACACTAAAGACGAAAGAAGTGACTTAGAGAAAAACTATGAGTCTGCTCTAAGTACAATTGATACGGACCAAGTTTTAGATGGTACAGTTGTATCTATTACCGATAGAGAAGTTATTGTAAACATCAATTATAAGTCTGACGGTGTCATTTCAAGAAATGAATTCCGATACAATGAGGAATTAAAAGCTGGCGATACTGTTGAGGTATTGGTAGAAAAGAAGGAAGACAAAAAAGGTCAGTTAATCCTTTCTCACAAGAAAGCAAGAGTTTTCCGTTCATGGGAAAGAGTTAACGAAGCTCATGATAAAGACATTGTTCTTGAAGGTCTTATCAAATGTAGAACAAAAGGTGGTATGATTGTTGAGGTTCTAGGACTAGAAGCGTTCTTACCAGGTTCTCAAATTGACATTAAGCCTATCCGTGATTATGACGATTACGTTGGAAAGAAAATGGAATTCAAAGTGGTTAAAATTAATCATGAATTCCGTAACGTCGTAGTATCTCACAAAGCACTTATTGAGGCTGACTTAGAAGTACAGAAGAAAGAAATTATGTCTAAACTTGAAGTTGGACAGGTTCTTGAAGGTACAGTTAAAAACATTACATCTTATGGTGTCTTTATTGACTTAGGTGGTATTGACGGATTAATCCACATTACTGACCTATCTTGGGGTAGAGTAAACCATCCAGATGAAATCGTTGAGCTAGATTCTACAATAAACGTAGTAATCTTAGAATTTGACGATGAAAAGAAAAGAATTCAATTAGGACTTAAGCAGCTTACTGCTCATCCTTGGGATGCTTTAGATGCAAAAGTTTCAATCGGTGATAAAATCAATGGAAAAGTAGTTGTAGTAGCAGATTACGGTGCTTTTGTTGAGGTTCAGCCAGGAATTGAAGCATTAGTACACGTTTCAGAAATGTCATGGTCTACTCATTTAAGAAGCGCAAGCGACTTCCTAAAAGTAGGGCAAGAAATAGAAGCACAAGTATTAACACTTGACAGAGAAGAGCGTAAAATGTCGCTTGGTATGAAGCAATTGCTACCAGACCCTTGGACAGAAATTAACTCTAAGTTCCCAGTAGGAAGTGATCAAAAAGTTATTGTACGTAACTTCACTAACTTCGGAATCTTTGTAGAACTTGAAGAAGGTGTTGATGGATTAATTCATATTTCTGACCTTTCTTGGGATAAGAAAATTAAGCACCCATCAGAGTTTACTAAAGTAGGCGAGAAGATAGATGCTAAAGTATTAGAAATCGACATGGAGTCTAGAAAATTAAGCTTAGGTGTTAAGCAATTACTAGACAACCCTTGGGACGGTTACGAATCAATATTCTCTGAAGGAACAGATTTAGAAGGTGAAGTTAAAGAGCTTACAAAAAATGGCGCTACCGTTTCGCTTACACATGGAGTTGAGGCATTTGCCCCTAAAAGACACCTAGTAAAAGAAGACGATAGTAAAATTGAAGTAGGTGAGAAATTAACTTTCCGTGTACTTGAATTCCACAAAGATTCTCAAAAAATTATTGTGTCTCATACTGTAATTTTCAAAGAAGTACAGATGGAAGAAGCAAAAAGTACTAAGCAAAAAGTACAAAAAGTTCAGAAGACTCAACAAAAGAGTACTCTTGGAGATATGGACGAACTAATTGCTTTGAAAGAAAGTATGGATAAAGCAGAAAAGAAAAGCAAGAAGTAATTCCCAATTTTCATAAAATTAAAAGGCCTTATGTTTCATAAGGTCTTTTTTTTTACACCGTACAATTTTTTAATTTATATTTGCCCTTTGAAATGAGCAAGCCCAAAAGCATACTCGATCATCAACAACTACAAATCATAATCAATAGATTGTGCCATCAGCTAGTTGAAAACCACAACGACTTTTCTAATACTGTTCTAATTGGTCTACAACCAAGAGGTATTCATTTGTGCAGCCGTATAAAAGAATCGCTAGAAAGAAATTTCCCTGACTATAAATTAGAAATAGGTAGTTTGGACATTACCTTTTACAGAGATGATTTTAGAAGGAGAGACGGCCTATTAGTGGCTAATAGTACTACAATTCAAACTTCTTTAGAAGGCAAAAAGATTGTTCTAATTGATGACGTCCTTTACACAGGAAGATCGGTCAGAGCCGCTTTGGACGCACTTCACGATTATGGCCGTCCAATTTCAGTAGAACTCATGGTATTAATTGATCGTCGATTGAGTAGGCATGTGCCTATTCAGCCAAATTATGTTGGACATACTGTAGATGTTGTAGCAGATGAAAGAGTATCGGTAGAATGGGGGAATAACGAACGTGTAATTTTGAAAAGTTAATGAGTACTCTAAGTGTTAAGCACCTATTAGGAATTAAAAATCTTCAAAAAGAAGATATTGAACTTATATTTAACACTGCTGACAACTTCAAAGAAGTTATCAATCGCCCAATTCGAAAAGTTCCTTCACTACGAGATATTACAGTTGCCAATTTATTTTTTGAAAACTCGACACGCACCAAGTTGTCGTTTGAATTAGCAGAAAAACGATTGTCAGCCGATACCTTAAACTTTTCAGCAGCTTCTTCATCCGTAAAAAAAGGAGAAACATTAGTTGATACGGTCAATAATATACTCGCAATGAAAGTTGATATGCTTGTCATGCGTCATCCTGATGCAGGCGCGGCTACCTTTCTTTCTAACCACATAGATGTACCCATAGTAAACGCCGGAGATGGCGCGCATGAACACCCCACACAAGCCTTATTAGATGCCTATTCAATACGAGAGAAATTAGGCTCAGTAAAAGATAAAAAAGTTGTAATTGTTGGCGATATTCTTCACTCAAGAGTAGCGCTATCTAATATTTTCTGCTTACAAAAATTAGGTGCCGAAGTAAAAGTATGTGGTCCATCTACACTAATGCCAAAGTATATAGAATCTTTAGGTGTTATCTATGAACCTGATTTGATGAAAGCTTTGGAATGGTGTGATGTGGCCAATATGCTTCGTATTCAACTCGAACGCCAAGACACCAAGTTCTTTCCTTCTAAAAAAGAATATTCCATGATGTATGGTCTAAATAAAGAACGATTGGACTCTATATCAAAGCAAATTACTGTGATGCACCCTGGTCCTATTAACAGAGGAGTAGAAATTACTTCTGATGTTGCCGACTCTAAACAATCCATCATTTTACAACAGGTAGAAAACGGTGTGGCAATCAGAATGGCAGTTTTATATTTGTTGGCGAATTCCATAAAAAAATAGAACATGTACTCTCACCGAATAGAACAAAATTGTTTGATTGTCAAACTATCAGAAAATACCGATGACTTATCTTTCATTGAGTCTCTATTAGATGCTGAATGCAAGCATTTGATTTTAGACTTATCAGATATTTCAGATTTAAACTCTTCTCATTTATTAAAGTTTACTACATTTGGTAAAAATACTGTCAAGGATAACTCTTTTGTCATGGTATCAAATCTACCTCCTCAGGAAGAATATATGATTGTTCCTAGTATTCAAGAAGCATTTGACATCATTGAAATGGAAGACATAGAAAGGCAGTTAAACATCTAAACCATAAAAATATGAAACATTTTCTACTCTTAATATTCTCTTTAGTTTTTGGGGCGTCATCGTTTGCACAGCAAAACCCATGTAGTCCTTTAGAAAGCTTACAGGATTCTACTTTTGGCCTATGGCCAGATACAACCCAAAACCTACCGTTAGCGGTAAAAGAGGTGTATTATGAAGAACACATTCAAATTAAAACACCTAATAATGTTGGTGAAGTGATGGGTGATCCGTTTTATTCGGAGGATTTTCCACTTATTAATTTAGCACCCTTAAGTATAGACAGTATCAAGTTGGTAGGTATTGAAGGGTTGCCAGAGTCAATGTCTGCATATCTTTCAAATCCAGATTCAGTATTTGATGGCAATTCGGTTGCTTGTGTTACCTTATTTGGTACACCAACTAACGATGAAGTGGGGCAGCATGATTTTACGTTAAGCATAGATGGCTGGATAAATGTGCCTTTTGTTGGTATACTTTCTCTCTATCAAAGCTTGGGCAACTATGAGCAGATTGAAGGTTATAGGCTGATTGTTCAGTCATCGCTCTCGATTGAAGTCGGAGAACTTTCCTCTTTTACACTTTCTCAAAATTCACCTAATCCATTTTCATATACTTCTAAGGTAGAACTTTACTCTAAAGATAATTCGAACTATGAATTTACGATTATAGATTTGATGGGTAAAATTGTTCACAAAGAAATTATAAATGCGCTTGCCGGTCAGAATACTATCGAAATAGATGCTACTTCTTATGAATCTGGCATGTACTTTTACAGCATAAGAAATGGTCAGGAAGTATTCACTAAAAAGATGATAATACAGGATTATTAATGCCTTTTGACTTAACAATATTAGGGTGTAATTCGGCAGTACCTACAAACCAAAGAAAGCCTACCGCTCAGCTATTGAATGTAGCTGGGCGTTTCTTTTTGATTGATTGTGGCGAGGGTACTCAATTGCAACTGAGGAAGTATAAAATAAGGATGCAAAACATCCATCATGTTTTTATCTCACATCTACATGGTGATCATTATTTTGGTCTTATTGGTTTTATCTCGACCATGCATTTGTTAGGAAGGGAAAAAGAACTTCATGTATATGGTCCAGCAGAACTAAAGGAAATCATTTACATTCAACTAGAAGCGTCAAAAACTACTTTGTGTTTTCCCTTATTTTTTCATGAGTTTGGCTTTGAGAGTTCTGAACTTTTACTAGAAAATAATGAAGTTACGGTACACACTATTCCACTAAAACATTCATTACCCTGTTGTGGTTTTTTGTTTAAAGAAAAATCAAAACCAAGGCGTATGCGAAAAGAAAAAATCGAAGAGTATGGTATTCCGCTTGAAGCAGTTCCCGATATAAAAGAGGGTGGAGGCTACTTGTCGAAAGATGGTGAATTAATTCCTCATTTAGAACTTACACGCTCTGCACAAAACCCACGGTCTTTTGCCTTTTGTAGCGATACTATGTATGATGAGTCTATCATTCCTCACATTCAAGGCGTCGATATATTGTACCACGAAGCAACCTTTTTAGATGAATTAAAAGACCGTGCCCGACAAACAATGCATTCAACTGCAAAAGAAGCGGCTACGATAGCAAAAAAAGCCAATGTCAAGCGTTTGATAATTGGACACTATTCCCAAAGGTATTTTGACTTAACACCCTTACTAGATGAAGCTATGTCTGTTTTCCCAAATACCTTACTAGCGACTGAGGGTGAAACACACGAAATAAAACGCACTTATGATTCTGATAGCTGATAGTGGGAGTAGCAAAACAGATTGGCGATTAATTGACGGTGAAAATATAAGCCAATTTGAAACCATTGGTTTAAACCCTTTTGTGGTTAGTTTACAAAAGATTGAGGAAACAATTCTTAGCCTAAATATTGAGTGTAGTTCTGTCAAACAGCTTTTCTTTTACGGTGCTGGTTGTGGTAATTTGGAAAAGTCAAAGGCTGTAAATTCAGTGCTAAGTTCAGTTTTTAAAAATGCAATTACTAAAGTTGAATCGGACTTGCTAGCCGTTGCTTATGCTTTACTTCAGGGTAAAAGTGGTGTAGTAGGGATTCTTGGAACAGGCTCTAATGTGGCCTTTTTTGATGGAAAAGAAGTTACACCAGTTACGACTAGTTTGGGTTACTTACTCGGAGATGAAGGCAGTGGAAACTTTATTGGAAAGCAGTTTTTGAAATTATTATTAACCGATTCACTCGATGAGGATTTGAAAAATGAAATGAATATTGATACTGATGGTCTTCTCAGTGAATTGTATAGTCATCCATTTCCAAATCGTTTTTTGGCTTCTTTTTGTAAAATACTATTTCCTTATAAAAGTCATCCGCAGATAGCAAAGATATTAGCCGATACTTTCAATGAATGGATACGTATTTATTTATTGCCCTATAACATCAAGACGATCAATCTTTGTGGTTCTATTTCTTATTATTTCAGTGCTGAACTCAAATCATGTTGTTCTACACATGGAATAAACATTGAATTAATACTAGAAAAACCGATTTCGGCTTTGACACTTTATCATTTAGAAAATCAATAGAAAAAACATTATCTTTGCTTTATATGAAAAAACTCGTTGTCATACTGCTTTCTATAATCTGTGCAAGCTTTGTTTTTGCGCAGAGTGCCACCATGAATTTAAACTTTAATCAGGGTAATTTTATTTCTAGCACAGATACATTTAAGTGTGAGGGTTTATATACGTATTTTACCATCACTGTATTGCCTGCAGATACCCCATATACAGTTACTTTGTTAAAGAATAATCAACCGTTTGAACAAGGCATTTATTCACCGACGAACAGCCAGTCGCCAGCTACTTTTACCCTTGACTCTTTAATCTATGCTGGAGATTATGATTTGACGGTCATTACCTCGGCAGATGATACCATTCAACAGTCATTTTCATTCCATGACCCTGAAGGTTTATCATTCTCGTTTAGCACTACAGGGCCAGAATCTTGTGAGGAATTTGGAGAAATTTCTATTACAAATATTTCAGGAGGAAGTGCTCCATACAGTTTAGGAAATATAGATGCCTCGGGTAGTTTTGTTGCCAATTACTATCAAAATTCTTACCAAACAGATTATACAGTTTTAGATGTTCAGCCAGGATATTATTCTGTATCCTTACAAGATTCGTACGGTTGTATTTATACGGCTGGTAATGATACTCCAATAGAGGTAGAGCAAGGTGCAGACCCTATTAACATTGTCTCAGCTACTCAAGAAGATTCTTTTAGAATTTGTATTCAAGGCGGTTTAGCCCCTTACGGCTTTGTATTACTATCGGACACAATTTTTACAAACGATTCTTGTGTGTCATATAGTTTATGCCCTGATGATTATACCCTTATTGTATTTGATGCCGTAGAGTCGGTTAGTTGTTCAGATACAATTGATTTTACTATTGACGATATGCAAGGCTACATAGATCAAGAATTGTCAGCAATGGTAGTAGAAAGTGGAGGTTTACGACCATTTAGCTATTCTTGGGAGAAAGATGGCTTGCTACAAGATGGGCAAAACGATTCAGTGTATTCTGGCGGTTTATGCCCTGGAGAATACGTCTGTAATATTTTGGATAGATCAAATTGTTCTTTTTCTTTCGATTTGACTATTGATGAGATAACTTCAGGTATGGTTGAAGAAGTCGATTGTTTTGAAGAAGGCTTTTCGTCTTTAGATGCAGATATTAGTGGTGGAACTCCACCTTATCTGTATTTATGGAGTAATGGTGAAACAACACCAACTATAGAAAATTTAAGTCCTCAAGTGTATACACTAAGCGTTACGGACAATAACAACTGTGAATTTACTGATGAACTCGAAGTTCCAGTTGTACTGGACAGTTGTCTATTTAACGCATTTAGTCCAAACGGTGATTTTATAAATGATACTTGGAACATAAACCCTTCGTTCCTTTATGAAAATTCTGAGGTTATTATTTACAACCGTTGGGGTGCGAAAGTCTTTCAGTCTCTTGGATATAAAAGACCATGGGATGGTAAAAATGAAGCTGGACACTTAGTAAAAGAAGGGGTATATTTTTATTCTATACTACTTAATAATGGACACGATAAGATAAAAGGCTCTATCTCAGTATTCCACTAATTTTATAGCCATTTAACATCGTATCTATTTAGCCAGGTTAGTTGTCTTTTGGCATATCTTCTAGAATTTTGTTTAATGAGTGCAATAGCCTCTTCAAGTGTGATTTCTTTTTTGAAATAAGAAAATAACTCTTTGTAGCCTACCGTTTGTAATGCATTTAGCTCTTGATATGGAAGTAGATTTTCAACTTCACTCAATAGACCATTGTCCATCATGTTATCTACTCGTCTGTTAATTCTATCGTATAATTCTTCTCTATTCATTTGTATTGAATAGTATTCCACTTCAAACGAACGTATATTTTTGTTAGTATTTTTAAAGCTATTGTACGTTTTTCCACTTTGCAAACATACTTCCAAGCACCTTAACAAACGCTGATGATTTTGTTTGTCAGCAGATTCATAGTATTCAGGATCTAAGGCTTTGACCTCATTCTGAAGCCATTTGATTCCTTTGCTTTTAAAATCCGTTCTGATCTTATCTCTAAGCGTTTGACTGATTTCAGGAAAAGAATCTAATCCTTTACAAACTCCGTCAATGTACAAGCCAGAACCACCAACCATAACTAGTGAGTCAAAGCGTTTGAAGAGTTCGTCTATTTTAGAGATTGCCTCTTTTTCAAATAAGCCAACATTATAGTTTTCATGAATGCTTTTGTGCTGAATGAAGTGGTGTTTTACTGCCTCCAATTCTTCTTGGTCAGGAACGGCTGTGCCTATTTTCATTTCTTTGTAAAACTGCCTTGAGTCAGCAGAAATTATTTCAGTATTGAGCTCTTTCGCCAGCTTAATTGCTAGGGCTGTTTTTCCAATAGCAGTAGGGCCATAAATTACTTTGAGTGTTTTAGTACTCGTCATAACTTTCGAACTCGTTAAACTCATCCTCATCTTCTTCGTCAAAGAATTCATCGTCTAAATTATAAGGGTCTTCTTCAGAGACAAATTGAACTTGGGGAGCATCTTCAGGCATTTTTCCAAATGAAAGAAATACTTCAGGACTATCGATGGTATTATTTTCATCCTTTTCAACTGCCTCAATCATGAAACGCCACATGATTAAAAAATCGTTGACATATAACAATTTATCGTGATTGCTGAATATTTCATTTATTGAAAGTTTATTCATCTCCATGGAATTAGCGTCCATAGCAATCAGTGGAATTTCTTCACTTTGTTCCCAATCCTCATTTGTTAAGTAGAAAGCCGCCATTTCGTCTTTTTGTAGCTCAAAAATTTGAACAATAAAATGATGTAATTCTTCTAATGTAGATGATGAACTTATTTTTACTTCTCTAAACACATCCGATTGATGGTCCAATATTATACTCAATTTTATAATCATAATTTAACGTTTTTGTTTAATGCCCATTTCGGCAGCTTTCTTAACGAGAAAAGTGTGTGCTTCTTCTTTATCATTTGAGATTAGCCCGTCAAGAATAGCGTCTTTTATAGCAGACTTTAATAGCCCAATTTCTTTACTTGGTTTTAAATCGAATAGTTCAATAATTTCTTCACCACTAATTGGAGGTTGCATATTTCTGATGTGATCTCTTTCTTCAACGTCCTTGATTTTTTGTCTAACGATTTTAAAATTTTCAAGATACCGCTTTACTTTCTGAGGGTTTTTGGACGTAATGTCTGCATCGCATAATTTCATTAAGTCGTCGATGTCTTCACCAGCATCAAACAACAATCGTCTGACCGCTGAATCGGTTACAATTTCTTTAGCTAAGGCAATAGGGCGTAGATGAAGACGAACTAACTTTTGAACGTACTTCATTTTTTCGTTTAGTGGTAATTTCAACGATTTGAAAATTTTAGGAACCATTTTAGATCCCAAAAATTCGTGTCCGTGAAATGTCCAGCCATGATTTTCTTCAAATCGTTTAGTGTCTGGTTTTGCGATGTCGTGTAAAATTGCGGCCCATCTTAGCCATAAATTATCTGATTCTTTACAGATATTATCTAATACCTTAAGAGTGTGATAGAAATTATCTTTGTGCCCTTTATTATTAATTAGTTCTACACCATGAAGCTCTACCATCTTAGGGAAAAATTGATGAAGAAGCTCTGTGTCAAAAAGTAATTTGAAACCTATTGAGGGTTTTTTTGATGCGATAATTTTGTTGAGTTCATCGGTAATTCGTTCCTGTGAAATTATACTTAACCGATTAGCATTTTCTTTAATTGCATGCAGTGACGCTTCTTCGATAGTAAAATTAAGTTGACAAGAAAATCGGATGGCTCGCATCATTCTCAAGGGATCGTCAGAATATGTTTTATTAGGTTCGAGAGGGGTTCTGATTATTTTATTTTCTAAATCCTCTAGCCCATTAAAAGGATCAATTAATTCGCCAAAATGAGAGGCGTTCAATTGTATAGCTAACGCATTAATGCTAAAATCTCTTCTATTCTGGTCGTCTTCAAGCGTTCCATCTTCTACGATTGGTTTTCTTGAGTCTATGCGGTACGATTCTTTTCTAGCGCCAACAAATTCAAGTTCTAAATCATTATGCTTTAACATGGCCGTGCCAAAGTTTTTGAAGATTTGAACTTGACTATCAGTGTTTAATATTGATTTAACTTTTTGAGCTAATTCTATTCCACTTCCTACGCAAACAAAATCAATGTCTTTTGGCTCTTCAGAATTTAAGAGTAAATCCCTTACATATCCGCCAATGACGTAAGTTTCAACGTTTAATTCGTCGGCTGCCTGACAAACTACTTTGAAAATGCTTTGATTTAATTGATGTTTAAGATTCACTTGTTATCTGATTATTTTAATAGCTCCATTGTTTTGGAGTTTTATAATGTTAGAAGCGGTTTTTTTTGTGTTTTCATTTTGTCGGAAATTTACTACGAAATCCACTCCTTTCAAAATGTGTTGATCAATCTCTGAAAACGTCATAGGAGTTGGTTGTCCACTCTGATTTGCCGATGTAGATATTATTGGTTTTCCAAACCGTTGAATGAGCTGTTTGCAAAATGGGTCGCTAGTAAGTCGTATGCCACATGTTCCATCTTCGGCAATGGCAGTTTTTGAAATGCCATTTACTTTATCATAAATAATAGTTAGAGGATTGGTGGCTGCTTCAATAAGGTCCCAAGCTATACTTGGCATATCTACCACAGTTCTTTCAAGCATTATTTCAGAACCTACTAGAGTAATTAATGCTTTTGATGATGTTCTTCCTTTCAAAGCATATATTTTTTCAATTGCCGCTGAATTTGTAGCGTCACAGCCCAACCCCCATACTGTATCGGTGGGGTATAAAATTAGCCCTCCATTTTGTAAGACTGTCAAACATTTTGAAATATCTTCCTTCATAATACACTTTGATAAACCTTAATTATTTGATTGGCGATTTTATCGTCCGTAAATTTTTGAGCATGAATTTTCCCTGCTTCTATCATGCTTTTTCGTCTAGATTGGTTTGAGCAAATATCTTCAATTTCGCTTTTCATTTGCTCAATATTATTGGGGTTAATATAGGATGATTTGGGTCCGCCAGCCTCTGAAAAACAACCGCCTAAAGTTGTGATTACTGGTACTCCAGAAAAAAGAGCTTCAAGAATTGGGATGCCAAAACCTTCAAAAAAGGAGGGGTAAATCATTATATCAGCTTTCTGATAAATAGCTGCCATTTCCTTCAAATGAAGTTTGCTAAGAAATGTAAGCTGATTTGTAAGCTGATTTGCTTTTATGTAATCCAAACACTTTTGTTTATACTTTCCTCCAGAGCCAATAATAACTAGCTTTTTGTTGGGAAGTTCTTTGAGGCATTTTAAAACAGCAATAAGATTTTTGCGTTCTTCGATAGTACCAACGTATAAAAGATAGTTATCTGCCAGTTGGTATTTTTCAGCAACTTCTTTTTTATAATCTTCTGATAATGGGCTTTGAAAAATAGTATTGCAGCCTTGATAGACTACGTCAATTTTGTTTTCATCAATATTGAAAAACCGTACAATATCGTTTTTTGTTTGTTGACTGACAGCAATGATTTTATCGGCATTCTGACAAGCATATTGACTTTTTTTTATGTAAGAAAGTCTATCAAAACGTTTAAAATATTGAGGGAATCTGATAGCAATTAAATCATGAATGCTGACGATTGACTTGATTTTTGTGTTGTGTATTCCAACAGGAATTTCATGACTTAATCCATGATAAAGCACAATTTCATCTTTTGTTAAATCTTTTGTTAAGCCAACGGTCCTCCAATACGATTTGAATGCTTTGGAAAATAGTTTTTGGGGCGAATGAACCTTAAAAACAGAATTGTTCTTTATAAAATCCAGGCGGTCATTATTTGTTGTTTTAGGTGTATAAAGGTGGTATTCGTTTTGGTCAAAAAACTCCCCTAAAATACGAATGGTATCTCTGGAATAATTTCCAAGACCAGTATTGTTTAAGAAGGCTCTTTTTGCATCAAAACCAATTTTCATTATACAGCTACATTATACTCCCTAAGAGCATCGTTAAGTGATGTTTTTTTATCTGTACTTTCCTTTCTTTGTCCAATGATGAGTGCGCATGAAACTCCGAAATCACCTGCGCCAAACGTTTTGTTGTAGGTGCCGGGAATAACAACCGATCGTTTTGGTATAATGCCTTTGTGTTCTATTGCTTTTTCACCAGTGACATCAAATATTTTAGTAGAAGCTGTAAGGACTACATTTGCGCCCAAAACAGCTTCTTCTTCTACTTTTACACCTTCAACAACTATGCATCTTGAGCCAACAAATGCGCCGTCTTCAATTATTACTGGTGAGGCTTGTAAGGGTTCCAAAACACCGCCAATTCCAACGCCACCGCTCAAGTGTACATTTTTACCTATTTGAGCACAAGACCCTACAGTAGCCCAAGTGTCAATCATAGTGCCAGAGTCAACGTAGGCGCCAATGTTAACGTATGAAGGCATCATTATTACACCTTTTGCTAAAAAGGCACCATACCTCGCCACAGCATGAGGAACTACTCTTACGCCAAGTTCACTGTAGTTTGTTTTTAATTTCATTTTATCGTGAAACTCTAGAGGGCCCGCCTCAAGTGTTTCCATTTTTTGAATAGGAAAGTATAAAATGACTGCTTTTTTAATCCATTCGTTGACTTGCCAATTACCGTTAATTTTTTCTGATACTCTTATGTTTCCTTTGTCAAGGTCTTCAATGATAGAGCGTATGGCTTCTTGAGTATTATTGTTGTTTAGTAGATTACGATCTTCCCAAGCTTGTTCAATAATTATTTTTTGTTCATTTTTCATATAGCAAAGATAGTTAAATGCTTTATTTTCGCATCATGTCAAAACTATTAGCAATAGATTATGGACAAAAACGCGTTGGCATAGCGGTCACCGATAATGAACAGATAATTGCATCTGGATTGACAACTGTTCATTCTAAAGATGTTTTATCTTTTTTAGAAGATTATCTTCGGCATGAAGAGGTGGAATGTTTTGTTGTCGGAGAGGCCAAAAATTTAGATAATTCTCCTTCAGAAAGTGCTCGTTTTATAGAGCCTTTTGTAAAAAAACTTGCTAAAACGTTTCCAAATGTAAACATCGTAAGGGTTGACGAACGCTTTAGTTCCAAAATAGCTTTTCAAACAATGATTGATGCTGGATTAAATAAAAAAACTAGAAGGGATAAATCTTTGGTTGATAAAGTTAGCGCTACTATTATACTACAATCTTACTTGGAATCAAGGTCATAGCTTTTGAGACAAATGCGCTGCAGTATGAGATTTTTTACTTTTAATCATTTCTTCAGGCTTACCTTGGAACATCAATTGTCCACCATCTTCACCGCCTTCAGGACCTAGGTCAATAATCCAATCAGCACATTTTATTACATCAGAATTATGTTCTACACATACAATAGAATGACCATTGTCAATGAGGGCGTAAAATGAGTTCAATAGCTTATTGATGTCATGGAAATGCAAGCCCGTTGTGGGTTCATCAAAAATGAATAAAGTTTTCTCAGATTTAGTGCCTTTACTTAAGAAGAATGCAAGTTTTATTCTTTGGGCTTCGCCACCACTAAGCGTGTTAGAAGATTGCCCGAGTTGGACATACCCCAAGCCTACTTTTTGTAGTGGAGATAATTTTTCAACTATTTTTTGTTTGTCATTTTCTTCGAAAAAATGGATTGCTTCATCAATAGTCATGTTTAGGATGTCAGATATTGTCTGCCCTGCAAACTTGATGTCGAGGGTTTCATTTTTGAAGCGTTTTCCATTACAGTGTTCACATTTAAGAAAAACATCAGCCATAAACTGCATTTCTATTTTTATTTCGCCTTCGCCTTCGCATTGTTCGCATCTGCCACCCGCAATATTGAATGAGAATTGACCGCTTTTATAGCCTCTTACTTTGGCTAAGTCTTGCCTTGAATAAAGGGTTCTAATGTCATCGTAAACCTTCAAATAGGTAACTGGGTTTGAGCGTGACGAACGACCAATTGGATTTTGATTTATGTATTCAATATGTTGAATGCTTTTGAAGTCTCCCTCGATTGTGTCGTGAGCCCCAAGTTTAGAGCAGTAGCCTTGTATAGTTTTTTGAACCGCTGGAAATAAGATGCTTTTTACTAATGAACTTTTTCCTGAGCCACTAACGCCAGTTACAACTGTAAGTGTTTCTAGTGGAAAAGTAACATCAATATTTTTTAAATTATTTTCTCTTGCACCTTTTATTAAAATAGATTTATGAATTGCTCTTCTTGTTTTTGGAGTTTCAATATTCATTTTTTGTGATAAATATTGAGCAGTCAGACTATTTTCTGATTTACCTATTTCTGTTAGTTTTCCTTGAAAGACAACCTCTCCGCCGTTTTTTCCGGCATAGGGGCCAATGTCAATGATTTCATCAGCCGCCATCATAATTTCTTCATCGTGTTCGACAACAATCACTGTGTTGCCAAGCTCTTTTAATGATTGCAAGATTTTAATCAGTTTTTGTGTGTCTTTGGAATGAAGTCCAATACTTGGTTCGTCAAGGATGTACATCGAGCCAACTAAACTACTCGCTAATGAGGTAGCTAAGTTTATTCGCTGAGATTCTCCTCCTGAGAGGGTTGACGAGAGTCTGTTTAAGTTAAGATATCCTAAGCCTACATCAACAAGGAAATGAAGGCGATTTTTAATTTCGGTTATTATTCTTTCGGAAATTTTTACCTCTTTTTCATTTAGTTTTAATGAGTCAATTAGACTTAGAACTTTTTTAAGTGGTAAATGAACAATATCATTAATAGTTCTACCGCCAACTTGAACATACAAGGCTTCTTTTTTCAGTCGAGAACCATCACAATCTGTGCATTTACTTTTCCCTCTAAACCTAGCCAGCATCACGCGATTCTGCACCTTATAATTTTCTCTTTCTAAAAGTTGAAAAAATTGACGAATACCTTTTATTCCTTTAGCGCCATTCCATAAAAGTTTCTTTTCTTCTTCTGACAAATCAATGTATGGACGGTGGATAGGGAAATTATGTTCAGCAGAATTTAAAATAAAGCGCTCGCGCCATCTATCCAATTTTTCGCCTTTCCAACATTGTACTGCGCCATCAAAAACAGATAGCGATTTATTCGGAACAATTTTTTCTTCATCAATACCTAAAACTGATCCAAAGCCTTCACACATTTTACATGCTCCAAATGGATTGTTGAAACTAAACAAGTGTTCTGTTGGTAAGTCAAATACCATTCCATCCAGCTCGTAAAGATTGGAGAAGTGAATAGGTTCGTCTTTGCCAAAATCTAAAGCACATCTTCCTTCACCTTCGTAAAGTGCGATTTCAACACTGTCTGCTAAACGGTTTAAATTGTCATCATCATGGTTTGTTGTGAGTCTATCGACAACAATCCAAAAACTATCTGTTTTTGCGAGCGATTTATAATCAGTGATGTCATCAATTCTAAGAACCTTATTATCAATTTTAACTCTTGAAAATCCTTTAAGAGAAATTTTATTTAGGCTTTTTTCAATTGAATCGTTCACTTCTACTTTTGAAAGTACCATAATTCGTTGCCCTTCTTTTTGTTCTTTCACAAAGTCAATAACATCGCTAACTTGATGTTTTTTTACTTCTTTGTTTGAAATAGGAGATATGGTTCTTCCAATTCTTGAAAAAAGAAGTTTTAAATAATCATAAATCTCTGTTGATGTTCCAACGGTTGAACGAGGGTTTTGAGTGTTTACCTTTTGCTCTATGGCTATAGCAGGAGAGAGACCATCAATTTTTTTTACATCAGGCTTTTGAAGTTTGCCTAAAAATTGCCTAGCATATGACGATAAACTTTCGATATATCTTCTTTGACCTTCTGCAAATAGAGTATCAAAAGCTAGAGACGATTTGCCTGAGCCTGAAACTCCAGTTATCACAATTAGTTTTTTCTTGGGTATGCTAATATCGAGATTCTTGAGGTTGTGCATATTTGCACCCTTGATATGAATGAAGTCTTGCAGGTTATTTTTTTTATTATTGGATTGCATCAATATTTCTTCAATATTAGAGAAGAATGCAAATTTAAGTTTTTATAATTTGGATTTTTACAAAATCTAATATATATTTGGATTAATAATACCGCAGGGTATTTTCAAAAATTGTGTAATTAATTTATTTGCCTATAGAATACATATCTACTTTATAATTAGTTTTTAATTTAAATTGTTTAGATATGTTATTACACAAGTCCACTGATAAAGATTTAGTAACTGCTTACATTAATGGTAATCCAAATGCTTTGGACGAATTAGTCCTTAGACACCAGTCAAGAGTATTGAGTTTCATTAATTCTAAAGTTAAAAATCAACAATTAGCCGAAGATATTTTTCAAGATGCATTTTTTAAGGTCATCAAGTCTCTTAATGCTGGTAAGTATAATGAGGAAGGAAAATTTTTACCATGGTTAATGCGTATTTCTCATAATTTAGTTATCGATTATTTTAGAAAAAATAAGAGAATGCCTCTGGTTGCTCAGTCAAAGAGCTTAGAAAATTTTAACATTTTTGATGTGATTGGAAATGGAGAAAATTCTAGAGAAGATGAGATTATGGAAAGCGAGCAAGTTGATGTTCTTAAGCGATTAATTTCTGAACTGCCTAAAGAACAGTTAGAGGTTTTGGTAATGCGTCATTATGAAGATTTAAGCTTCAAAGAGATATCTGAAAAAACGGGTGTTAGCATAAACACAGCCTTAGGTAGAATGCGTTACGCTCTCATAAATATCAGAAAACTTATGAAAGAGAATAATGTCGATTTGATTATAAGTTAAATTTTTAGTGGGCACACAATAATCAAACTAAAGGTTGCGTTACATAGTTGTAACTTTAATTATTTACTATATGTATAAAACCTTTACTCAAAACGACTTACTCAGATATTTATACGGCGAAATGGAACAAAATGAAGTTCGTATGTTGGAAGAAACTTTGCGATTTAATGATGACTTGAATAATTCATGTATTGAATTAAGACATACAATCGATAGCCTAGATTCTTTTTTTTACAAAACAAACTCTTCAGCTTTTACCATTGCTAAAATAAAATCTTTTGCTAGAGGCTATTCCTCTAAACCCTCCAAAGTCATAGATACAATCGATCTAATATTGAATTAGTTAATAACAAGCTTTGAATTAGACCCTTCTTAGAAATAAGAAGGGTTTTTTTGTATAAATTTGAACATGACCAAAAAAGAACGTTTTAAATTATTTGTTGATTACTTTGAGGAGCATATGCCTGTTGCCGAAACGGAGTTGAATTACTCTAATGGCTTTGAATTGTTAGTAGCCGTAATACTATCTGCTCAATGTACAGATAAAAGAGTAAACCAAGTGACACCAGCTTTGTTTCAAGCCTTTCCAGTTCCTGAAGTAATGGCTTTATCTTCTCAAGACGAAATATTTCATTATATACGTTCAGTTAGTTATCCAAATAATAAATCGAAACATCTTGTGGGAATGGCCAATATGCTAGTAAATGATTTTAATTCGGAAGTCCCTAAGACTGTAGATGAACTTCAGTTGTTGCCTGGAGTCGGTCGTAAAACCGCAAATGTTGTAGCTTCTGTATTATTTGATGTGCCAACTATGCCAGTCGACACTCATGTTTTTAGGGTTTCCGAGCGAGTAGGACTTACCACCAAGGCAAAGAATCCCTTAGAAAGTGAAAAGCAATTACTAAAAGGATTTCCAAAAAACAAACTTAAAATAGCACATCATTGGCTCATTTTACACGGCAGATATGTTTGTTTGGCAAGAACGCCAAAATGCAATGAATGTGGTATTTCTTCTTTTTGTTCATACTTTAAAAAGAATAACTGATTTGTTAATAAATCTATCCCTTCAACCTTGTAATTCCTGAGAATTTTTCGCTCTTTTGTTAGACAAATTTTTTTCAATGAAAACATTAAGCGAAGGCGATAAAGCACCAGATTTTGGTGTTGTCAATCAGAATAATGAAGTAATGAGTTTACAATCTTATAGAGGTAAGAAAGTCATACTTTATTTTTATCCTAAAGACAGCACGCCAGGTTGTACGGCTGAAAGCTGTAATTTACGTGATAGTTATTCAGAATTAACCACTTTGGGATTTGAAGTGATAGGAGTAAGTGCAGACAGTGTAGCCTCTCATCAAAAATTTATCTCAAAACACGATCTTCCATTTGATTTACTTTCCGACACGGATCAAAAAGTTATAGAAGCTTATGGCGTTTGGGGACCGAAAAAATTTATGGGAAAGGAATATGAAGGTATCCACAGAACAACCTTTGTAATTGATGAAAAAGGAGTTATTGAGCGCGTTTTTAACAAAGTTAAAACGAAGGAACATACTCAACAAATTCTAGAAACGTATAAAAAATAAAACAATGAGCGATAAAGAAAAAGATGCAAAATTAAAGGCCTTACAGCTTACACTTGATAAGATGGAAAAGTCTTACGGAAAAGGAACCGTAATGAGGCTAGGTGATAAGCCTGTAGAAAATGTTGATGCTATTCCAACCGGATCATTAGGATTGGATATTGCCTTAGGAGTAGGAGGGTATCCGAGAGGAAGGGTTATTGAAATATATGGGCCAGAATCATCAGGTAAAACAACTTTGGCAATACACGCTATCGCACAAGCTCAACGTCAAGGAGGTATAGCAGCTTTTATAGATGCAGAGCATGCTTTTGATCAAGGATATGCTGCTAATTTGGGTGTTAATATTGATGATTTACTTATCTCTCAGCCTGATAATGGCGAACAAGCGCTAGAAATTGCTGATAATTTAATCCGTTCAGGAGCAATAGATATATTAGTTGTGGATTCTGTGGCTGCTTTAACGCCTAAAAGTGAAATTGAAGGTGAAATGGGAGACACATCAGTAGGTCTTCATGCTAGACTAATGTCAAAAGCATTGAGAAAATTAACAGGTACTATCAGTAAAACCGGATGTACATGTGTTTTCATAAACCAATTAAGAGAAAAAATTGGTGTTATGTTTGGTAATCCAGAAACTACAACAGGAGGAAATGCACTTAAATTTTACTCTTCAATTAGGTTAGATGTAAGAAAGAGTACAGCCATTAAAGATGCAGATGGTGCCATTGGTAATAAAACCCGAGTTAAGGTTGTAAAGAACAAAGTTGCACCTCCATTCAAGTTGGTTGAGTTTGATATAATGTATGGTTTAGGAATTTCAAAATCAGGAGAAATACTTGATAAAGCTGTTGACTTAGAGATTGTTCAAAAAAGTGGTTCGTGGTTTAGTTACGAAGGTGAGAAATTGGGGCAGGGAAGAGATGCTGTGAAAATTGTTTTACAAGACAATCCTGAATTATCGGATGAACTTGAAAATAAAATTAAAGAGCTTTTAAATGCCAACAGTTAACGTTTTATGTTAAGATATGCATTAGTAATAGGCCTAATCTTTTTTATTTCTTGTAAAAACTCAACAGAAGTCAAGCAAGAAAGAACGATTAGTCAATTAAGTAAGGCATTAGTTGAAAATCCCTTTGACACACTTCTTTTAATGGAAAGAAGGGATTTATACATCAAAAATGAAAACTTTTCACAAGCGTTATTAGATCAAATTGAATTATTCAATTTAGACTCTTTAAATCTTAGTCGCCGCTTTGATTTGGCGGCTATGTATTTTAACCAGGCTGTCGATGAATCTTCATATTATTTAAAAAGTTTTTTACTGCTAGACGGACAAGATTTTGAAACTTTCCCTAAAGCATTACTATTGCGTTCAAAGCTCAACTATATCTTTCAGAATTATACGGAATCCCTGAACGATATAAACCGATATTTACCATTAAATAAGTTTGATGCTGAAGCATATTTCTATCGAGGATTGATTTATAAAGAGTTAGGAGATTTAGAGATGGCAAAATCACAATTTCAAACGGCCGTTGAGCAAAACCCAGAATATATTGAGTCGTATGAGCAACTAGCATTTATTTACGCTTTTAATGGCGATACCTTAGCTGAGTTTTATTTTAATAATGCTTTATATATTGATTCTTCTATTATTAGTTCATGGTATAACAGGGGCATGTATCACCAAAGTTTGGGAAACTATGAAAAAGCAAAACAAAGTTATCAGGGTATTTTGAGAAGAGACTCTCTGAATATTGACGCTAATTATAATTTAGGTTATTTGGGTCTTTTGGAAGGTGATTATGAGTCAAGTGTTTCTTTTTTCTCGGCGGTCATAAGATCCAATTTAAATAACCCATCTGCATATTTCTCTAGAGGACTTTCTTATAAATTAAAGGGAGACTTTGAAAAGGCTAGGCAAGATTTTGAATATACACTTAACCTAGATAGTAGTTTTGAGGAGGCTCGACTAGAGTTGAAAAGGCTGAAATAAAAAAAGGCTTCATTAAATGAAGCCTTTTTAAAATTTAAAATTTTAGTAAATCTATGCTAATCTAACATTTGTAGCATTCAAGCCTTTACGGCCTTCTTCTAAGTCAAATGTAACTTTGTCATTTTCACTAATTTTGTCGATAACTCCAGAAACGTGTACAAAGTATTCGTTGTCTGATTCATCTTCTTTAATAAAACCATATCCTTTGGTCTCATTAAAAAATTTTACTGTTCCAGTATTCATATTTGATAATTTAATTAATTTGCCCAAAGATAAATAAAAAGGTAAACCAACACTGATTTACCTTTCATAATTATTAAAAATATTTAAATTATTTTTTTATCGCGTCAACAACCGCTTTAAATGCTTCTGGGTGATTCATTGCTAAATCAGCCAAAACTTTTCTGTTTAATTCGATTCCATTTTTAGAAACAGCCCCCATAAATGTTGAGTAGCTCATTCCATGTTCTCTAGCACCAGCGCTAATTCTTTGAATCCATAGAGAACGAAAGTTTCTTTTCTTTTGTTTACGTCCTATGTATGCATACTGCATTGCTTTTTCAACAGCATTTTTTGCTACAGTATGTACATTTTTTCTACGGCCGAAATAACCTTTTGCGGCTTTTAAAACCTTTTTTCTTCTAGCTTTTGCAGCTACAGCGTTTACCGATCTTGGCATAGTTTTACAGTTTTTTGGTAGTTAGCGTCTCATCAATTGAGAACTTTTTTGGCTAAATACCTGGTTAATAAATAATTACAGGCAAAGTTGTTGCTTGATGTTTTTCTCATCTGACTCGTGCACTAGGCCTGTCTTAGTCAAGTTACGCTTTTGTTTAGTCTCTTTCTTTGTAAGAATGTGACTTTTGAAAGCGTGCTTTCTTTTGATTTTACCAGTACCCGTTAGTTTAAAACGTTTTTTAGCACTGGATTTTGTTTTCATTTTTGGCATAATATATGTCCTTTTGTTTACTTACTTCTTCTTTTTTGGAGCGATGAACATTGTCATTCTCTTTCCTTCTAGTTTGGGCATTTGCTCCACAACACCATGCTCTTCAAGAGCTTGTGCAAATTTTAATAAAAGGATTTCACCTTTTTCTTTAAATACGATGCTTCGTCCTCTAAAAAATACGAATGCTTTCACTTTCGATCCTTCTTCTAAGAATTTTAGCGCGTGTTTAGTTTTAAAATTCAAGTCATGCTCTTCAGTATTAGGGCCAAATCTTATCTCCTTAATTACTGTTTTACTGGCATTTGCTTTTATAACTTTTTGTCTCTTCTTCTGATCGTACAAGAACTTTTTGTAATCAATAATTTTACAAACTGGAGGACTTGCTTTTGGAGAAATTTCTACCAAGTCAAGACCCTTCTGAGATGCAACGCTCAATGCTTTTGCTAAAGGAAATACTCCAGGTTCTATCCCTTCGCCCACCAAACGCACTTCTTGAGCAGTAATGTTTTGATTTATTCTGTGCTCATCTTCAGTTTTTCTCCTTTGATAATTATTTCTTCTTCTTATTGCGATGTCTTTTAGATTTAAATAAAAGTTAGTTATTCAAAATTACTAATTAGTTGTTCAATTTCATGGTTAATATGCTTAACAAACTCATCGGTTTTCATATTACCCATATCTTCTCCGCCGTGCTTTCTTACAGACACTTTTCCTTCACTCTCTTCTTTCTCACCAACGATAAGCATATACGGTACTTTACTCATTTCAGCATCTCTTATCTTTCTACCTGCCTTTTCTGCTCTGGTGTCAATGAGGGCGCGAATATCGTAATTATTTAGCAGATTTAAAATATTTTCAGCGTAATCGTGGTATTTTTCACTTATAGGTAGAATTATCACTTGATTTGGCGTCAACCAAAGTGGGAAATTCCCAGCGCAATGCTCTAGTAAAACAGAAATAAATCGTTCCATAGAACCAAATGGTGCTCGGTGAATCATTACAGGCCTGTGTGTTTTATTGTCTGAACCTATAAATTCTAGTTCAAATCTATCTGGCAAATTGTAATCGACTTGAATAGTTCCTAGTTGCCATTTTCTTCCAAGAGCATCTTTTACCATGAAGTCTAATTTAGGACCATAAAATGCTGCTTCACCATATTCTATCACCGTATCGATTCCTTTTTCTTCGGTAGCTTCTAAAATTGCTTTTTCTGCTTTTTCCCAATTTTCAACGGATCCGATATATTTTTCTGGTGTGTTTGTATCTCTTAGCGATATTTGAGCTGTAAATTGCTCAAAGCTAAGTGTTTTGAAAATGTAAAGTACTAGATCAATTACCTTAATAAATTCATCTTTAACTTGCTCAGGAGTACAGAAAATATGCGCATCGTCTTGAGTAAAGCCTCTTACTCGGGATAGTCCATGAAGTTCTCCCGATTGTTCGTATCTGTAAACCGTTCCGAATTCGGCAAAACGAATAGGTAAATCTTTGTATGACCTTGGTTTGGTTTTATAAATTTCACAATGATGTGGGCAATTCATTGGTTTTAGTAAAAATTCTTCACCGTCAGCAGGTGTGTTGATGGGCTGAAAAGAATCTGCGCCATATTTCGCATAATGACCTGAACATACATACAATTCTTTACTACCTATGTGTGGGGTAATAACCTGGTCGTATCCTGCTGTTTTTTGTGCCTTTTTTAAGAAGTTTTCTAATCGTTCTCTTAGTGCCGCGCCTTTTGGTAACCATAAAGGCAAACCTTGTCCCACTTTTTGAGAGAATGAAAACAATTCCATTTCTTTTCCAAGCTTTCTATGGTCTCTTTTTTTAGCTTCTTCTAAAAGGTTTAGATATTCAGTTAACTCTTTTTGTTTAGGAAAGCTGATTCCATATATTCGGCTTAGTTGCTTGTTGTTTTCATCGCCTCTCCAATAGGCACCAGCTATGTTAAGAAGCTTTGTTGATTTTATGAAAGAAGTATTTGGAATATGTGGGCCTCTGCATAAATCAGTAAAATTTCCTTGAGAATAGAATGTTATTTTTCCATCCTCTAAGTCTTCTAGTAATTCTAGCTTATATTCATCGCCTTTTTCTTTGAAGTAATTGATGGCGTCTTGCTTGGAGATTTCTTGACGACTGTATTCGTTTTTTTGTCGTGCTAATTCAAGCATTTTAGCTTCAATTTTATTGAAGTCATCTGATGATACACTGTGGTCGCCAAAGTCAACATCGTAATAAAAACCATTTTCAATGGCAGGTCCAATTCCTAATTTCACACCAGGGTATAATGATTCTAGAGCCTCTGCCATAAGATGCGCGGATGAGTGCCACATGGTTTGCTTTCCAATTTCATCGTTCCAAGTAAGGAGTTTTAAAGTGCAATCTTTTTCAAGGGGTCTTGTGGCGTCCCATACTTCTTCATCAACCTGACACGCTAGCACGTTTCTTGCCAAGCCTTCACTAATTCCTTTTGCAATATCCATTGCAGTAGTGCCTTTAGCAACACTTCTTGAAGATCCGTCTGGAAGAGTTATTTCTATCATTATATATTTTTAATACTCAGAGTGAGCTTGCAAATATAATCAAATGACCGATAAGATAGTATGCTTTGAATGATGACTTAAACTTGTATGATTCCAGGATTATATTTGGAGGTAATAGGTGAATGATTGGCGGCTTCTATACCCATTGAAATAATTTTCCGTGTTTCTCTAGGGTCAATGATAGCATCTATCCACAAGCGTGATGCTGCATAGTAAGGAGAGGTTTGCCTGTTGTATCTTTCTGTGATTGTTTTTAACAGTTCTTCTTCATCTTTCGTGCTAATTTTTTTGCCTTTGGTCTTCAAGGATGATTTTTCAATTTGAAGCAAAACTTTTGCAGCTTGCTCACCACCCATTACGGCTATTTTTGCGGATGGCCAAGCAACGATTAATCTTGGGTCATAGGCTTTTCCACACATGGCATAATTTCCTGCGCCATAGGAATTTCCCATAATGACAGTAAACTTTGGAACGACAGAGTTGCTCATGGCATTTACCATTTTAGCGCCGTCTTTAATTATTCCTTGATGTTCTGATCTTGAGCCTACCATAAATCCAGTAACATCTTGAAGAAATACAAGTGGAATTTTCTTTTGGTTGCAATTCGCTATAAATCGAGCGGCTTTGTCAGCGGAGTCTGAATAAATTACACCACCGAATTGCATTTCTCCCTTTTTATTTTTTACTAGTTTTCGTTGGTTTGCAACAATTCCTACGGCCCATCCATCAATTCGAGCATATCCACAAAGGATGGTTGCGCCGTATCCTTTTTTATACTCTTGGAATTTCGAATTGTCAACCAAGTGTTCAATGATATCTATTGTATCGTAAGATTTCTCTCTGTTTTCTGGTAAAACTCGAATTATATCCTCGCTATTTTTTTGTGGATCCTCAGGAGCTACTCTGTTAAATCCAGCATTTTCAAAATGCCCAATTTTATCCATTATTTCTCGGATATTTTTTAAGCAATCTTTATCGTCTTTTGATTTATAATCGGTAACGCCTGAAATTTCACAGTGGGTTTCTGCACCTCCGAGCGTTTCATTATCAATGTCTTCTCCAATGGCAGCTTTCACCAAATAACTTCCGGCTAAAAATATAGTTCCAGTTTTGTTAACTATCAATGCTTCATCGCTCATTATTGGCAGGTAAGCTCCACCTGCTACACATGAGCCCATAACAGCCGATATCTGAGTTATACCCATTGAAGACATTATGGCATTATTTCTGAAAATTCTTCCAAAATGCTCTTTGTCTGGAAATATTTCGTCTTGTAGAGGAAGAAAAACGCCTGCACTATCCACTAGGTAGATGATGGGGATTTTGTTTTCCATTGCAATTTCTTGAGCTCTTAAATTTTTCTTGGCAGTGATTGGAAACCATGCGCCTGCTTTGACAGTTGAGTCATTAGCGACAATAACACATAGCTTTTTACTTACATATCCTAAAACAACAACAACTCCTCCAGATGGACAACCGCCATATTCTTCATACATTCCATCACCAACAAATGAGCCTATTTCTACTGTTTCTGTTTCCTCATCGACTAAAAAATCAATTCGTTCTCTAGCTGTTAATTTACCTTGTTTGTGTTGTTTTTCAATTTTTTCTTTTCCACCACCAATTTTAATTTTATTAAGTTTTTGATTCATTTCTGAAATCATCAACTTCATTTTATCTTCATTTTTATTTAATTCTAAGTCCATGTCAATTAAATTTAATGGTTATAATTTTAATGATTCTAGATAGTATTTGGAATTATTACCTTCATTAAAAAGCAAGTCTAATATACTCAGGTTTGAAATAAAGCCATGTTTATTTTCAAAAACTTGAATGTATCTTGGAAAGTTGGCGGTATTAAATTTATAATTTCTCAAGTCATTATGTTCAGTTTCTTGAGAATATTTAGTGGTAAACTTAAATTCCGTGGAAATGCCAATCTTTGAAGAAATAAATGTCATCATTTCTAAATTCAAGTCAACTAAATTCGTGTATTTTTTATGAAATAATGCTTCTAACTCATCCTCAAAATATTCAAAGAAAGGGGATGAGCGATACGAACTCATTAAGCTTTGCCAGTGTTCTTTTTGCCATTTGTGGTCATAGCTTATTTTTATGTCTTTTAGGATTGTTTTAGAACTGCTTTTTCTAGATTTAGGAACGGTAAGGTTTAATCTTCCATTTGCTCCATAAATATCACAGCGATTTCGTAATGTTTGTTTTACAAAAAAGTCATTAATTTCTATAATGCAATCGAACTGATACAAGTATGCATAGTATTCGATTGGCGCCATGTAGCTACAGGGTATAAGATATCTTTTAGTGGACGGCATTAAATAATCTATTCCATCTGATTTTGTTGACGCCTGTTTTGTTTTTATCCCAGCTCATCCATATGAATAGGGCTTTTCCAACTACATGATCTTCAGGAACAAAGCCCCAATATCTAGAGTCAAGAGAGTTGTGTCTATTGTCTCCCATCATCCAGTAGTAGTTCATACTAAAGGTATAGCTTGATGCTAAATTATCATTAATATAAATTTCATTATCAATGACCTCTAATTTGTTGTTTTCGTAGGTTTCTATAATTCTTCTGTACAATTCAATATTATCTGTGCTTATATCAACTTGACTTCCTTTTTGAGGGACTTTAATAGGTCCAAAGTTATCCAAGTTCCAATTGAAATTGTCTTCAGGGAATATTAACTCAGGCGAATTAACTTTTATGCCTTTGTCAATGACAATTTTCTCTACTTTTTTGACATATGTAAAGCGCTTTATGGCTTCTAAGCTTTGATCATTAAGCATGAGTTCATAATCGCCATTTCTAGATAATATTTGCCCTTCATAGATGTTGTATTTGTTGAGGGTTCTTTCACTAAAAAGTGTGCCATCGGTTTTAACATAATATCTAAACTGATTCCTCATTTTTTC
>Ga0209137_1000739_pt1 | contig 33692 bp, 29 predicted proteins | sample SaaInl5LU_22_DNA_FD_184642 | JGI IMG/M metagenome (GOLD analysis project Ga0209137, IMG submission 184642) | Marine microbial communities from expanding oxygen minimum zones in the Saanich Inlet - ESP_105LU_22_DNA (SPAdes) (version 2) | ecosystem: Environmental > Aquatic > Marine > Intertidal...
TTTTAGTGTTGCCATCATCCCTTACACCTATGAGCACACGGTGTTTCATCATTTAAAATTGGGCGATCGCATTAATTTGGAATTCGACATTATCGGAAAATATGTTGCCCGAATGCTTAGCGGTTATCAAAAGTGAAAACCGTCCGTCACATAGGAGTTTTGGACGATGAAATAATCGCTGTTCGGGGAATGGTTTTTCAATTGGAGAAATTGTTGCCGCAAGCAGAGGTAAAAGGGTTTACCCAGTACCGAGAATTTGAATTGTGGTGCGAAAAAAACGCCCCAGAATTGGTTTTTTTGGACATGGAGATGCCGCATGCCATGGGGCTTGATGTGGCGAAAAGAATACAGTCCGATGTGGGTAACATCGTGTTCGTTACGGCGCATTCTCATTACAGTTTGGAGGCGTTTGAAACTGCGGTAGATTACATTTTAAAGCCCATTACTCCAAAGCGTTTAGAGCAAGCCCTGGTAAAAGTGGAATCTCTAGTTCCCGTAAAGGTGCGTCGGGAACAAAAGATAAAACTGCTCTTAAAAGGGACTTTTCGCGAACTGCCTGAGGCCGATATCGCCTTTTTACGCGGCCAGCGTAATTATACAGAGGTAGTCTTGACCAACGGTGAACACCACTTGATGGCGCGGACACTGAAAAGTTTCACGGACGTATTGAGTGACGGCTTTGTGCGTATTCACAAAAGTATTGTGGTTCAACGTGCATTAATTTCAGAGGTGTATACCAGTGGACCCAACTACATTGTTTTGCAAGACGGAACAAAGCTCGATGCTGCGAAGGCTCGGATAAATGCCCTAGATAACGATGAATAAGTTCCTTGCTTTTGTGCTCCTTGCGATGTTATGGGCAGGATGTTCTTCATCAGAGCAACCGGACGTGCCCAGTGGCGTTTATGAAGCCCTATCGATACATCCGGATTCTGCTGCCTTTAAGACCCTTATGACGGCGCTATTGGAAGGCGGTGATGAAACAGAGGAAGCATGGGGCTCATATTTGATGGCACGTGAGATTGTGCGTAATGGGGTGAGTTTTGAGGCATTGACGTATTTAGAAAGAGCAGAACTACTTTTCCGTGCGTCGAATGACGAGAAAGGAATTGCGCGCATATTGTTGTTGAAGGCACACGCCTATTGGGCCCTTGGAGCCGGAGAAGAAATTCTACCCATCGCTGAGGAGACCATGCGCTTACGTGAGGGTAATGCGGAATCGTGGGCTACGGCTGCAGGAAATTACACGACTTATTTGCTGGATTACGGACGTTATGAAGAAGTATTGTTGTACAGCGATTCTGTTTTGGCCATTTGCCGTCAAGTCGATGGAGGCATCAATCCAAGTGAAGCATATGCTGTCCGGGCGGAGGCTTTGCGCAAGCTGGGGCAGGATTCAGCTGCCGCAGACACTCTCATCGCAAGGGCCCTTGAATTGATTGATCAAACCATACCCGATATTGATAAAAAGAACATTTACTTCAGGGCTTTGAATTTGAACGCGCTGGATCAGCAGGCTTTGGCGCGCTGTATTCAATTTGCACACGAGAAACAGTTCTGGTCGCTCGAGGCAAAGGCACGAGGCAAATGGACAGCATACGCCTTATTAGGGGAGACTTTAGCAACCGCATTGAAGGCGGAGGTGCTAGCGAATAAAAGGGCACTTGCTGCCGTGGATGAAGGACAGAGTAAATTTTTGGCCTTTGAATTGGCCCGTGGGCGAAATGAAATAGCCAGATATCAACGAGAGTCAAAACTGCGTAAAACTGCGTTAAGCGTTACGGTACTTTTATTTGCGGTAGTATTGGTCGGTATTATTACTAACTATCGAAGTAGAATGACAGCGGCTCGAGCAAAGTTGAGTCAGCAGGAGGCGGAATTGGCTCTAGAAAATTACAAGAATACCATTCGTCCTCATTTTCTCTTTAACCAATTAAACAATGTTAGTGCTTTCCTCAACCAGGAGCTTATTGAGCAGGCTCAGGAATATTTATCTGATCTGGGCCAATTTTTACGCTCCCTACTTGAAGAACAGGACGATCAGACCATAGAATTGGGTTCCGTAGAAAAGCAATTACGCGCTTATATCGCCCTTCAGAAAAAAGGCTCTTATGCGCACGTCGAAGTGACCATAGACATTCCTAAAGCATTGCGTAAAGTGCGTATTCCTACGGGTTTGTTCCAACCGCTTGTTGAAAATAGCTTTAAGTATGCCGGACATGAGGGACGTAAAGCACCGACTATTCACATTGAGGCGCGCCGTACAGCATCAAAATTGACCTTAAAAGTGGAGGATTCGGGATACGGTGAGCACAGCAGACAAGGGGGCACCGGGCACGGGCTCGCATTGATTCAAGACCGCATCGCTTTTAATCGTTCAAGAAGTAAAAGACCAAAGGATTGGACGGTTACGACCTCTTTTCAAAAAGAAAAAGGCACCGTCGTAATGACGATGCCTTTGTAGGAGTGACTCCTAGGTTTGTTGGTTGGTGAGGTAAACGTACGGGATTTACTCAAAATAGCGCAAACAGATTTATCGTAGTGGCTGTAAACTTATCGTAGTGCCCAGTTTTGGGTATCCATATTGCCGCCGCAAAGTATAATTCCCGTTTTCCCCCGTGCCAATTTATTAAGACATGCAGCTACTCCAGTTGCTGCACTAGGTTCTATGAATTGTTTCAATCGCGCCAAAACAAAATGCCAAGCGGCTGTAATTTCCGCCTCAGTAACCAACGAAATTTCATCGACATGGGATTGAATAATGGGGAAATTTCGCTTCCCTAATGAGGTCTTCAACCCGTCGGCAATGGTATCGGCAGTGGTCACAGGAACCCAATGTCCACTGTAAAAACTCTCGTGTGCGTCGGAAGCATTGGTAGGTTCACATCCTATAAGCGTTGCTGAGCCAAAGTAGGCATTTGCAAGCGCCGCGCCGGACAATAAGCCCCCGCCGCCAACAGGCACGAAAAGGTATTCTAGATCGGGATGCGCCTCGAGCAATTCCATGGTTGCCGTTGCCTGTCCAGCGATAATATCATAGTTGTCGTAAGGATGAACGAAAAAAGCGCCCTCTTTTTCTTCCACCGCTTTCGCAGTTTGCTCACGTGCAGCTAAAGTCGGGGCACAGAATTCGATGATTCCACCATAACTGCGCACCGCTTCAATTTTTGCCTTCGGTGCATTGCTGGGCATAATGATGTGTGCTTTCTCGCCAATAGTTCTCGCCGCCCAAGCCAAAGCGGCGCCGTGATTGCCCGAGCTGTGCGTTACAAACCCGTTTCCCTTCGAACGTTCTTTATGAACCAGTACCGCATTCATGGCGCCTCGGGCTTTGAACGCACCGGTTTTTTGCAGGTGTTCGCCTTTAAATACGCAGCGGCTTCCAACGCGGTCGTTGAATTGCTGCGATTGAAAAACAGGAGTTCTGTGAATATAAGGGGCGATTCTGTCCTGTGCTGCTTTTAAATCTTCTGCTGTGGGTATGCGTTGTAGTGGGGTCATGGTTACCGATTAATTGAATTCATACCTCGGTTTCTCTACAAAGGGCAATCCATTACTGTGTACCTCCAAGAGGTAATCACAGAGCGCCTGTTCGAATTCGACAAGAAGCGCTTCCGTAATATCGTTGGATTTGCCCAATGCCGCTCCACGAAGCAAATGTTCCGGTTGTCCACTTTGTAGCTTAAACATACCCGAATGCCAAGGGAAAGGATGCGTTACTACTTCCTTTTTCCAAAGCAACCAAGCGTACAGAAGAATCTGTAAAGGCTTCCCCTTACTACCCTTCCAGAGGTCACTTAGTCCGGAGAGGCTGAGGTCACTCGGCCCAATTGCACCACTTTTGTAATCCCAAATGATGAAGGTATTGTCATACACTTCTAGTCGGTCAACTACACCGGTAAACTTCATCGGGAGTTTTAGAGTAGGGTGCTGCATTTCAAAGTCCAATTTTGTTTCCACTCCTTTCAAGATGAGTGTACCCTGTGCTGCACGGCGAGCATCGTAGTTCAAGAACTGGCGGATCATTTTTTTACAAATCTCCAGCGTCAGTAAATTTCGTCCTTGGGTCAAGGCGTTTTTTGAGTACCGTTCCACTTCGATCAAATAATTAAAACCGGCTTCATAGGCCTGTTCCGTCCACTGATCTATGTCAATAGTTGTGATGGGTTTTCCCACATGAGATTCGTACACTTTTTCCAACCCCTTATGAATAAGGTTTCCCATAACCATCGCACTAACCTGCTCCTCAACTTCGTCCTCTTCTTCGACACGGATCAATCGTTTTTGATAGAAACGGTCGGGCATGCTGGTCAGCTCATTCAGTGAAGACGCACTGATTCCACGCGCCATCCATGCTTCAAAAGCTTGAACAACGGCGGGTGTTTTTTCCGCTGAGAATAGCTGTTCCATAGAGTTGGGTGCGACCGGTCCTTGAAGGAAGGTACGTGGATGGACGGTGCATGCGCTATTTTGCAGTTCGTTTTCTAATTGGACTAAAAAACGACTGGGTTCACCGCCTCCCATAGCTTCACTATCGGTATTAAAAGTAATGGTCGATGAAAGACAGCGCTGCTGAATCCGGTAGAAGTGGTAAGCATAAACGGCATCCTTCTCTTCATAGGTAGGCAGGCCGTAATTTCGCTTAATGTCGTACGGAAGGAGTGAATTAAAGCGGCGACCGGCAGGTAAAATCCCTTCATTTACCCCAGCCAGGATTATGTGTTTGAAATCTAAAGTCCTGCTTTCAAGAATTCCCATGATTTGTAGTCCTTCAAGGGGTTCACCCACAAAATCAACCGTTCCGCTTCGAAGCTGCTGCTTGATCAGTTTCAAAAGCACGAGCGGCTCGACTTCTAAAGTAAGCGTTCGCGTAAGTTGCGCTAAGAGCGTATGAATATGGTAGGCGGTGTTTTGAATAACAGGATCTTGTGTTTCTGTGCGTCCGACGTGCTTCAGCCAGTGTTGCATAGCGGTGATCCAACCTTTCGAATCTTGTGCTTCAAAGAGTGCTCCGTAGCTCTCAGGACCTCCAGAACACCGACGCACCCATTCAGAGGCACTGGTGAATACACGGTTGACTTTAACGATCTCTGCATTCCAATCCATCGGACTTTCACCCGCAGGTCCGCTCCAGTACTTATTGAAAAGCGGATCGGTAAACAAAGCGCACAAGGAGCGGTAGTAAAAGGTCCATTTTCCCGCTTTGCGTTGATTTTTTAAGGCATATTCTATGACCGAAATCCATAACCGTACCGTACCGGCTAATGCCGTTTGGTCCAGTGGATAGCCCATAGTAATGTTTACTTTATCGTAGGCCTCTGGTAAGAAGCTGAGTACAGGATTCAGGAGTGATTCGTCGGCAAGAATTACGGCGATATCCTTGGGTGCAATGCCCGATTTTCTAAGGTCTTCTAGTGCGCCAGCGACCGCCTTAGCTTGGCCCGTATATTGACTGGCCCCCACGGGATGAATGTGCTTTGGAATGGTTTTCCATTCACTTGCGACTGCCTTGGTAGTAGGCACATCTTTTCCGAATGTTTTCTGACGTTGAACGTGGCCTCGAAGAAAATGACCTGCTTCGTGCAACGGATCGTTAAAGTAATGCGGGTCTAAATCCCAAAGCGTTCGTGTAGGGCATTGTTCACGTACGGATTCAATAATGCTCAATTCTGCCGTATTCAGCGCGTTTAGACCCGCAATGAGCACGTGTTGGATACCGTTTTTGTGAAGAAAAGCAGCAACCGCCTCAGGATGTGAAGCAAGGTGTCGCGCAGCCAAACCGCTGTAGGCCTCGCCATCTTCAAGCAAGGAGGCAGTAAAGGCCTCGTATGTTTCGGGAAGGAGCGCGATAAAATCGGAATACCGACGCATTAACGCAGTTTCTTCACCCGGCTCTAAATCCCATTCTGCTAGTTTTTGAACGTTGTATAAATCGCCCAATACATGCGCTGGGTTGAGGAGGTAGCGATCAATTTCGCCGAAATCGGACAATAGCGTTTGGCCCCAGTTCAAAAAACTTCCTAAACCCTCGCTTGTACCCTGCGGTAAAGCCGCTGCACGTGTTCGTTCATAGCAATCAAACAGACGTACCATCAGTGCCAAAGGTTCGAGGACGACGAGATTCGCTGCTTGCGCAATGAACTGATCAACGGTGGTGAACATGGGCAAGAGTGCCGTATCTGAAATGTGTTCCTTGAGTGCTTCACGCAAGAATAGCTCTGCACGCTGGTTGGGCAAAAGCACCAGTTTTTCATGCAGTACGCCCGGCCCATTGATTAATTCTAGAGCGATACGTGAGATGAAAGTGGCCATGGATTATTGGAAGAGATTACTTCCCTCAATGTACTCAAAAACTGCGTTAGGCAGCAAGTTGCTGAGCGGTTTTCCCTCCTTAAAGCTGTTCCTTATGAGCGTTGCGCTTATTTCCATGCGCGGTGCTTGAACTACAGTCACTTTAGGGTGCTTTTCAAAGTGCGGATTTTCTGCGATCACTTCATTTGCATGACGGGGATATACGAAGATGTCATGCGCATCAACGATACTTTCCACGTTTTTCCATTTGTGTAAACCGCGAAGATTGTCTTCGCCCATGATGAGCGAAAATTGGGCTTCCGGATGCTGTTCGCGCAGGTAAGCCAACGTCTGTGCAGTATAATTTGGCTGGGGCAGTGAAAATTCGATGGCACTTACCGTCATCCCTTCTTGATCCGCAATGGCCAAATGCACCAGATGCAACCGCTCTCGATCTGGCAATAGGGTAGATTTTTTCTTGAAGGGATTATGCGGTGTGACTACAAAGCAGATTTGGTCCAATTCCGTGTAGCGGTAGAAGTACTCCGCCAATACCAAATGCCCGACATGTATGGGGTTAAAGGTGCCAAAGAATAAGCCAATTTTCCCCTTCATTTTACTTCGCTAAAAATTCGATCAGTAATTTTTTTGCTTCTGCTTTCGCCCGGTCCAGGTCGTCGTTGATGATGGTGTGGTCAAAGAATGGACTTTGGTCCATTTCCCAAGAAGCCTTTTCAATGCGTTGTTTGATCTTATCGCTGCTGTCGGTTCCGCGGACAATGAGTCGACGCTCCAGTTCTTCTATGCTTGGTGCTTGAATAAAAAGCGCAAGTGCATGCTCGCCGTAACGGGCCTTCAAATTTTTTCCGCCAACGACATCAATATCAAAGGCTACAGCCTGACCGGCGGCCCATCTTTTCTCAACCTCGCTTTTTAAGGTACCGTAACAGGTCCCAGGATAGACTTCCTCCCATTCGAGGAAGGCCTCTTCAGCAACACGCTGCTGGAACGCTTCATTAGAAAGGAAGTAGTAATCCACTCCATCTTTCTCAGTGCCGCGGGGGGCGCGTGAAGTGGCACTGATGCTAAAAGCGAACCCTGGAACTTCTTTGAGTAGGTACTGCACCAAAGTGGATTTCCCACTACCAGATGGCGCGGAAAAGATGACTAGTTTACCTTGTGAAGTACTCATATGTAGTGGTCGCGGATTAGAGTGTATTTCCGATTTGTTCTTTGATTTTTTCCAGTTCGTCTTTCATTTGAACGACGTACTGCTGCATCGGCGCATAGTTGCTTTTCGAACCTACCGTATTTATTTCCCGACCAATTTCTTGAGCGATGAAGCCCAATTTTTTCCCGGTACTTTCTTTCTGCATGGTTTCGCGGAAGTACTTAATATGATTGGCTAGGCGGACTTTCTCTTCGTTAATATCTAGTTTTTCGATGTAGAATACGACCTCTTGTTCGAATCGGTTCGAATCCACCTCAATACCCTCAAGGCCCTTCATTAGTCGTTCGCGAACAGCATCTAGACGTGCACCTTCATGAGGTTCGATGCCTTTCATGGCGTCTTCAATGGATGCCAGTCGTTCCTCGTAATCTACAGCAATAGATGCTCCTTCTTGAGTTCTAAATTCTACCAAGGCGGCGATGGCTTCGTGCAGTAAGCCCTTTAAAAAGGCCCATTCTTCTTCACTCATTTCCGATTTTCCGCTGCTCATTACATCAGGCATGCGCATTACGGCAGCAATCAAATCACCTTTGGTCGCAGCTTCTCGTTCTAAAACGGTCAGTTGTTCCAGATAGGCTTTCGCCAGTTCCATATTGATGCTCGAAGCACTCTCAATACCGGTTACCTCCGCGTAAATATTGATATCGATTTTACCACGGTTTAATGCGGCACCTACCATTTTACGGATGTCCAATTCTTTTTCACGGAATAGGGATGCAATGCGCGTGTTTAAATCCAACCCTTTGCTGTTTAAACTGCGAATTTCTACGGTGATTTTTTTACCAGCAAATTGGCCAATGGCTTTACCGAAACCGGTCATGCTTTGAATCATGGAAACAAAATTTCTGCTAAGGTAGGAAACTCAAGCCACGTTAGACGTTGCGTTTTCGACCATAAAAGCTCACGAAATAAACGCCAAGGAAAATCGCCGAACCCCCGTAAAGCATATGAACGCTCCATTGCTCGCCTCCGAAGAATAGGCTGAGTACACTGGCAATGAGTGGTTGCAGGTAAATGTAGGCCCCTACTGTAGCGGGATGCAGGGTTTTTAGCGCAATGATATTGCCTAAATAAGTGAGAAACGTGGTGCCGAGAATGACAAACACTACAGCACCAATTATGGGTCCGTTCCAAAGTCCCCACTGAATTTCGGGAATTTGCGGTCCGCCAAAGGGCAGCACGAGAAACACCCCGAAGGTGAAGACCCACCGTATAACAAAGAGCGCATTATACCGAGCCATTAGTGGCTTTACAAGCACGAGATAGGTTGCGTAACTGGTGGCGTTGATGAGTACGAATACATTGCCGCGCGAGACGTCGTTGCCAAAGAGGCCGCTGAGGTCAAATTGGTTTCCCGAATAGATGAGCCAAAACGCCCCGAATGCCCCTAATAAAATGCCAATCAATTTTTCAGTAGTAATGCGTTCTTTCACTAAAAGTGCACCCACGATGAGCACAGCTATTGGGCCACTCACCATCATGATGGAGGCATTGACCGGCGTAGTTATTTTTAATCCTTCGAAGAAAAACAATTGGTTTGCGGTAACCCCGAAGGCGGCACAGATCAGTAGCCTCAGCACGTCCTTTCTTGGGATGTTCCTTATGCGGTCATTTCCAGAAAAGGGAAAGAGCATCCAAAACAGCAGGGCAGCACCCGTTACTCGAAATTGAATGAATGCTCGAGGCGGAACAGCGCCTTGCATCGCGTTTTTTGCAATGAGAAAGGATGCGCCGTAAATGAGCGCAACACCAAGCAAAGCAAGGTGTGCAATAAGTACGGTTTTTCTCGGGGCCGCCTCCATGCCCTATGCCAGAGTCGTCGCTGCGGCAGCGACCACCTTAGCACTGTTGCCGATGAAAATAGCGCCGTCGTGAATGAGTACAGGCCGCTTTAAGAAGGTATATTCTTCGAGAATGAACGCCCGGATATCGCCATCGTTCAGCGTTTTGTCCTTGAGGCCCAATTCCTTGTATTTCCTCGCACGCTTTGAAAAGAGCGCTTCGGTAGAACCCGCCAAAGCGATCATTTCATCGATCTGCTCTTCGGTGATGGGTTCGTGCTTGATATCTTGTAACTGCACACCGTCAAGATTCCATTGATTCATGATTCGTTTACAGGTATCGCACGTGCTGAGGTAGTAAATTTTTGACATCGGGTTTTATTTGGCGAGCCATGGATTAGGGTCTTGAATGTCGGCATCTTTCCAGATGCCTAATTGGACCATAGTTTTACCTTCTTCGTCTGTAAAGGCAGTGCCAATAGGCTCTTTAAGACTGATGACATCCCCGGCTTTTACTTTTACATTGATGAGGTTGCTGTAGACAGTGAAGTAATTCCCGTGACGCACGAGTACCATTACGTTAGCTCCGGGAATAGGTACGACCGAACTGACTTCACCTTCAAAAACTGAGCGCACGATAGCGCTTTCTTCTGTCGTAATTTCGATATGCGGGTTATCCACAATCACCCCTTTAACAATTGGGTGCGGATGTTTTCCAAATTTCCCCGTAATGATCCCGCGTTCCACAGGCCATGGAAGGGCACCTTTGTTCGAGGCGAAATTATTTGCCAGCGCTCGAGCTTCCGGGGTCATTGCAAATGACGGTCCGTCATCACGAACATCCATCCCTTTCGCTTCGCGGGCTTTATCGATCAATTGTTTTAAAGCCTTATTAGAGGTGCGTGAAGAAAAGTCTTTGCCCGAAATAAGCCCCAATTCCTTCGCTTCATTTTCTAAACTACTTCGCTCCGCGCGTTCTTTAGCTTTGCGCATTTCCTCCGCGATGATGCGTTTGATTTGTTGCTCCAATTGTTGGGCCTCTCGCTGTTTTTTATCGATGTCCTTTTTCAAGGTGGATTCTTTGGACTGCAGGTTTTGCACGGTCACTTCTTGAATTTGGGCGTCTGCTTGTAGCGCTATTTTTTCACCTTCCTGGGCCGTTTGTACTTGAATTTTTTCAGCTTTTTTGGCAATAAGTGCTTCTCGCTCTCGTGCTAAAGTTTCCTGAGCAATGGCAATTTGTTGCACTTGTTGCTCACGGTAAGCCGCCATATCCTTAAAGTATTGCATGCGCTTTGCTGCTTGAGCGAAACTTTTTGAACTTAAAATAAAGAGTATTTGATCCCTGGGTTTTTGCTGGCGCTGTGCAAGCTTGATGAGATCAGCATAATCACTTTTTAGAGAATCCACACGCGCCTCAAGAGTTTCAATCTCTTTGGCTTTATTTGCCACTTCACGATCTATGGAGCGGATTTGACGGTCCATCGTTCGAATGAGTTTATTGCGCGCTTCAATTTTTTGATTCAACGTTTGCAGTTCTGAAAGGCTTGCTTCTTTCGTGCTTTTAGTCTTTAAGAGTAATTCGCTGGCCAGATCAATCTGGTCTTGCAGCAGCACCTTTTGACGTTGCAGTTCTTCTTTCGTTTGCGCTTGCAAACCGGTGGTGAGGACGAGCAGGAATACGAACAGTAGCTTCTTCATCACAGGCTAAATGGCGTATTAAAAGGTCCACCGGTCCGTATTTCAGTGACCTCGATGGTGACTTTGTAATCCGGTTGGCTTTTTACGGTGATTGTAATTTCTGTGGGATACCCCGTTTCTTCATCCACACTTTTGTACTGAATAAAGACCGATTCTAGCGGGTCCTCGATGAGTACATAACTCATGTGTAAATCTCTATCTAAGGCGACGGTAACTGCGCGCCCCCTGCTAATAGCGTATTGCGTAACCCAGTGGTCGCCATTTCCATCGTAGCGGTAGCGCATGGCCTCGTTTGTACCAATCAATTGGCCGCGCAAGAGCCGATTCAGATATTGAAAAGGCACCTCAATACCGGTAACTCCTGCAAGATCATTCGCAGATCCGGTCCATTCAACGCCAAGAAGTGTTGAAGAAAAGGCTGCACTATCGTTAATCACAATGGCTTTTCCCACACGCAATCCAATCATATCGTCGGAAATGGCCGCCCAAAGAATACTATCTTGTTTTGAACGTATTTGAACGCGGAAACGCTGCTGACCGTCGGGGGTTTCAGCTGAGATGCGCGTAAAGCTTTGCGTCCATGCGAACCGATCTTCAACGATAATCTTTCGCGATACACCGTCGCTTATTTTTTCACGTCGCAAAGGTTTTTCTGCAGATAACGGACCGCCACAACCGGTAAGCACAGCCAAAGCCACACCCATAATAAGGTGTGTTGCTAGGGTAGATATTTGCCGCTGCCTGTTGCGCATTAGTGCTGTTTTAAGAGGGCCTCTTTCATTCTGTAGACCTTTGCTTGCTCTTCATTGCCAAGGGCCTGTTCAATTTTGGCTGCATGCATATAAATTCCAACGCGATCGGCCTCTTTGAGCAGTTGCAAAGCTAGTTCGATTTTAGCCTGTGCTTCCGCATACCGCTCCAATTTATACAATACCCATGCCCAAGTATCTAAAAATGTTGGTTCCAATGAAACCAGCGCATTACATTCTACCGTCAATTGCAATGCAAATTCGAGATTTCGGTCGTGTATGGCTAAATACCAGGCGTAGTTATTTAAAGTCGTGGCGCTGCGCTGCTGGTCCAATGCGTTGTCATACGCCGATGTACCTAATTCAACAGAATCCAGCTGGAACCAGGCCGTTCCGGCAAGGGCATATAGATTTCCTGCCACTTCAGGATCCAGCGTCATTTTCGCCCGTGCATTAGCTAAACGAGCACACGATGCCCAACGTCCCACATTGTAATATTCGAAGACAAGACTTTCCAGTATATCCTCATCCGCATTAAAGTTTTCTTCGATGCGTTCTAGCAACTCAATTTGTCCATCCACATCACCCACTTCCTGGTACAATGAATACGCCATTTGGTACAACGCGTAGTTTGTTGGATGTATTGAAATAGCCGTGAGGTACGTCTCTAATGCTTCTTGCCAACGTTCGTTTTGTATGTGAATTTGTGCGGTAAGTAAAAGCAACTCAATACGACCGGAATACTTCTGTTCGAGCACTGGAAAAACGCGATCAAACAACGCTCTAAATGATGGACTTTCTCTATTCTCGTAGATGCTGAGTACCACGGGCATTTTATCTTCGATTGGGACGCCTTCTAACAGCAATCCTTGCTCCATGTGATAAAAGGCGGCCTCAGTCTGGTCTATTTTTTGAGCCATACGGGCCAATTCCATATGTAACGCTCCGTTTTCAGGGAACGTCTCAACTGCCTTACTGAGTACTTTAAATGCTTTTTTCGTTTTCCCGTTGCCATCATAGTATTGGCTCAACAAGCCTCTGTATTCAGGGACATCCGGGGCATCGTCAATGGCCGTCTTAAAACAACGTTCTGCAGATTTGGGATCGTTGAGTTGAAGGTATAATCGCGCCCGGTCTTGAACCAACTCTGGTGAGGCGCCTTCAAGATCTTCAATCGTGGAGAGCACATTCAATGCTCTAAGAAAGAGTCGGCCCTCGAGGTACGTGCTGTAGCCTTCAAAAAGATATTCTATTTGATGCGGGGTTAATGAATAGAGTACTTCAAAGGAGCGCCCGGCCGTTTTAAAATCGCCTATATTTTTTGCACTTTGTGCTTTGATTCGTAGCAGCCAAATATTCGTGGGGAAGGATTCGACGCCCTGGGTAGCGAGATCGTAGGCCTCGAAAAATTGGTTCTGGTCAAAATGCATACGGGCCAATTGGTACAAAGCCGTTTCCCGATATACCGGATCCTTTGCAAGCCCCTCATACAGCTCCATTGCCAGTTCAGTCCTTCCTGTGATGCGGTAGGTTTCGGCCTTATAGAACGTTCCGCTTAACGCAGAAGGCCCCTCTTCCGAAGGGCCTTGCGCATAAAGTGAAGCTGTAAAGAAAAGTACCCCAAACAGGGCCAGCTTTTTGTGCATTAGTCCATTCTTGAAAAATCACCTAAAGATAGTGAAGTCCACTTCCCGTCGACATGCGCTTTGTTGCCGATCATACTGTCTTTGAGGTGAATATTTTTTATCGTCGTTTCTGTCTGTATTAACGACCCTTCTATAGTCGCATCTTCAACCACACAATCATTACCTAAACTCACATTTGGTCCTACTGTTGCATTCTTCAACACCACGTTTGAACCGATGTAACAGGGTTCGATAATGGTTGAATTTTCTAGGGTAATGTTGCTTCCGCGCAATTCAGGCTTGCCCTCGAGGTAGCCTAACATTTTGCTGTTGGTTTCAACGGTAATTTCTTTATTTCCACAATCCATCCAATCGTTCACGGTTCCCGGCTTGAATACTTTCCCCTGTGCAAGCAAAGAGCTCAAGGCATCGGTGAGTTGGTATTCGCCTTTATCCATGATGTTGTTGTCGAGAATGTGTTGTATTTCATTGCGCAAGCCCGGGCCGTCCTTGAAATAATAAATACCGATGATGGCTTTGTCAGAAACGAATTCCTGTGGTTTTTCAACGAAATTATTGATGGTTCCATCTTCACCAAACTGAACAACGCCGTAGGCAGAGGGATTATCTACTTGCTTCACCCAAATCACAGAATCTGCTTCAGTATCTAGGGTGAAATCTGCACGGAACAGCGTATCTGCAAAGGCGACTACAATCTCATCGTCCATACTGTCCGCCGCGCAGTGAATTGCGTGTGCGGTACCGAGCGGTTTATCTTGGTAATAGATGCTTCCTTTCGCGCCGAGGTTTTCAGCTACTTTGATTAGATTGGCTTCCACTTCAGCTCCGAAGTCACCGATAATAAAGGCAATTTCAGTTACTTTTTTATCGCCACAAACGCTCACGATATCCTCAACTAATCGTTGTACAATAGGCTTACCTGCGATGGGAATAAGCGGTTTCGGCACAGTTAGCGTATGCGGCCTTAATCTGGAGCCGCGACCGGCCATTGGGACAATAATTTTCATCTGTTCGTAGGTTTTTTTGGTTGGTTTTTATTGTTTACCTGTGCTGCCAAATCCTCCGGCACCACGAGCGGTCTCATTTAAATCAGTTACTTCATTCCAATCGAACTGGGTGTATTTTGCGATCACCAACTGTGCAATACGCATGCCATCTTCAATAACGAACGGTTGCTTGCCGTGGTTGATCAATAACACACCGACGTCGCCGCGGTAGTCGGCATCAATAGTTCCGGGACTGTTCAATACAGTAATGCCGTGTTTAAAGGAAAGTCCGCTGCGCGGGCGCACCTGCGCTTCGAAGCCATCGGGTAGTGCCATTTTAATACCGGTGGGAATGAGCGTATAATCGCCCGGCTGTAGCGTGACGGGCGCATCGATATTCGCTCGGACATCCAAACCTGCACTTTGTGCGGTTTCGAATTGTGGCAGTTCGTGCTTGCCAGTGTAGATTACGTTGATCTTCATTTTCTTGTTGCGAATTTAAGGAGTCCGTTTCGTTCCCAAAAAAGCATAATTCCTAGGTAGACGATACCGCCAAAGACTTTTAATGGACCGGGGGGCCAATTCGTGTAATGCAAAATAAACACCACAAGGCAGGCGAAACCTACGAATGCTCCTATTTTCTTCCAACGATAAGGTACCGGATAGTGTTTTCGCCCCCATAATACACTGGCAATAAACATGGCAAAATAGGCAGCCAATGTGGTAAATGCTGCGCCAAGAATCCCGAAGACGGGAATGAGAATCACATTACCAACAACGGTAATGATCAAACCCACGAAAGTGATGTAGATGCCGTAGACCGTTTTATCACTCACTTTATACCAGACGTTGAGATTGGTATTGATGCCTAAAATGACATTGGCCAAAAGTAAGATGGGTACCAGATGGAGTCCGGTCCAAAACTTTTCATCTACAAAAAACTTGAGGTAATCGAGACCTGAAATGATCAACACGAACCCAACACACATGACCCAAGCAAACCCATCCATAACGGTACTCATCCGTTCTGGCCCCTCCTTTGTTTTAGCATTTTTAAAGAAAAACGGTTCCGCTGCATAGCGGAAAGCTTGGTTGAACAGGATTAAGAAGATAGAGATTTTATATACAGCCCCATAGATTCCAACTCCGGCATATGCACTTTCCTCCGGGAGGAGGTATTTCAACAATTGCCGATCCAGCATCTCGTTAGCAATACCCGCAAGCCCGCCGATAAGAAGTGGAATGCCAAAGACTAAAAGGGTTTTAACGTATTTCTTATCCAGGTTCAGGCGCAATGGAAAGAGGGTGGGTAGGAGCAGCGCGAACATGAGGATTGCTGCCCAAAAATTGGCAACAAAAATGTAGCCCACCCCGCGCAATTCGTGCGACCAATAGCCTGCGCTACCGTGCAATTCCCAATAGGCCGGAAGGAAAATGTAGAGGTTGATCAACACATTGGAGAAGATCAAAGCCAATTTTATTCCGGCGAATCGGACCGCTTTGTTGGTTCTCCGCAGTCGAGCAAAAGGCAATGCACTTAAAGCATCTAAGGCTAAAATGGCCATGAAGTAGTACAAGTATTCCGGCGTTTCTTCCCACCTTAAAGCATGCAGTAATTCACTTTGAAAAAGCAAAACGAAAAGTCCTAAACTGGCTAAAACCAGCGCAATCATAGCCAGTCCTGCTCCGAAAACTTTGCCTTCATCAAAGCCTTCTTGTTCAGAATATCTGAAATATGCGGTCTCCATCCCAAAGGTGACGACAACAATAAGGAAGGCGATAAGGGAATAAAAATCAACGTTAACACCATAGGCAGACTGGCTTAAGACCGCAGTCTGTAGAGGGACCAATAAAAAATTGATCATCCTTCCTAAGATGCTGCTTACGCCGTAAATAGCCGTTTGACCAGCAAGTGCTTTCATACCGTTGCTCACACTTCAAATATAGTCTTTGGTCGCTACCTTTGTAGGGAATCAAAAATGAACTCATGAACAAGTTCCTTACCCTCGTCCTACTTTTAACGACCGCCCTTCCCGCCAGCGTATGTGCGCAAGAAATCCCAATTGATCTGAGCGCTACAAAGCGCATGGAGCAAGACTTATTTTTCTTGTCTTCAGATGCGCTTAAAGGACGCAAGCCAGGTACACCTGAGGCAGACGTTGCCCGCGATTATATAGTGGGAAAAATGTTGGAGTACGGCATAGAACCGATGGGTGAAAACGGCTATTTCCAGAAGTTTCCCGTTCCAGAATATGCGGAGGTGAATTATGGCGCTACCAAACTATGGGTAGGCAAAACGCATCTAGAGGGCCATGTAGATTTCTATCCGGTGTCTATTAGTGCCACAGCAGGGTTGGTTGAAGAAAAAACGATCTACGTGGGCTATGGCATCACGACAAAAGACGGTATGTATAATGATTTTGAAGGGCTGGACCTCAACGGAAAAATTGCCGTTATGAATGTCAGCTCCCCAGACGGAATACATCCGCACAGCGCTTACGCAGCGTACCACAGTTTGAACGAACGCGTTGCCAATCTCGTGGAAAAAGGTGCCGTTGGCATCCTGCTCATCAACCCAGAAGGCACGGCTTCTGATACCCAAGAATTTTTTAAGAGCATCAACGCTTCTGCTGTACCTGTATTCTTCGTGCGCAATGAGAAATGGGCGAATAAACTCATGAAGCGCTCGCAGAAAACGGCGATGGCGGTTAACATGTCCGAGCATTTTAGCGATGGCTATAATGTGATTGGTTACATTCACAACAACAAGCGTAAAACGGTTGTGTTGGGTGCACATTATGATCACCTTGGAATGGGCGGTGAAAACAGTTTATACAAAGGACCCGCTGCCATTCACAACGGTGCGGATGATAACGGTTCAGGAACGACCCTGCTCTTGGAGGTAATGCGCTATTATGCCCAACGCCAAGACACGAATTACAATTATTTGATCCAGTTTTACAGCGCTGAGGAATTGGGCTTGATTGGATCAAAGCATTGGACCAACCACCCGACCTTTCCGTTAAAAGAGATAGAATTCATGATCAACAGCGACATGGTTGGCCGCTTGCGTGAGAACCGCTTGCAACTCTCCGGAACAGGAACTGCCGCGGAATGGGATGAAATTCTAGATACTCCCATACATGGACTGGACATTAAGAAAGATCCAGCAGGCGTAGGACCCTCAGATCAAACGTCCTTTTACTACAAGGATATCCCTGTACTGCACCTCTTCACGGGAACGCACAATGATTACCATAAGCCTACGGATGATGCCGATAAGATCAATTATAAAGGCATGGCAAAACTCACGTCTTTAGTGTACACCATAACTGCGCGTTCAGCGAACTATGATGGGTTGAATTTTCAGCGTACTACATCCTCTGAACAAAAAACAACACCCAATTTCTCGGTGACTCTGGGGGTGGTTCCGGACTACCTTTTCGGAGGCCCTGGACTTAGAATAGACGGTGCAACAGAAGGCCGTCCTGGCGCAAACGCCGGCTTGCAGGCAGGGGATATCATTCTTAAGATTGGCGACATTACTATCGATGACATTTATGCCTACATGACTGCATTGGGCGCGTTTAAAAAAGGCGATACTACAACGCTCCGCTATGCCAGGGATGGTGAGGAAGTGGAATCAGAAATTACATTTTAATGGAAGTTCAATCTGAAACATATCCGAAAGTAGCCGTCGTAGGTGGCGGTTCCTTTGGAACTGCCGTGGTAAAAATGGTGAGCGAGAATACAGGTCTTTGCCATTGGTGGATGCACAACGAAGAGAGTGCGGCGCACATTCGCAAGTACCACCACAATCCACGGTACCTTTCTTCGGTGGCTTTTGATAAAGGAAGCGTAGACATCTTTACGGATATCAATGCGGCTATCGAGGGTTGTGATATTGTGATCTTTGCCGTTCCAAGCGCCTTTGTTAAGGAGGTGTTGTTGAATATGAATGCAGGTGCGCTTGATGGAAAACTGGTGTGTTCGACCATAAAGGGCATTATTCCTGACGAGAACATGATTGTCGGGGAATACCTGCGTGAAGTAGTGGGCGTTCCTGAAAATCACATCGTAGTCATTACGGGTCCTTGTCATGCGGAAGAAATCGCATTGGAACGATTGAGTTTTCTGACCGTTGCCGCGATAGAAGCGAGTGCATCAAAAAAGGTTGCTAGCGTTTTACAGAGCCATTACGTAAGGTGTACGCTGAGTAAAGACATCTACGGTACAGAGTATGCTGCGGTCATGAAGAACATCTATGCTATTGCGGCAGGGATGTGTCACGGTTTAGGTTACGGAGATAATTTTCAAGCAGTACTTATTTCAAATGCAGCGCGCGAGATGCGCCGTTTTATGAAGAGTACGTGTGAAGGTCAAATCAACATTAAAAAGAGCGCCTATCTAGGTGATTTGTTAGTGACCTGTTACAGCCAATTCTCTAGAAATCGAATGCTTGGGAACATGCTCGGTAAAGGCTACACCATCAAAAGTGCGAAAGCGGAAATGACCATGGTTGCAGAGGGCTATTATGCAGCTGCCTTGGTGGCAAAAATTCGTAAAAAGCAAGAGGTTAGAATGCCTATTGTCAAAGCCGTATACGAGGTGATGTACGAAGGGAAATCTGCGAAAAAGACCATGGCTAAATTGGCCCAAAAATTAACTTAAGGCTACGCAAACTTACACGGTGGCATTGCGTTAGTAAGGTAGACCCACGACTACAATGACTAAAGTTTTTAATACCCTCTTTTTGCTGTGTTTCTCTGCAGCATTATTCGCGCAAAACCCCAGTTCCATACTCCAAAAAGCAGAGGCCAAATTATCTGGTGCAGATCTCGCTGCTGAGGTCAGTATTCGCACCGTGCGCCCTCGTTGGGAACGCACTATGGAAGCTAAAATTTGGAACCAGGGGTTAGATAAAACCATGATTTTAATCACCGGTCCAGCACGTGAAAAAGGAACTGTGTTTCTTCGCAATGGTGAGGATGTTTGGCATTTTGTGCCGGGCATCAAGAAAATTGTCGCGCTACCAGCAGCGATGGTCCAGAGTTGGATGGGTACAGATTTCACGAACGATGCGTTGATCAACGCCGGTTCATTGGTGGAAGATTATACCCCAACCTTATTGGGCATCACCTCGGTGAATGGCACAAACTGTTTCAAGATTGCGTTAGTACCTAAGGCGGATGCGGCAGTAGTGTGGGGCGAGGTAATCACTTTTATATCGGTAGACGAATTTCTTCAACTGCGCACCGAATTTTACGATGAAGACGAATTCCTTATTACTACGCTTGAAGCGACAGAAATCAAATCTTTTGAGGGTAAGCGTCTGCCATCAAAACTGCGCATCACACCAGCGGACGAAGAAGGTAATTTCACAGAAATGACCTACAAGGCACTCAATTTTAATCCATCCTTTGCGGAAGGGTTTTTCGAACGCAGTAACATGAAACTGGTCGAATAATGTTCAAATTAGCTTGGCGCAACATTTGGCGGAATAAAGGAAGAAGCATCATTACCATTGCCGCGGTTATGTTTTGTGTGATTTTCGCAGTAGTGCTTCGCAGCTTTCAAGTAGGGGTGTGGGAACACATGGTCGGTGATATCGTCGCAAACAACTTTGGCTATCTACAGGTGCATCAAAAGGGATTTTGGGGCGACCAGAGCCTGGATTTAAGTATGGACGAGACTACGCTGGACTGGGATGCCATGGAAAATGTACCTGGCGTTCGTTCGCTTGTTCCCCGGTTGGAGAGTTTTTCTTTAGTTAGCACGGGGGAAAACAACAGAGGCAGTTTGGTGCTGGGTATTCGTCCCGAGGAGGAATTGTCCGGCTTGCGTTTAACGGACCAATTGATTGACGGTCGCCTTTTCGCACCTGCCTCTAATGAAGTAGTAGTTTCGGAGGGACTTGCGGAATATTTACACGTTGAGGTTGGGGATTCACTTATGTTTTTGGGACAAGGTTATCGCGGGGCAAGCGCCTACGGTCAGTTCATGGTCGCGGGAATTGCTAAAATTTCGAACCCTGAACTCAATAAACAGCTTGTCGTCTTGCCCCTAGAAACGGCCCAATGGATGTACAACGCTCTGGGACTGCTGACGACCGTAGTGGTAGATTTAGAACCCAACGCGGATTTCGCAGAAGTGAAAGCGTCACTCGAGCCAGTATTAGGAGCAGATTTTGAACTGTTAGACTGGGAACAATTGTTTCCAGAATTGGTACAAACCATTGAAGCAGATATGGCCGGAGGTCAGATTTTCGTTACCATTCTGTATTTTATTATATCCTTCGTTTTGCTTGGTACGGTCATCATGATGGTTAGTGAACGCGAGCGGGAGTTTGGAATTTTGGTGAGTATAGGGATGCGTAAAACGACACTAGCTGCGGTTACGGTGCTAGAAAACTTAATGCTTCTTGTAGGCGGCGCGGTAGTGGGAATGGCCGTGGTCAAACCGGTCCAATTTTACTTTAAATACAACCCCATCGACCTTAGTGGACAGATGAAGGAAGCCATTGAACAATTCGATTTTGAACCTAAACTCTATACCACTACCTCATTCATCATTAATTTGAATCATGGTGCGATCGTCTTCGTCATCGGTGTATTAGTAAGCAGTTACGCCGTCTGGAAAATCATGAAGTTGAACCCTGTAAAAAGTATGCGCGCATGATTTTTAAAGTGGCTTGGCGAAACATCTGGCGTGCAAAGGTGCGCTCGTTTATAGTAATTGGATCCATTGCGGTAGGAATTTGGGCGGGTTTACTGATCATAGGTTTCTCTTTCGGAATGAATAACGAGCGTACAGCATCCGCCATAGGAACCACCACCGGACATGCGCAGATTCACCACGAAGATTTTGATGCCGAACCGTTATCTACCGCCGTGGTAGCAGATTCCTTAGCAGTGGTGGCCCTTCGTAAAAGCGTAGAAGCGTTGCCTTTTGTAAGCGGCACGGCACAACGCACGGTATTGGGCGGAATGATTAATTCAGCTAAAAGTGCCCGTGCGGTTCGCATTATGGGCATATGGCCGGAAGAAGAGCGGATTCAAACGACGTTGGCGGACTACATGGTTGAGGGTGATTTCTTTGAAGCATCTGGTCGCAATCGATTGTTAATAGGGGAAAAATTGGCCAAACGATTAGGATTAAAATTACGCAGTAAAGTGGTCCTTACGTTTCAAGATGCCGAAGGCGATCTTAGCAGAGCGTCGTTCCGGATTTCAGGAATCTATAAAACATTGAATGCCACTTGGGATGAGTTTCACGTGTATGTGCATCACGAGGATTTAGAAAAAACGTTGGGCGCCCCATTAGTGCACGAGGTATTGGTGCGTTTTGAGGAAACGGTGGATACGGAGGAAAAGGCAAGCGCGTTGGCAGCTGCTGTGCCTGAAGGATTGGCGGTAAAGTCCTGGAAGCAGGTTCGTCCTGAATTGGGCTTCGCTGATGATATGATGGCCATCATGCTCGTGCTGGTTCTAGGAATCATTATGATGGCACTTCTTTTCGGGATTATCAACAACATGCTTATGGCCATTTTGGAACGCCGAAGGGAATTGGGTATGCTCATGGCCGTGGGAATGAATAAGCGCAAGCTCTTTTTAATGATTCTTATCGAAACGTTAATGCTGGGATTCGTTGGTGGTCCTATCGGGATCCTTCTGGGCGATCTGAGCACACGCGCCATGATGCGCATCGGTATAGATTTATCGAGCAAGCAGGACGGTTTGGCAGAATTGGGCGTGCAGAGCATGATTTACCCGGAAATTGTCCCCAGCTATTACCTCATTATTGCCGTAATGGTAATCACAACTGCTTTGATCGCCTCCATTTTACCCGCAATTAAGGCGCTAAAATTGAACCCTGTAGAAGCCATACGTGGTATTTAAGTTATGAGTAAACCAGTTATCGAAGTCAAAAACCTAGAAAAGGTCTATGAGGGAGCTGTTCCTGTACGTGCCGTGAACGGCATTAGCCTTACCATAACACAAGGAGAGTTTACCGCGCTCAAGGGCCCATCAGGTTGTGGGAAAACTACTCTACTCAATATGCTTGGAGGGCTCGACCAGCCAACGGCAGGATCTATTGCTATTGGAGGGGTGGACATTACCACGCTGAGTGAAAATGCGTTGATCGACTTTAGATTGCGCAATATTGGGTTCGTCTTTCAAGCCTACAATCTTATACCAGTGCTTTCTGCTCAGGAGAATGTTAGTTTCATTATGCTTTTGCAGGACAGGCCAAAGGAGGAACGCGAAGCGCGCGCCCAGCAGCTGCTTGAAGCGGTTGGACTTAAGGGTAAGGAAGATAAAAGACCTGGACAGCTTTCAGGCGGCCAACAGCAGCGGGTTGCTGTTGCGCGGGCACTTGCATCAAAGCCCCAATTTGTTTTGGCCGACGAACCTACAGCGAACCTGGATTCCCAGAGTACGGCAAACCTATTGGATATAATGGAGCGGTTAAATAAAGAGGAGGGCATGACCTTTGTTTTCGCAACCCACGACGATCGTGTGATCAAAAAGGCGCGTCGAATCATTAGTATCGAAGATGGAAAAGTGCTCAGCGACGACTAAAGCCTTATTTTAGGGTCATGGATCCTAAATTTCTACCGTACACTCCCTGGCCCGCCTCTGATGCGGATGCGCGCACGTTGTTTGAAAACTTCGAAAATGCACTTCAAACCAGACGTAGCCTGCGTATGTACAGCAAAAGGTCGATTCCTCGAACTACTATAGAGCGTCTTATCGGTTTAGCAGCTTCGGCGCCGTCGGGAGCAAACAAACAACCTTGGCATTTTGTCGCAGTGCAAAACCCAGAGATTAAAAGAAAAATACGTGAAGCGGCGGAAGAGGAAGAAAAAGCTTTTTATGGTGGCCGTGCAACTGAGGATTGGTTAGAGGACCTTAAGCCGTTCGCGACCAATTGGGAAAAGCCCTTTTTAGAAGACGCACCTTGGCTCATCGTGGTTTTCAGAAAGAACTATGATCTTGAAGCAAGCGGTTCGAAGGCGAAGAACTATTATGTGCAAGAAAGCGTAGGCATCGCATGCGGATTTTTAATAGCGGCGATACACGCTGCCGGGTTAGTCACCTTGACGCATACACCATCTCCTATGGGGTTTCTCTCTGAAATTTTGGGCCGTCCTTCTAATGAAAAGCCGTTCTTACTTTTACCTGTCGGGTATCCTGCCGATGGCGCAGAAGTACCGGACATTTCTAAGAAAGGATTGGACGAGATCAGTGATTTTATCTGACCTTTGAAGAAAATTACACCATTATGTTTGAAGGAACGTCCGTACAATTTGTTGTAGACGCCGATGAGGTTCGTCAAGAGCTCAAAGCAGCCCAATTGAATTGGCCTATTGTAAAAATTTTAGGTCAAGAGGATGAAGAAGAAAAAGATCCTGAAGACATGAGCGTCAGTGGAGAGGGCGTGGCCATTTATATTGACAGTATTGAAGTGATTCTTAAAGAACGCATCGAAAAAGCAAAAGAAATCGTTGCCACAGTAGCGCGAATGATTCAATATTTCAACGAACGCGACGAAACTGCGGTGCTCTTCTTTCACGTCAGCTGGGAGACTTATTTGATTGACGAGAAATAGTTGGTGATAATGCGCGCTTTAGCGTGACCAACCGCCTCCTGCAATTGCTCAGGAGTGGCAGCTTTAATGTTCTTAACGCTTTTGAAAACCTTGATAAGGTCTTTGATGGTTTCTGGGCCTATCCCTTTAATCCCCTCCAGCTCACTTTTAAACGCGCCTTTACTTCGGCGTGAACGGTGGTGATTTAAACTGAACCGGTGTGCTTCGTCCCGTGCTTGCTGAATGACTTTTAAGGTTTCTGAACGTTTGTCTAAATGCAATGGATAAGGATCACCAGGGAAATAGAGTTCTTCCAATCTTTTTGCAATACCGATAATGGTGATTTTTCCGCGCAGTCCTAATCGTTCTAGAGCTTTAAGCGCGGCGCCTAATTGGCCTTTACCTCCATCAATCACAATGAGCTGAGGCAACGGTTCATCTTCTTCTTGAAGTCGACGGTATCTGCGGTGCACCACTTCTTCCATGGAAGCATAGTCGTCTGGACCTTCTACCGTTTTGATATTGAATTTGCGGTAGTCCTTTTTTGAAGGTTTACCGTCTTTAAAGACCACACAAGCACTTGCTGGATTAGTCCCTTGAATATTGGAATTATCGAAACACTCAATATGTCTAGGTTCAACGGGCATGCGCAAGTCTTGCTTCATTTGCGTCATAATGCGTTTCACATGCCGGTCGGGGTCAACGATCTGAATATTCTTCAGTTTTTCTTGACGGTAATACATGGCATTTTTAATGCTCAGTTCAATGAGTTTACGCTTTTCACCTATCTGCGGAACGGTGAATGTGCTGCCCTCAATAGGCAGATTGACCGGATGTGAAGTATAGATTTGACGGGATGTGGAACCAAAGAGTGCGCGAATTTCTGGAATAGCGATATGCAAAAAATCCTGCGGCTCTTCTTCTAATTTTTTCTTGATCTCTACGGTGTAACTCTGAACTATGGCGCCTTCAATAACTTGCAAGTAGTTCACGTAGCCAAACTCCGCATCGGTGCTGACGCTGTAGACGTCGATATTCGTGAGTTGATTGCTGACAACAGTGCTCTTCGCTGCATATTTTTCTAAGGCGTCCAATTTCTCCTTACACAATTGCGCTTGCTCAAACTCTAGCGCCTCGGCATGATTCATCATGCGCTCCTTCAAATGTTTTTTAACGGCGCTCAGCTGGCCTTTAATAATATTTCGTGCAGCGCTAACATCTGCTTCATATTCCTCTTCCGTTTGCAATGCTTCGCAAGGCGCTTTGCAGTTCCCGATATGGTATTCTAGGCAAATTTTAAACTTCCCTTTTTCAATATTTTCCTCGCTTAGATTGTATTTACAAGTACGCGTTGGGTACATCTGACGAATCAGCTCAAGAACAGCGCGCATGGACTTCACATTCGGGTAAGGTCCATAGTATTCACTCCCGTCTCTTATAATGTTGCGTAGTCCATAAATGCGAGGAAACCGTTCTTTACGTATGGTGATGTAAGGGTAGCTTTTATCGTCTTTCAGGTTGATGTTGTAGCGCGGTTGGTGCTCTTTTATGAGGTTGTTTTCCAATAGTAACGCATCACCCTCAGAATCAGTTACGATCACTTTAATGTCCGCTACTTTCTTCACCATAACCGCGATGCGAGCACTCGTTACGCTTTTAGTAAAGTAAGAGCTTACGCGCTTCTTGAGGTCCTTCGCTTTTCCGATGTAGAGAATGTTGCCTGCTTTATCCATGTGCTGATACACCCCCGGTTTATTCGGAAGGGTTTTTAGCAAATTTGTGATGTGGATACTGTCGGCCATGCGTCAAAGATAAAAAAGGCCCGGCTCCCTTTGGGGCCGGGCCAGTGTTCTCGTGTTAACGAGTGGGGACTGCGTTGTTAAGAATGCTACTGCGCATCCATAATAGTGACGGTTCCGTTGACTGAATATTCATAGTCGTCGGAAGCATTCACCAATTCTAAGGTGTACATGTATACACCGTCTGCGAGTTTCGTACCGTTTTGGTTGGTGCCGCGCCATGGGTTCGCATTGTCGTAGAGGTATTCACTCTGCCATACGCGATCGCCCCATCTGTTGTAGATGGTTAACTGGCTCAGATCTTTGTAATCATCAATGTTCTGTATGATGAAGCCATCATTGACGTTATCGCCGTTTGGAGTAATGAAGTTTGGCACTACTACAGTGTCCGGGTAAGGCGGCGTGTTAATGATGATCGGCAAACAGTTTGAATAGGCAGTATATTGGGTATCTACTGGATCAGTTGTTCTGATACAAACGCGGTATTCTCCAGGAGCCAGTTGTAGGTACATGCGATAAGTAGTATCTGGTGCAAGAACTGGATTCTGCGGTGAAGCCACGTTGTCGTGAATCCATTCGCCCATCCAAGTACCGCCAATTTTTTCTTGTAGGAAGACGGTGTAGCTGTCTACGGCCCATCCATTGTACTGGTTCCAGATCAGGTCTACAGGTATGGTGTCCGGATCAATGATCGGCACCATTCCATTGCTCCGTTCGAGAAGTATGCTTCCTATGCCGTTTGTGGCACCCTGCATATCGTCGTTGAGTTTCATGTCAACGCGGTATTCATAGCTGTCCTGGTCTACCTTTATGAAACCGATCTGGTTGTCTTTAAAGTCATATTTGTATTGGTTGAATACGGTTCCTACTTTCTGGTATTGTGTTTGACCAGGATCTTTACGGAAGATTTGCCATTCTTGGAAGAGGTAATCCGGGTAGGATGAAGTATCAGCGCTCCATTCAATCACAGGATTCTGATCGTCTTCGATGGTTACATTTTCCATGTCGTAAATCGCATTGAAACAACCTGTAACATTAAGTTGGATAGTATCGAATTCGTTCATAGGGAAACCACATTTGTTCAAGAGTGTGTTTCCATCATTACCCACTTTAGAATACAAGAAGTACTTTCCGTTTTTCGATAGCGGTTTGTACAGCTTGATGGTCATTTGTGTCGCTTCGTAGTTGTTATCACAGTTCGCTGTGAACGATTCAATCGCGAGTGGTTGACCATCTGGTTTCGTTAAACGGAAGTCGGTCCCATCAGGAGAGATGGACGAACAGTCCAGCTTCACTTTGAATTTAAGCGTAACCGTGGAATCTAGACAGTTGTAATCTACTGTAGGAAGACCGTTATCAGGGTCTTGGTAAATGCCTGGGGCTTGGTAGTCTAACTGAACCCCGGCTTGTGCGTTTGGTGTACACGCTGAAGCAATAGCAATCTGCATGTCGCGGTTTACTTCACCGATCTTACGCCATACGTAAAGAACAGAGTCGTAACGGTATTCATCCACTGTTACCGCCATAACGTCAATCTCAACGGCTGAAGGCTTGAAGGTGATTAAACCTGTGGTTGCGTTCATGGTTAAGGAGTTCGCAGGGGAAGTTGTGATCGGCTGATCGTAGGTCCAACCTGTGGCGTACGTAATGTTTGAGGGCGAACAGTTAGAAGAGTTACCGTCTTTAACGTGAGTAATTCTGTAGAACAAAGAATCGCCGTCTGGCTCGACAGCACTTTGCTTCCAGTTGAACGTACGTCCTGTACAGAATGCACGTACAGGCTCACTCACAAATTCAGGCGATGTGTTTTGACCGATCTGGTTATTCAGTTTTGCCTCGATGTAAAAACCTTGTCCTGAAGGGGTAACAATATTGTCGATGGCACCATTCCTACAACACGTAGAGAATGAGAATGTCCAGTCTGGTGCGTTCCCAGGAAGTGTGATTTCACCTTCGTAAGTCACCACGTGGATAGTGACCCCGGCGCTCGTGGAGCTTACACAGTCAAACAATGTTGGGGCAACAACACCTTGTCCACTTGTGGACGGCGTAGTTTCCGTAAGCGTCGTACTTACTGTAGCATAGTTCGCCGAACACGCGTAGATGGTTGCGCTCGTTGGCAAAGTAATACCTTGATTGTCTCGATAAAGACGCATGACAATTTTATACTTGTGGCTGTTTCCTGTTGAACTGATGTATTCGTACTGAATATCACCTCCTGCGTTGTGCGATGCCGAGGCATTTTGAACGAAGAATACAAGGGCTATAGCGGTAAAAAATGTTCTAAACATTGTTTTCATGAACGTGAGTGTTTGTAAGCCTGAATAATTGAATCTTAAATATCTTCAATTCCCCCGTCTTATACAAGGGAAATGAGTAAACGTTTAGCTTTAGTGAGAGAGTAATGCGTAAACGGTAAAAAACCCAAGCAAACCACCGGATAGCAGTTCTTGGAGTGTGTGTCTTTTGAGACTAATTCGAGACCACGCGATTGCACCTAAAACCACTAGAAGTAGCATTAGGTATTCGGGTTTCCCGATGCCGTACCGCTGATGAAGGGTGAGGAATAAAGCAAAAAAGCCGGTGGCGCCTGCCATATGAGCACTACTCTTAAAGTAAGGAATCAATATGGTGCTCACGATAAGTACGAATGCGGTGGCATAAACGCTGAGGTAAATTTCTTCCGGTGCCATGGCTCTTTTCAGAAATGCGGCAGTGGCCAGCGCACAGGCTGCACCGGTGATGTAAGGATAAATCCGGTCTTCGCGTTTGACCAGGTGGACGCTCGTAATGATTTTCGTCGCACGAAGTAACAGGATAGCCAGTAGTGGGGAGGCATAGGTGCCTACGAAAACGGTAGAGGTGATTTTAAAAATGGTGTTCCAGGAGTACGTTTCAGGAACGGACCAAAGCACCAAAAACGCACCGGCGGTAGGCAGGACTCCAGGATGAAAGAGGTAGCTGACGAATTGGCTAAAGCTGTGTTTAAAGCCGTTCATCTAGAGTTCTTTTCGCATTCGAGCTACAGGAATGTCGAGCTGTTCTCGGTATTTTGCAACCGTTCGACGTGCGATGGGATAGCCCTTTTCCTTGAGTATTTTTGCGAGGGCATCGTCGGTCAGGGGCTTGCGCTTGTCCTCTTCTGAGAGGGTGTCCTCTAATATTTTCTTTATTTCTCGGGTACTTACTTCTTCTCCATCGGCATTGGTCATGGATTCTGAAAAGAAGCGTTTAATGAGAAATGTGCCGTAAGGCGTTTGAATGTATTTGTTTGAGGCCACGCGACTAACTGTGGAAATGTCCATGCCAATTTCCTCTGCAATATCTTTAAGAATCATTGGGCGGAGTTTGCGTTCGTCGCCGGTGAGAAAATAATCACGTTGGTAATTCAGGATGGACTGCATGGTCAGCATTAAGGTCTGTTGCCGTTGCACAATAGCGTCGATGAACCATTTTGCGCTGTCCAATTTTTGTTTGACAAACAAGGCAGCCTCCTTTTCAGCTTTGTTTTTCTCCTTACTGGCCTTGTAGTGCTCGAGCATTTCGCGGTATTGACGGCTTAAGCTCAGCTCGGGCGCATTGCGACCGTTTAGCGTAAGTTCAAGTTCATCGTCTACAATCTCTAGGTTGTAATCTGGGATGACATTTTCTGTAGGACGACTGAGGTTGGATGAGCCACCCGGTTTTGGATTTAATCGGCCAATTTCCTCGATTGCATCGCGGAGTTCATCTTCATTTACGCCTAATCGGTCCATTAATTTTTGATAATGCCGCTTGACAAAGCTGTCGAAGTGATCGTCGAGAATACTTAGGGCAAGGTTTACTTTGAAGGAAGGACGTTTACGCTCTAATTGGAGCATCAAACACTCGCGTAAATCCCGACCCCCGACCCCAGGTGGATCTAGGTCCTGAATGACGCCGAGGAGCCGTTCCAATTCCTTTTCTTCAGTAAACACCCCTTGCGAAAAGGCTAAATCATCGACAATATCAATGAGTTCGCGTCGCAACAGTCCGTCATCATCTATGGTGCCGACCAGGTAGGTCGCCAAATCCAGTTCTTCCGTGTTCAAATCGCGCAGACGCAACTGGGAAATGAGACTGTCGTGGAAGCTTTCGCTCACAATCACGGGCGCTTCATAGAGCTCGTCATCTGCACTATAGTTATTGGCTTTTGTTCTGTAATCAGGGGTGTCGTCGTCTCCGAGGTAGTCGTCCCAATTTATTTCCTCCATCGAATCGCGAACTTCGCGCTCGTCGGAAGCATCGTTTTCAAAAGTGTCTTCCGCCTTTTCTTTTCCCTCCTGTAAGGCTGGATTTTCCTCAATCTCTTGCTTGATTCGCGCCTCTAGACTTTGCGTGGGCAACTGCACAAGCTTCATCAGCTGAATCTGTTGTGGACTCAGCTTCTGTTGAAGTTTTTGTGCAAGGGTTTGCTTTAGCATAGGTTAGGGGGGAGGTCAGGTTAGAAATTAGCGCTTCCCGGGGTTCGAGGAAATGGGATGACATCGCGGATGTTGCCCATGCCCGTTGAGAATTGGACCAAACGTTCAAAGCCTAGACCAAAACCACTGTGTACGCACGTTCCAAACTTGCGGGTTTCGAGGTACCACCAGAGTTCTTCTTCAGGAATGCCCACGGCAGCTACTTTTTCTTTCAATACCTCATAGCGTTCCTCGCGCTGCGACCCACCGACGATTTCTCCAATTCCAGGGAAAAGGATGTCCATGGCACGCACGGTTTTACCGTCTTCATTCAAACGCATGTAGAAGGCTTTGATGGACGCGGGGTAATCGTACAGTACTACGGGAGCTTTAAAATGCTGTTCTACTAAGAAGCGTTCGTGCTCACTTTGAAGATCGGCTCCCCATTCGTCGATGCGGTATTTGAATTTCTTTTTCTTATTGGGCTTGCTGTTCTTCAATATTTCAATCGCTTCTGTATAGGATAGACGAACGAAATCATTGCTGGTGACAAACTCTAGTTTCTCGATCAAGCCCTGTTCTGCGCGCTCGTTCTGTGGCTTCCCTTTTTGTTCCTCTGCAAAGCGACTGTCGAGGAAGGCCAAATCTTCACGGCAATTGTCCAGGATGTAGCGCAGACAGTATTTTAAAAAGTCTTCCGCAAGGTCCATATTCATGTCTAAATCATGAAATGCCATTTCAGGTTCGACCATCCAGAATTCAGCCAAATGGCGGGTTGTGTTTGAGTTTTCTGCACGGAATGTGGGTCCGAAAGTGTAAATTTTACCCAAGGCTAATGCCCCTAGTTCACCCTCCAGTTGACCACTTACCGTTAAATGCGTTTCCTTTCCGAAAAAATCTTCAGCAGGGTCGCCGCCTGAGGCAGGAAGTGTGCTTACACGGAACATCTCTCCTGCACCTTCGGCATCAGACCCCGTAATGATTGGGCTGTGCCAGTTGACAAAACCTTCTTTGTTGAAGTAGTTGTGGATGGCAAATGAAAGTGCATGGCGCACTCTGAACACCGCGCTAAAGGTGTTCGTGCGCGGGCGCAAATGCGCGATTTCACGCAAGAATTCTAGACTGTGTTTTTTTGGTTGGAGCGGGTAGTCGTCGACAGGAGCATCGCCTAAAACCTCAAAGGAATCGACAATGATTTCTACGGTTTGTCCCTTTCCTTGGCTTTCTACAAGCTGACCTGTGATGGACAGACACGAACCTGTTGTGATGCGCTTGAGTTCATTTTCATCCTCTTTTTCAAAATCGACTACACACTGCAGATTGGCAAGGGTAGAACCGTCGTTTATAGCAATGAAACGATTGCTGCGGAAGGTGCGAACCCATCCCTTGACGGTGATGTTGGTGCCAATAGGCGGTGATAGTAAGAGGTGTTTGATGCTCATGATTCAACTTGTTTGTAGCAAAGATGCTATTTCATCTTTGAATAAAGTAAAATAGGACTTGAAATTTTTTGCCTTAGACCGCATTTGGCACGGAAGTTGTTCAAGAAGGCGAAACAACGGAAACATTTTTTAGAACAATTGTTTCCAATGTTGGTTATGCCCTTGTAAACTCCTTACCTAACGAACCTAATTGCATGGATTCTGAATTGTCCCGTGTCCTATTCATCAGCATCGAATTGTTTTTGCAGTTCGGTGTGAAGAGTGTGAATATGGATCAGATTGCAAGCAGTTGTGGCATCTCGAAAAAGACGCTGTATAAACACGTCAAAAACAAAGAGGATTTATTGGAGAAAGCGTTCGAGCAAGCGGTGGTTTTCATGAAGGCGGAATTGGAGGAAGCCATAGCTAGTGTGGAAGGGAATGCCATCGATCAGCTTTTTGCCATGGAGCGCTTTGCTGAGGTACACATGCGCGACGATAAGGACCGTCTTTTGCATCAATTGGAACATTATTACCCATCCATCGCCAGCGGCATGAAGGCCAAGCGAGAGGATATTGTTTTTGCCGTAACGAAGCGTAATCTGGAGCGCGGAATTCGCGAAGGGTTGTACCGCGAGGATTTGCAAGTAGATCACATTGCGCTGTTGTATTACGGTCACATTTTGGCGGTGCACGAGGGGGTGATTTCAAACGAGCATATCAAATTGGACCAATTGCGCAAGACCAGCTTGCGCTACCACATTCGCGGTATTGCATCTGCCAGCGGACTAGCATATTTGAATCAATTAATAGCAACATAATAATGAGAAAAACAGTAGTGCTCTTCAGCATGCTTTGCTGCGCCTTCATGGGCCAAGCGCAAGAAAAATTTACTCTAGCTTCGGCGCAAGAGTATGCGCTCGATCATGCTTACGGGGTGCAAATCGCTGAATTAGAGATTCAGCGCGCACGCCAAATCTATCTTCAAAATTTAGCCATTGGTCTGCCGCAGGCGTCGGCCAGTGGTCAGTACATCTACAACGTTGAATTGGGCGCGCTAGTGACTGATTTTAACGGCGACGGTGTATTGGATGAATTGGTTTTCGGAACGGATTATCAAGCCCAAGGTGGCTTGGTGGTGAATCAATTGATTTTTGACGGTTCGTACGTTGTTGCATTAATGGCGGCGAAGGTGTTGAAGGAAAGCGCGGAAATAGGTATGGAGCAAAGCCAGGCCGAATTAAAGCGTGAGGTAGCAAAAGCATACCATTTGGCGCTTCTTAGTGAGGAAAGCGTTGCCGTCTTGAAGGCGAATAAAGGGTATTTGGCCGATCTCGCTTCGGAAATGCAGAAAATGAACGAAGCGGGTCTGGTAAGTAAAACCGATGCGGATCAAATGATGTTGAATTACAACAACATTGATAATGCCTTGCGTTACAGTGAGGGGCAAGCACAGGTTGCAAAGATGTTGCTAAAGTTACAGATGGGCTTCCCTGTGCAGCAAGAGCTCTTATTGGCGGATAAAATGGAAGATTTGGTGGTCAATGCTGCTGCGGCAAGTACGCTGACGACTATAGGTTTTGATCCTACAAAATCTGTGGACTACCTCGGTATGGCGAATCAAGTGGAGGGCGCGAAGTTGCAAGTATTGAACAAGCAATTGGCTTATTTACCTTCCATCGGAGTGAGCTACCAAAACAACATTCAATACATGAGCAGTGAGGCCAATATTTTTGGTGACGCAGCAGTAGATATCCCAAGCAGTTTAGTCGCAGGAAGCATTAGTGTGCCGCTATTCTCTTCGGGGAACGGGCGTGCTCAGGTGCAGGAAGCGAAAATTCAAAGAGCCCAAGCAATGATTGGATTGCAGCAATTGGAGGAAGGCCTCATTATGCAACACGGGGCTTTGGTGAATGAATTCCATCAGGGTATTGCCAATTTCTTAGCGCAAAAGGAAAACGTTGCGTTGGCGCAGCGCATTCGCGATCAGCGACGCAAAGAATACGACGCCGGGTTGGCCTCTTCCATGGAATTGACACAAACAGAAACACAATACCAAGAAGCGCTTCAAGCTA